>Ga0228703_1001345_pt1 | contig 15237 bp, 13 predicted proteins | sample McNCre217_Aug_MG_3_FD_178020 | JGI IMG/M metagenome (GOLD analysis project Ga0228703, IMG submission 178020) | Freshwater microbial communities from McNutts Creek, Athens, Georgia, United States - 29-17_Aug_MG | ecosystem: Environmental > Aquatic > Freshwater > Creek | place: USA: Georgia... | reverse complement strand
CACCGGCGGAGTCACCCTCGACGATGTAGATTTCGCACAGGGCCGGGTCTTTTTCCTGGCAGTCAGCGAGTTTGCCGGGCAGGCCCATGCCGTCGAGCACGCCTTTGCGGCGCGTCATTTCGCGGGCCTTGCGGGCCGCTTCGCGGGCGCGGGCGGCTTCCACGATCTTGCCGCAGATGATTTTGGCGTCGTTGGGGCGCTCCTCCAGGAAGTCGGTCAGCGCTTTGGCCACAATGTCTTCCACCGGAGCGCGCACCTCGCTCGACACCAGCTTGTCCTTGGTCTGGCTGCTGAACTTGGGTTCAGGCACTTTCACGCTCAGCACGCAGCACAGGCCTTCGCGCATGTCGTCACCGCTGACTTCGACCTTTTGTTTCTTGGCGATCTCGTTGACTTCGATGTACTTGCTGATGACGCGGGTCATCGCGGCGCGCAGACCCGTCAGGTGGGTGCCGCCGTCACGCTGTGGGATGTTGTTGGTGAAGCACAGCACGGATTCGTTGAAGCCGTCGTTCCACTGCATGGCCACTTCCACGCCGATGCTGGTGCCGGGAATGCCGCCGTAGCTGTCGGCCGGGCGCTCGCCCATGGCATGGAAGGCATTGGGGTGCAGCACCTTCTTGTTGGCGTTGATGAACTGCACAAAGCCCATCACACCACCGGCACCCGAGAAGTCGTCTTCCTTGCCGGTGCGTTCATCGATCAGGCGGATGCGCACACCGTTGTTCAGGAAGGACAGTTCCCGCAGACGCTTGGCCAGGATTTCGTAGTGGAAGTCGTTGTTCTGCGTGAAGATCTCGGTGTCGGGCAGGAAGTGCACTTCGGTGCCGCGCTTGTCGGTGGCACCGGTGACTTTCATGGGTGAGACCTCAACCCCGCCCACCGATTCGATGAGGCGGTTCTGCACAAAGCCCTTGGCGAACTCGATCTGGTGCACCTTGCCATCACGGCGCACGACCAGACGCAGCCACTTGCTCAATGCGTTCACGCAGCTCACGCCCACGCCGTGCAGACCACCCGAGACCTTGTAGCTGTTCTGGTTGAACTTGCCGCCGGCGTGCAGCTCGGTCAGCGCGATTTCAGCGGCCGAGCGCTTGGGCTCGTGCTTGTCGTCCATCTTCACGCCGGTCGGGATGCCGCGGCCGTTGTCGGTCACGCTCAATGAGTTGTCGGTGTGGATGGTGACGACGATGTCATCGCAGTGGCCGGCCAGCGCTTCGTCGATGGAGTTGTCCACCACCTCGAAGACCAGGTGGTGCAGGCCGGTGCCGTCGGAGGTGTCGCCGATGTACATGCCGGGACGCTTGCGCACGGCCTCCAGACCTTCCAGGATCTGGATCGCGCCTTCGCCATAGCCTTCGGTCGCGCCGGCCTGATTGGTGTCAATCTTGGGTTGCGCGGTCGTGAAAGCGTCTTCGCTGGGCTTGTTTTCTTCGGTCATGGTGAAATTTCTCTATCGCTTGAATGGCCGAAACCCGCGCAGGTGCGCGGGTTTCGCTGTGGTCAGTCCTGTGGACTTTGGCCTCAGATGCGCATCGGCATCACCACGTATTTGAAGTTGTCGTTGTCCGGAATCGTGACCAGAGCCGAGCTGTTGGCGTCGGCCAGGTCGATGCGGACCATGTCCTGGTCCATGTTGGCGAGCACATCGATGATGTAGGTCACATTGAAGCCGATCTCGATGCTGTCGCCGCCGTAATCGATGTCAAGCTCGTCCACGGCTTCTTCCTGTTCAGCGTTGGTGGACGCCACGCGCAGGGTGCCGGGGTCGAGGTTCAGGCGAACGCCCTTGAACTTGTCGCTGGTCAGGATGGCCGTGCGCTGCAGGCACGACAGCAGGGCCTGGCGGCCGAGCGTCACGTTGTTGCGGTGGCCTTTGGGGATGACGCGGTTGTAGTCGGGGAATTTGCCCTCGACCAGCTTGGTCACGAACTCCATGCCGTCAAAGCTGAACTTGGCCTGGTTGTTGGCAAATTGCATTTCGATGGCGCCTTCGGCGTCCGACAGCAGGCGCTGCAGTTCGAGCACGGTTTTGCGCGGCAGGATGACTTCCTGTTTGTTGGGCACTTCTTCGTCGAGCGATGCGCTGGCAAAGGCCAGTCGGTGACCATCGGTGGCGACCAGGCTGAGCTTTTTGCCTTCGGCAACGAACAAGATGCCGTTGAGGTAATAGCGGATGTCGTGTACGGCCATGGCAAACGACACCTGGCCCAACAGGGTCTTGAGCGTTTTTTGCGGCACGCTGAATTTGGGGCCGAAGCTGGCAGCTTCCTGAACCAGCGGGAAGTCCTCGGCCGGCAGGGTTTGCAATGTGAACTTGGATTTGCCGCCTTTGAGGATGACCTTGGCCTGCGAGGATTCCAGGCTCACGGTCTGGTCTGCAGGCATGGTGCGCAGGATGTCGATCAGCTTGCGCGCGCCCACAGTGGTGGTGAAGTCCCCCGGGTCGCCATCCATTTCGGCGGTGGTGCGGATCTGGATTTCCAGATCGCTGGTGGTCATCTGGATGGCACGGCCGGATTTGCGGATCAGCACATTGGCCAACACAGGCAGGGTGTGGCGACGTTCCACAATGCCGGCAACGGATTGCAGAACCGACAGCAGCTTGTCTTGGGTGGCCTTCAGGACGATCATGGATGTCTACCTTTGGTGATTCTTGTCAGGCGTCCGCCCAGACGCGGGCAGATGAATGCAAACAGCAGACATTTTCGCCGTTTTTTGGGTGTTTTCTGGCCTGGATTCCACCAGAAAGTAGATTCTTTTGTTCAACCCTTGAGGGTCTGCTCCAGCACGTGCAGCTGCTGGTTCAGTTCGGTCAGCTGCTGGCGTTCGCCGGCAATTTTGCGAACGGCGTGCAGCACCGTGGTGTGGTCACGCCCACCAAAGAGTTCGCCGATCTCCGGCAGGCTCTTTTGGGTCAGTTCTTTGGCCAGGTACATGGCGATCTGGCGTGGTCGCGCGATGCTGGCTGGCCGCTTCTTGCTGTACATGTCCGCGACCTTGATCTTGTAGTAGTCGGCCACGGTCTTCTGGATGTTTTCCACAGAAATCTGCCGGTTCTGGATGGACAGCAGGTCGCGCAGGGCATCGCGGGCCAGCTGGATGGAGATTTCCTTCTGGTTGAAGCGCGAATAGGCCAGGATCTTGCGCAGTGCGCCTTCGAGTTCGCGCACGTTGGAGCGCACGTTCTTGGCCACAAAAAATGCCACTTCCTCGGGCATACCGCTGCCCTCGCTGATGGCCTTGTTGATCAAGATGGCCACCCGCATTTCGAGTTCGGGCGGCTCGATGGCCACCGTCAGGCCCGAGTCAAAGCGCGAAACCAGGCGTTCGTGGATGTCGGTCAGGCCCTTGGGATAGGTGTCACTGGTCATCACGATGTGTGATTTTTTGGCCAGCAAGGCTTCGAAAGCGTTGAAAAACTCTTCCTGGGTGCGGTCTTTGTTGGCAAAGAACTGCACATCGTCAATCAGCAGGAGGTCCAGCGAGTGGTAGTGGTGCTTGAACTCGTCAAAGGTCTTGCGTTGGTAGGCCTTGACCACATCCGACACAAACTGCTCGGCATGGATGTAGAGAACTTTGGCTTCGGGGCGGTCGGCCAGCAACTTGTTGCCGATCGCGTGCATCAAGTGCGTTTTGCCCAGGCCGACACCGCCATAAATGAACAGGGGGTTGTAGAGATGGCCCGGCGAGCCGGCCACATGCATGGCTGCGGCGCGCGCCATGCGGTTGGCCGAGCCTTCGACCAGGGTGTCGAAGGTCAGTGCCGGATTGAGGCGGCTGCGAAAGGCCTGAGAGGGGGGCTCTTCGGGCATGTCCAACCCCTCGGGGCTGGAGGGGGAAAGAGGTGTGTGAGCGGGTCGTGCCGTTCTGACCGGGGTTTCACGAGGAGTAAGCGCTAACTCGATTTGAACAGCCTGGCCTTGCAGCTGCTCCAGGATCTGTGCGAGTTTCTGCGCGTATTGGGCGCGAATCCAGTCCATTTTGAAGCGATTGGCCACAAACAGGGTGAGCTTGTCTTGCGCTTCGTTGATCTGCGCGACCAGTGGCTTGATCCAGGTGTTGAACTGTTGTTCGGGCAGTTCCTGGGAGAGTTCGTCCAGGCAGGCCTGCCACAAGGCGGGGGCTGCATCTGGGCTGTAGTCTTGGGGCATTCCCTCGGGCATGAGCGGTATTCTTGTTGTGGACAGTCGGCGATTCTGTTGCGGTTGGCTCGAATTTATCAAGAGCTTATCCACAGGCCAGAGGGTGCATGGGCGCACATCATAAACCACAAATGTGCTGTGCGGCTCATGGTGTTCCCCGATGGAGAGGGGAGGGTCGATGGTGTGTGTTTTTTCCGCAAACTTGCCGCCGGTGCCAAAGTTTGCGATAATCATAGGCTTCGCTCCAAAAGGTCGGAGTGGTCTGGCGCGTGTTGCGCTGGTCTGCAACACCTGGATGGGGAGCGCCAAGGAATTGTCATGAAACGCACTTACCAACCTTCCAAAACCCGTCGCGCCCGTACCCACGGTTTCCTGGTCCGCATGAAGACCCGTGGTGGCCGCGCCGTGATCAACGCACGTCGCGCCAAAGGCCGCAAGCGTCTGGCTGTCTGATCATTGCTGTAGCTGTCGGTGCGCTTGTGCGTTGCTGACAGTCTCAGTCAGGGTCTGGTCGCCGTGCACCGTCTGAAGACGCGCCCACAGTTCCAGGCAACCCTGGCTGGGGGCACGGTTTCGCGTACAGCGCACTTTGCCTTGCACCGCTTGCCCTTGATGGCACGCGCAGACACCCCCAAAGCCGAAATGGCAGGGCCTGCACCCGATGAGGCGCAGGCCCTTTTTGCCTTGGGCGGCGTTTGGATCGGGGCCATGGTGCCCAAGCGCTGGGCGCGCCGTGCGGTGACCCGCAATACCATCAAACGCCAGGTCTACGCTGTGAGTGGCCGCTTTGCCGACCGTCTGCCCGAGGCCGCCCATGTGGTGCGCCTGCGTGCAACGTTTGATCGCAAGCAATTCATCAGTGCGTCATCCGAGCAACTCAAACTCGCCGTGCGCCAGGAACTGGAGCAATTGTTCGAGCGCGGGGTGAGGGCATGATGCAAGGCTTGCTTATGGGCTTGGTGCGCGGCTATCGGCTGCTGCTGAGTCCGTCCATCGGCTCAGCCTGCCGTTTTGAACCCACCTGCTCGGTGTATTCACTGCAGGCACTGGAGAAGCATGGTGCAGGCTGGGGCAGCTACCTGACGCTGACCCGGCTGGTGCGATGCCACCCCTGGTGCGCCGGGGGCCATGACCCTGTTCCCGAAGAGGCGCCCCGCCTGTTCACCCGATTGTTATCACCTTCGTCCAAGAAGTCCTCATGAACGATATCCGTCGCACCATCCTCTGGGTGATTTTTGGCTTTTCCATGGTCCTGTTGTGGGACCAATGGCAAATCCACAATGGCCACCAGGCCACTTTCTTTCCCAAGACGCAGTCTGCGGCTGTGGCCAAGACACCTGCTGCATCGGCTGCGGTGCCTGCGGTCACTGCAAGTGCTGCGCCTGCGGGGCCGGGCCAGGTGCCCGCAACGGCTGCGGCTGCTGCCTCGGTTGCGCATGAGCTGATCGATGTGGAAACCGACCTCTACAAGCTGCGCTTTGACACCGAGGGCGGTTCACTGGTGCATGCAGAATTCCGTGACCACCCGGATCTGCTGGATGCGAAAAAGAATTTCGTCCTGTTCGACGAGAGCAAGGACCGCGTTTACGTTGCTCAGACGGGTCTGATCGGTGCTCAGTTGCCCACCCACAAGAGCGCCATGCGTTTTGCGGGCGAGCGTCAGCTCAAGAACGGCCAAAACGAACTGACCCTGCGCTTCGAGTCCGATGAGGTGGGCGGCGTCAAGCTGGTCAAGACCTACACGTTCAAACGGGGCAGCTACGCCATCGGTGTCAAGCACGAGGTCATCAACAAAGGTGCCGCTGCCGTGTCCCCTCAGCTTTACCTGCAGCTGGTGCGCGATGGCAACAAGCCTGCCGGCGAGTCCTCTTTCTATTCCACCTTCACCGGCCCGGCCATCTACACCGAAGCCAAGAAGTACCACAAGGTCGAGTTCAAGGACATCGAGAACAACAAAGCCGAGATCGACAAAACGTCGGCCAACGGCTATGTGGCCATGGTGCAGCATTACTTCGCCTCGGCCTGGCTGCTGGGTGAAGGTGTGCAGCGCGAAAACTTTGTGCGCAAGGTGGACAACAACCTTTATGCCGTGGGCATGATCACGCCGATGGGTGAAGTGGCCCCAGGTCAAAGCAAGGCCATTGAAAACCAGCTTTTCGTCGGCCCGCAGGAAGAAAAGAAACTGGAAGCCCTGGCCCCGGGCCTGGAACTGCTCAAGGACTATGGCTGGCTGGCCATGCTGGCCAAGCCGCTGTACTGGCTGCTGGACCAGCTCTTCAAGGTGATCCACAACTGGGGCTGGTCGATCATGGCCCTGGTGCTGCTGCTCAAGATCGCTTTCTATTGGCTCAACGCCAAGGCCTATTCCAGCATGGCCAAGATGAAGGCCATCAATCCCCGCATCATGGACATGCGCGCGCGTCTGAAAGACAACCCGCAGCAGATGCAGATGGAGATGATGAAGATCTACCGCGAGGAAAAGGTCAACCCGATGGGCGGCTGCTTCCCGATGCTGATCCAGATCCCGGTGTTCATCGCGTTGTACTGGGTGTTGCTCTCCAGCGTTGAGATGCGCCATGCACCGTGGGTGGGTTGGATCGTTGACCTGTCGGCACCAGATCCCTACTTCATCCTGCCGATCACCATGACGCTGACCACGCTGCTGCAGACGGCTTTGAATCCCGCACCGCCGGACCCGATGCAAGCCAAGATGATGTGGATCATGCCGCTGGTGTTCAGTGTGATGTTCTTCTTCTTCCCGGCCGGCCTGGTGTTGTACTGGATCACCAACAACGTGCTGTCGATTGTCCAGCAGTGGATCATCAACACGCGCATGGGTGTGCCGCCGCAGTTCAACCTGCCGAAGTTCAAGTAAACCTGAGATTTGTAGGCGCGAGCCCCTGCTCGCGAAATGGCGTTGTTTTCGGCCGCAGGGGCGGCCTCCTACGGAAGCCCTGCCATGCTCGCACGCCACCAGGAACCCATCGTTGCCATTGCCACTGCGCCCGGTCGTGGGGCGGTGGGCATTGTGCGTGTTTCAGGGCGAGGCCTGGATGCGCTGGTTCAGGCCCTGTGCGGGCGTGCGCTGAAAGCCCGAGAGGCCACCTACCTGCCGTTTCGCGATGCCGATGGCCAGGCCATCGACCACGGCTTGGCCATCCATTTCCCGGCGCCGCATTCTTTCACCGGGGAAGATGTGCTGGAGTTGCAGGCCCATGGCGGGCCGGTGGTGTTGCAACTGCTGGTCCAGCGCTGTCTGCAAGCTGCAGCCCAGGTCAATGCTGTGACTGGCCAACCTGCGCTGGCCGGTCTGCGCGTGGCCCAGCCGGGTGAATTTTCCGAGCGCGCCTTTCTGAACGACAAGATCGATCTGGCACAGGCCGAAGCGATTGCCGACCTGATCGACGCCAGCACCGAAGCGGCAGCGCGCAGTGCCAGCCGTTCGCTCGCGGGTGAGTTCTCGCGCGAGATCGCCGAGTTGCGTGAAGCCCTGATCCATTTGCGCATGCTGGTCGAGGCCACGCTGGACTTCCCGGAAGAGGAAATCGATTTTCTGCAAAAGGCCGATGCCCAAGGGCAACTCGACGCATTGCAGGCGCGGCTGGCCCAGGTTTTGCAACGCACACGCCAGGGGGCCTTGCTGCGCGAAGGCATTCGCGTGGTGATCGCGGGGCAACCCAATGCAGGCAAGAGTTCGCTGCTCAATGCACTGGCGGGGGCCGAGCTGGCGATCGTGACGCCGATCGCGGGCACCACCCGCGATGTGGTACAGCAGACCATCCAGATCGAGGGCGTGCCACTGCATGTGATCGACACGGCTGGGTTGCGCGAGGGCGAAGACGTGGATGCCGTTGAGCGGATCGGCATCGAGCGCGCCTGGGGGCAGATCGACAAAGCCGATGCGGTGCTGTTCCTGCACGACCTCACGCGGGCCAATGACATGGCTTATGCGGAGGCCGACCGTGAGATCGCCAATACGCTGGCGCAACGCTTGCCAGGTGCGGTGCCGGTGATTGACATCTGGAACAAGGCCGATGCGGTGCCGCTTGCGGGCGGCGAGGCCAGCACGCGCGAGGGCGTGACTTTATCGGCCAAGACCGGTGATGGTTTGCAAACCCTGCGCCAACGGCTGCTGCATGAAGCGGGCTGGCAGCAGGCCAGTGAGGGGCTCTACATTGCCCGAGAGCGCCATGTGCAGGCCCTCTTGCGTGTGCGCGAACACCTGGAGCTGGCGCAGTTGCACCTGGCTGCGCAGGCGCAGAGCCTGGACCTGCTGGCCGAAGAGTTGCGCCAGGCCCAAAACGCCCTCAATGAGATCACGGGCGAGTTCAGTGCCGACGATTTGCTGGGTGTGATCTTTTCCAGCTTCTGCATCGGCAAGTAGCCCTCTCGCAAAAGCGACATGCCCACCCAGACACCTGCGGGACTGGCGTTCGGGATAACCACTAGCGCGACTTCTGCGCCGAACAACCAGAATGTGCACGCAAACGACCTGTTGTCGTTGAGCAGTCCACGGCAATCTGGTTGTACCCATGTCCAACGATTTCATTCTGGAAACCCGAGACCTCATCAAGGAGTTCAAGGGCTTTGTGGCCGTCAACGGCGTGAACCTGCAGGTGCGGCGCGGGCAGATCCATGCGCTGATTGGCCCCAACGGTGCGGGCAAGACCACGGTCTTCAACCTGCTGACCAAGTTTTTGATCCCCACGCGCGGCCAGATCCTGTTCAATGGGCAGGACATCACCACCGAAAAACCGGCCCAGGTGGCGCGACGCGGTCTGGTGCGTTCGTTCCAGATCTCGGCCACCTTTCCCAATTTGTCGGCACTGGAGAACGTGCGCATTGCGCTGCAGCGGGCCACCGGCCTGTCCCTGCACTTCTGGCGCTCGGAGCGTGTGCTCGACCAGCTCAACGACCAGGCCATGGCCTTGCTGGAAGAAGTGGGCCTGTCCGAATTCGCGGATGTGCACGCGGGTGAGTTGGCCTACGGCCGCAAACGCGCGCTGGAAATCGCCACCACCCTGGCCATGAACCCCGAACTGATGCTGTTGGACGAACCCACACAGGGCATGGGCCACGAAGACGTGGACCGCGTCACGCAGCTGATCCAGAAGGTGGGGGCCAAGCGCACCATCTTGATGGTCGAGCACAACATGAATGTGGTCTCCAGCATTGCCGACACCATCAGCGTGCTGCAGCGGGGCCAGGTCATTGCAGAAGGGCCTTACGAAGTGGTATCACAGAACCCGCAGGTGCTGGAAGCCTATATGGGCAGCACCGACAACGCGCTGGAGGGGGCCCATGGCTGAGGCAACCGAATTCTTGCGCATCAGCAACCTGCACGCCTGGTATGGCGAATCGCACATCCTGCACGGGGTGGATCTGTCGGTGCACAAGGGCGAAGTGGTGACCCTGCTGGGCCGCAACGGCGCAGGGCGTACCACCACCTTCAAGTCGATCGTCGGGCTCGTGGGCAAACGCACTGGCTCGATCACGATCAATGGCCGCGAGTCGATCGCCATGGCACCGCACCAGATCGCCAAGCTGGGCATCGGCTACTGCCCCGAGGAGCGCGGCATTTTTGCTTCGCTCAGCTGTGAGGAAAACCTGCTGCTGCCCCCTGAGGTGGCCAGTGGCGGCATGCCGTTGGACGAGATCTACGAGATGTTCCCCAACCTGCTCGAGCGCCGCAGCAGTCCCGGCACGCGCCTGTCAGGTGGTGAGCAGCAAATGTTGGCGGTGGGGCGCATCCTGCGCACCGGCGCCAAGTTGTTGTTGCTCGATGAGATTTCCGAAGGGCTGGCGCCGGTGATCGTGCAGGCGCTGGCGCGCATGATCCTGGCCCTCAAGGCCAAGGGCTTCACCATCATCATGGTCGAACAGAACTTCCGTTTCGCGGCCCCGCTGGCCGACCGTTTCTATGTCATGGAGCATGGGCAAATCATCGAAGGCTTTGCGGCGTCCGAGCTGCAGGCCAAGATGCCCATGCTGCATGAATACCTTGGCGTCTGACCCTTTTCTTTCCAACGACAGGAGACTTTCATGAAACGCAAACTTTTGGCGACCGCTGCATTGGCTGCATGTGCATTTGCCGGTTCCGCCCAGGCCCAGATCTCGGACGGCATCGTCAAGATCGGTGTGCTCAACGACATGTCCGGCCTCTACGCGGACATCGGTGGGCCGGGTTCGGTGGTGGCCGCCAAGATGGCCGTGGAGGATTACCTCAAGGCGACCAAGAGCACGCTCAAGGTCGAGGTGGTGAGTGCCGACCACCAGAACAAGCCCGACATTGGCTCCAATGTGGCACGGCAGTGGTATGACACCGACAAGGTGGACATGATCGTCGACGTGCCCACCTCGTCCGTGGGCCTGGCGATCGCTCAGGTCACCAAGGAAAAGAACAAGGTGCACGTGAACACCGGCTCGGCCACCGCCGACCTGTCTGGCAAGTCCTGCAATGCCAACACCGTGCATTGGCTCTACGACACCTGGATGCTGGCCAACGGCACGGGCAAGGCCATCGTCAAGAATGGCGGCAACACCTGGTTCTTCCTGACCGCCGACTACGCCTTCGGCCATGCGCTGGAGCGCGATACCGAGGCCGTGGTGGTCAAGAACGGCGGCAAGGTGGTGGGCAAGGTTCGCACCCCGTTCCCGACGCAAGACTTCTCGTCCTTCCTGCTGCAAGCGCAATCGTCCAAAGCCAAGATCATCGGCCTGGCCAATGCGGGTGGCGACACCATCAATTCGATCAAGCAGGCCGCCGAATTTGGCATCGTCAAGGGCGGCCAGAACCTGGCCGGTCTCTTGGTGTTCTTGCCCGACGTTCATGCACTGGGCCTGGACAAGGCACAAGGCCTGCTGTTCACCGAAACCTTCTACTGGGACCTGAACGACAACACCCGTGCCTGGTCCAAGCGTTTTGCGGCAGCCCATGGCGGCAAGATGCCTTCGGCTGACCATGCCGGCGTTTACTCGGGTGTGCTGCACTACCTCAAGGCGGTTGATGCAGCCAAGACCGACGACGGCCTCAAGACGGTGGCCAAGATGAAGGAGTTGCCGACCGACGACGTCCTGTTTGGCAAGGGCACCGTGCGCGCCGATGGCCGCAAGATCCACCCGGCCTACCTGTTCGAGGTCAAGAAGCCGTCCGAGTCCAAAGGCCCGTACGACTACTACAAGGTCGCCGCCACCATTCCTGCCAATGAGGCTTTCCGTCCGATCAACGAGGGCGACTGCCCGCTGGTCAAGAAGTAATCCCTCCTGTTCACGCAAGCCGGTTGATCCATGGAAATTTTTGGCATTCCCTCTCAAGCCCTGTTTGGGCAGTTGCTGATCGGGCTCATCAATGGGTCCTTTTATGCACTGCTCTCTCTGGGCCTGGCCGTGATCTTCGGCTTGCTGAACATCATCAACTTCACCCATGGCGCCCAGTACATGCTGGGCGCGTTCGTGGCCTGGTTGGGCCTGAACAAGCTGGGGATGAATTACTGGTTGGCGCTGCTGATCACACCGGTGGCGGTGGGTGCGACCGGCGTGGTGATCGAACGCACCATGCTCAAGCAGCTCTACAAGCTCGACCACCTGTATGGTCTGCTGCTCACCTTTGGTCTGGCCCTGATCATCCAGGGCCTGTTCCGCAATGAGTTTGGTTCTTCGGGCATGCCTTATGCGGTGCCTGAGTTGTTCCAGGGTTCTTTCAACACCGGCTTCATGTTCCTGCCCAAATACCGGGCCTGGGTCATCGTCGCATCGCTGGTGGTGTGTCTGTCCACCTGGTACGTGATCGAGCGCACCAAGCTGGGGGCCTACCTGCGTGCCGCCACCGAGAACCCGAGCCTGGTGCAGGCTTTCGGCATCAATGTGCCGCGCATGATCACGCTGACCTATGGTTTCGGTGTGGGGCTGGCCGCATTGGCTGGCGTGATGGCCGCACCCATCTACCAGGTCAATCCGACCATGGGCGCAGATCTGATCATTGTGGTGTTTGCGGTGGTGGTGATTGGTGGCATGGGCTCCATCATGGGGGCCATCGTCACCGGTTTCGGTCTGGGCCTGATCGAAGGCCTGACCAAGGTGTTCTATCCCGAAGCCTCCAATGTGGTCATTTTTGTGATCATGACCATCGTCTTGCTCCTCAAGCCCGCCGGCCTGTTCGGCACCCAGAAGTAAAGCCATGACCCACATGACGCCTGCCGCTTCGTCGGCCAAGTCCTACAAGCACCAATGGGTGGCTTTTGCCCTGATGGTGCTGGCGCTCGCCGTGGCCCCCCTGTGGGTGTACCCGGTGTTCCTGATGAAGGTGATGTGTTTTGCGCTGTTTGCCTGCGCATTCAACCTGCTGCTGGGTTTCGGTGGCCTGCTGTCTTTCGGACACGCCATGTTTCTGGGTTCGGCCGGGTACGTGTCGGCCCATGCGGCCAAGGTCTGGGGCTGGAACCCCGAGCTGTGTGTGCTGTTGGGCACGGGCACCTCGGCCCTTCTGGCACTCATCGTGGGGCAACTGGCCATTCGCCGTCAGGGCATCTATTTCGCCATGATCACGCTGGCGCTGTCGCAGATGATTTTCTTCCTGTGCCTGCAGGCGCCCTTCACCGGGGGTGAGGATGGCATCCAGGCGGTGCCGCGCGGCCGGCTGCTGGGGCTGCTTGATCTGGACCAGGACATGAACATGTACCTGTTCGTGACGGCCATTTTTCTGGCGAGCTTTGCCCTGTTGTGGCGTGTTGTCCATTCGCCCTTTGGCCAGATCCTCAAGGCCATCCGTGAACACCAGGACCGTGCCACGTCGCTGGGCTACGACACCGACACTTTCAAGCTCATGGCCTTTGTGATTTCGGGGGCACTGGCTGGCACTGCGGGCGCCACCAAAGCGCTGGTGTTCCATCTGGCCTCGCTGACCGATGTGCACTGGAGCATGTCGGGTGAGGTGGTGCTGATGACGCTGGTGGGGGGCATGGGCACGCTGTTCGGTCCGGTGGCGGGCGCGGCCGTGATCGTCACCATGCAAAACTACCTGGCCCAGCTGGGGTCATGGGTCACGGTGGTGCAAGGTGTCATCTTCGTGGTGTGTGTGCTGGCGTTTCGTCGCGGCATCATTGGCGAGATTGCCCACCTGATCAAGAAGCCGCTTTGAGCGGCAGGGGCGTGACTGCGGCGACAGTGTTGCCAGGAGGCCTGGGTTAGACTGCGGCGCTTTCGGCCGTCTTTGCTTTCCTTCATGTCGTCTTCCCGTCCTTCCGGCCTCTGGCTCATCAGCCTGGCCGCTTTTTGCAGCATGGCTTCGATGCGGGTGTGCGACCCCATGCTGGTCGAACTGGCCACCCAGTTTCAGGTCAGCGTGGGCGAGGCGTCGGCCGTGATCTCTGCCTTTGCCGTGGCCTATGGCTGCTTGCAGCTGTTTTACGGTCCCTTGGGAGACCGTGTGGGCAAGCTGCGCGTGATCAATGCGGCGGTGCTGGCCTGCGCCGTGTTCAGTGCCGCGACTGCACTGGCCACGGATTTTTCCTTGCTGGTGCTGGCCCGTGCGGCCATGGGCGCCAGCGCGGCCGGCATCATTCCCTTGAGCATGGCCTGGCTGGGTGACCAGGTCAGCTACGAGCGCCGGCAAGAGACGCTGGCCCAACTCATGAGCGCCACCGTGACCGGCATGATGGCCGGCCAATGGTTTGGCGGCTGGGCTGCACAGACACTGGGGTGGCGATCGGCTTTTGCGGTCTTGTCGGCGTTGTTTGCCACATCCTGTCTGTTGCTTTTTGTCCGCCTGGGAGCCTTGCGCCGCGCTGCGCCGGTGCAAACCGAGGGCTCGTACTGGCAAGCGGCGGTCGCAGGCATCACCTTGTTGCGCATACCGCGTGTGCGCTGGGTGCTGACCGTCACAACGCTGGAGGGTGCAATGGCGTTCGGGACGCTGGCCTTTGTGCCCAGCCAGTTGGTCCGGCACTTCCATCTGAGCCCGTCGGTGGCCGGAGGATTGATGGCCTTGTATGGCGTGGGCGGCCTGCTCTACAGCCAGATGGCCCGACGCTGGCTGGGCTGGTTTGGCGAACGCGGCCTGGCACAGCTGGGCAGTGCGCTGGTGGCACTGGGACTCCTGTTGCTGGCCTGGGCGCCGCATGTGGCCCTGGCCGCACTTGGCTGCCTGAGCGCGGGGCTGGGGTTTTACATGTTGCACAACACCTTGCAGACCCAGGCCACGCAGATGGCGCCGCACGCCCGTGGCAGCGCGGTGACCCTGTTTGCTTGCGTGCTGTTTTTCGGGCAGTCCACAGGGGTGTTGCTGGCCGCGCAGACGGTGGACCGGGGTGGACTCGACTGGGCATACACCGTTGCCGCACTGGGCATGGTGGTGCTGGGGCGCGTGGTGGCCCGACAGGTGCGGGCCAAGGGTTAAAGCCAAAGCCCAGGGAGGCGATCAGCCCTTGAGCAGCATCTGTTCGGCCAAGGCCAGCGCGGGTGGTGTGCCTGAAATGACCAGGGTGTCATTGGCCCGCAGTTCGGTGTTGTCCTGCACGGTTTCGTTTTTGCCGTTGGCGCGACGCAAGTTGACCAGACGCACGCCCAGGGTTTCGAAGTTCAATTCGGCCACGCCCTTGCCCAGCCAAGGCGAGGTGGAGGGCAGTGCGACCGTGGCCAGGCGTTCGTGCTCGGCTTCTTCCAGGGTGTCGTCATCGTGGCCGTGAAAATAGCCTTTGAGCAGGTTGTAGCGTGCATCGCGCTGGTCCTGCACGATGCGGATCACGCGCCGCATGGGCACGCCCACCAGGGCCAGTGCATGGCTGGCCAGCATGAGTGAGCCTTCGAGCGCTTCAGGCACCACCTCGGTGGCGCCGGCCTGTTGCAGCTTCTCCAGATCCAGGTCATCTTGCGTGCGCACAATCACCGGCACCTGCGGGGCATGGCTTTGGGTGTGGCCCAGGACTTTCAGCGCGGCTGGCATGTCCAGGTAGGTCACCACCACGGCGCTGGCGCGGGCCAGGCCCGCCGCCATCAGGGTTTGCAGGCGACCGGCATCGCCAAAGGCCACGGAGTCACCTGCAGCGGCAGCCTGACGCACACGGTCGGGGTCCAGGTCCAGCGCCATGTAGGGGAT
>Ga0228703_1001344_pt1 | contig 15237 bp, 16 predicted proteins | sample McNCre217_Aug_MG_3_FD_178020 | JGI IMG/M metagenome (GOLD analysis project Ga0228703, IMG submission 178020) | Freshwater microbial communities from McNutts Creek, Athens, Georgia, United States - 29-17_Aug_MG | ecosystem: Environmental > Aquatic > Freshwater > Creek | place: USA: Georgia... | reverse complement strand
CTCATGCGCCGCACAGCCAGCCCTCATCATGTGCCATCCCGCCTTGTCGGCCCAAGCCGATGACGACATTGGCCCAGCCCGTGCCCGTGAATTTGCCTACCTCGCCAGCGACGACTTTGTGCAGCACTTGCGTGATGCCAATGTGCGCGTGGTGCGTGCTTCAGAAACCTTCACATGACCACATCCTCACCCACTTCTTCTCGTTGGTCACGCTGGGGCCTGTGCCTCTTGCCCATCTTGCTGCTGATCTTGGCTTGTGCGCGTCCTTTGGCTTTGCCGGATGAGGGGCGTTATGCCGATGTGGGCCGTTGGATGCTGCTCAGTGGCGATTGGCTGACGCCGCGTTTGAACGGCATCCCGTTTTTCCACAAGCCGCCGCTCTTGTATTGGCTGGAAGCCTCGGCCATGTCGGTGTTTGGTGTGACTCCCTGGGCGGCTCGTGTGGTGGTGGTGGCACACGCGTGCTTGATGTGGGGACTGCTTTACATGTGCGCACGCCATATCGCGGGGTCGGTGGTGGCCCAGCGCGCCGCTTGGATCTTGGGCAGCAGCTTGGCATTTTTGATCGGTGGTCAATACGTCAACCACGACATGATGGTGGCGACTTGGATGGGCGTGGCCATTTGGTGTTTTGCCCGTGCCTTGATGCACACCAACGGTGTCCACGCTGGCTGGGCCCGCACAGGTTTCGTGGCCTGTGCGCTGGGCGTGCTCAGCAAAGGATTGATTGGGTTGCTGTTGCCCGGTTTGGTGCTGGTGCTGTGGATCACGTGGACACGCCAATGGCGCAAAGTGTGGTCTCTGCCTTGGGTCAGCGGTGTGTTGCTGTTTGTGGCGTTGGCCTTACCTTGGTTTGTGTTGGCGGCGCGTGAGCACCCTGATATGTTGGCCTATATGTTTGGCAAGCACCAGTTTGGACGCTACACCGCCACCACCTTCAACAACGCGCGGCCTTGGTGGTTTTATGGCGTTGCAGTGACCCTGCTCATGTTCCCCTGGGTGTTCTTGGTGGTCGTCGATGCCGTGCAATCTTTGTGGCGACGTGTGCGTCCTGCCGTCGACGATGCTTCGTCCGATCCGGCCGATGCGCGTTGGCTGGCGTTGTGCTGGATTTGGATCATTGCAATCTTGGGTTTCTTCTCGATCCCGAACTCCAAACTCATTGGTTATGCCTTGCCCGTTATGCCACCCTTGGCTTTGATTGCGGCTGTTTGGTGGCAGCGCCGCATGACCCTGCAGACATGGGCGCCCCGCGCCTTTGCCAGCGCGGTGAGCGTGGCCTTGGTGATGGCCGGTGCCGCCGATTGGGTCGCTGGTCGTTACACCTTGCAGCGCAGCAGTGTGGACGTGGCGGCGGTCTTGGCCTGCCACGTAGCGCCCACCGATGTGGTGGCCGTGGTCGACGAATACCCGTATGACCTGCCTTTTTATGCCCAGCTCCAACAGCCTTTGGAGGTGATTCAAGACTGGGACACTTTGCGCGGCACAGCGGGGGACAACTGGCGTCGCGAACTGTTTGAGGGTGCGGATTTTGATGCCCGCGCAGCCCAAAACCTGGTGCCCTTGGCGCGTTTGGAGCGCTTGAAGAAAGAGCCCCATGCTTGGGTTTTGGCTCCCAACGCGTCTGCCACGCTGAATGCGCAACAGCACGATGGCTTTGTGCCCGTGTTCACAGGCCAGGCGTGGACCTTGTACCGAAGCGCGGCGATGGATGCCGCTGGTCAAACTAACCGTGCTTGCGGCGGAATGCCCAAAAACGACTGAGCACAAAGGTTTGCGCGGACGCAAACACCAGGGCGATGAACAAGGCCAACAAGTTGGGCATGTTGAACACGCGCAGCAGCACCACAAACATCAACTCGTTGGCAGCAAAGCCCGCCAGCGCCGTCACACCAAAACGCTTGAAGCTTTGCCACAAAGAGGTGTCGGCATCTTGGAAGCTTAAGAAACGGTGACCTGTAAAGCTCACCACAAAGGCGACGCAGAAACCTGCTGCATTGGCAAGCTCTGGCAACAGATAAGGCGCAACCCACGCAAACACAGCCATGTGCGTCAGCGCGGCTGACGCGCCCACCAACACAAACCAAAAGCCCGTGCGCATGGCTTAGACCGGCACTTCGACGTCGGCGTCTTGGTTGGGTGCTGCGACAGGTGTTTTGCCGACAGGAGCCAAGGCCAAGCCGGTGCCCCAGTGATGACTCACCAAATACATGGGGCGTTGTTTGACCTCTTCGTAAATCCGGCCCACGTACTCGGCCAAGATGCCAATCGACAGCAGCTGAATGCCGCTGAAGAACATCAGGCCCACCACCAGCGTGGCATAGCCGGGCACATCGATGCCCCACATGAAGTATTCGGCCACCACCCAGGTGCCGTAGCCCAACGCCACGCTGGCCAGCAGCAAACCCAACATGGTCAAGGCGCGCAACGGGGCGATTGAAAACGCCAACACGCCTGTCAACGCCAAGGCAAAAGAGCCGCGAAAACCAAAGCTGCTCTCGCCGGCTTCGCGTGGCAAGGGTTCGTAATCAATCGCGGTGCTGGCAAATCCCACCCAGGCGTACAGGCCCTTCATGAAACGGTTGCGCTCGGGCAGTGCCTTGAGCGCGTCCACCACGCGGCGGTCCATCAAACGAAAGTCGCCTGCATGGGCTGGAATCTTCACCCGGTTGCCCATGTTGATGAGCTTGTAAAACAAGCCCGTCAAACCGGCGTGCAAGGCCGATTGATCATCGCGCGTGCGACGAATCGCGTACACCACATCCGAGCCTTCGCGCCAGCGCTGCACCATCTCCGTGACCAGTGAGACAGGGTGTTGGCCGTCGGCGTCCATCAGCACCACCACCTCGCCGCGGGCGGCGTCCAGGCCTGCGGTGAGTGCGGCTTCTTTGCCAAAGTTGCGCGACAGGTTGATACCCACCACCTCCCGGTGTTGCGCACACAGGGCTTGAATGACTTGGGCGGTGTTGTCGCGGCTGCCATCGTTGACGAGCACGATTTCCACCTGTGAACCCAGCGAGTGCAAGGCCTGCAGCACCTTGGGCACGATGTTGCCTAGGTTTTGACCCTCGTTGTACGCGGGCATGACGCACGACAAGGTGGGTGTGTATTGAAAACGGTCAGTGGGGGTGAGGTCGTGGGCGTCGCGCATGGGTAGATCATGCCAAAAAATCGAGCGACCCTTCCACAGCGGGCCCGCCCCGTAAAATCCGGCCATGCTCCAAGTTAAACAAGAATTGCTGGCCGCTTTGGGCCAAGCCCTCGACGGGTTGTTGCCCGGCTCCGGCCACAAGGCCGCGTTTGAATCGCCCAAAGTCGCCGCCCATGGCGACTTCGCCATCACCGCGGCCATGCAGTTGGCCAAGCCCCTCAAGCTCAACCCCCGTCAGCTCGGCGAGCAGCTGCGCGACGCATTGCTGGCCGCCCCCGTGTACCAGCAGTGGGTGCAAGACATTGAAATTGCGGGCCCCGGCTTCATCAACATCCGCTTGAAGCCCGCTGCCAAACAACAAATCGTGCGCGAGGTGTTGGCGGCCAAAGAGCAGTTTGGTTTTCAAGCTGACAACGGCCAGCGCGTGTTGGTCGAGTTTGTGTCGGCCAACCCGACTGGCCCGTTGCATGTGGGCCACGGACGCCAAGCAGCGTTGGGCGACGCCATTTGCAATTTGTTTGCCACGCAGGGTTTTAACGTCTACCGCGAGTTTTATTACAACGACGCGGGCGTGCAAATCAACACCTTGGCCAAGAGCACCCACTTCCGCGCGCAAGGCATCAAGCCTGGCGACGCCAGCTGGCCTGTGGATCCTGAGAATCCAGAGAGCAAAGCGTTTTACAACGGCGACTACATCCAAGACATCGCCACCGACTTTTTGGCCGGCAAAACGGTCAAGTCCGATGACCGTGAATTCACTGCCAGCGGCGATGTGAACGATGTGGACGGCATGCGTGAATTCGCCGTGGCCTATTTGCGCCACGAACAAGACCTGGACTTGAAAGCCTTTGACGTCAAGTTTGACAACTACTACTTGGAAAGTAGCCTCTACACCAGCGGCAAAGTGGCCGATGCGGTGAGCCGCCTCCAAGCGGCTGGCAAAACCTACGAGCAAGACGGCGCTTTGTGGCTCAAGTCCACCGACTACGGTGATGACAAAGACCGGGTCATGAAAAAGACAGACGGCACCTACACCTACTTTGTGCCGGACGTGGCGTATCACATCACCAAGTGGGAACGTGGTTTCACCAAGGTCGTCAACATCCAAGGTACCGACCACCACGGCACTATTGCCCGTGTGCGCGCTGGCTTGCAAGCTGCGAATGTAGGCATTCCCGAGGGCTACCCCGACTACGTGCTGCACACCATGGTGCGCGTGATGCGCGGTGGCGAAGAAGTCAAGATCAGCAAACGCGCGGGCAGCTACGTGACCTTGCGCGACTTGATTGAGTGGACCAGCAAAGACGCGGTGCGCTTCTTCTTGCTCAGCCGCAAGCCCGACACCGAGTACACCTTCGACGTGGACTTGGCCGTGCAAAAGAACAACGACAACCCCGTGTACTACGTGCAATACGCCCACGCCCGTATTTGCTCGGTGTTGCGTGCTTGGGCTGACAAGGACGGTGGCGATGTGGCGTCGCTCAAAGACGTGGACTTGTCTGCACTCGAAAGCCCGCAGGCCCAAACCCTGATGTTGCAACTGGCCAAGTACCCTGCCATGCTCAGCGCCGCATCGGCCGACTTTGCGCCACATGATGTGACCTTCTACTTGCGCGATCTGGCGGCCAGTTACCACAGCTACTACGATGCCGAGCGCATCTTGGTGGACGACGAGGCCGTCAAAAAAGCACGCTTGGCCTTGGTGGCTGCCACCGCCCAGGTGCTGCACAATGGCTTGGCGGTGTTGGGCGTGTCCGCCCCGGCCAGCATGTAAACGGATTGGAGACTTCGAGCATGAAACAGCAACGCGGAGGCACTTTGGTGGGCTTCATCATTGGCTTGGTGGTGGGCTTGGCTGTGGCGCTGGGCGTGGCCGTGTACGTCACCAAAGTACCGATTCCGTTCATGAACAAAGGCCAAAACCGCACGGCCGACCAAGACGCTGCGGAAGAAAAGAAAAACAAAGACTGGGACCCGAACGCGCCGCTGTATGGCAAGAAGGCAGCTAAGGCTGGCGATCAAGACGCAGCCGCCGATGTCAAACCTGAGCCCAAACCAGAAGCCAAGGTCGAGCCCAAAGCCGCTGAACGCAAGCCCGATGTCGCCACCAAGGTCGACCCCAAGAGTGCGGACCCCTTGGGCGACTTGGCCAAAGCCAAAACCACCGAACCCAAAGTGGTGGATGCCAAACCCGTCGAGGCCAAGCCCACTGAAACCAAAGCCGCTGCGCCTGCTGATCCCTTCATTTATTTTGTTCAAGCAGGTGCCTATCGCACCGCCGACGAGGCCGAAGCCCAGCGTGCCAAGCTGGCGCTGTTGGGGTTAGACGCCAAAATCAGTGAACGCGACCAAGGGGGTCGTACCGTGCACCGTGTGCGCGTGGGCCCTATGGACAAGGCCGACGCCGAACGCGTGCGCACCAAACTCGAAGCGGCGCACCTCGACTCTGCCATGGTGCGTGTGCAACGTTAATTATTTTCTGAGGACCTCGTATGAAACGTCGTGATTTTTCTTTGGCCGCTCTTGCTGCGGCAGGTTTGCCTGCGATGGCACAAACGCCTGGTAAAAAGCCTGAAGAGGGCGTGGACTATTTAGCGCTGGACAAGCGTGTGCCCACAGAAGTGGGCGAAGGCAAGATTGAACTGATCGAGTTTTTTTGGTACAGCTGCCCCCATTGCAATGCCTTTGAGCCCCGCTTCTCGTCATGGGTCAAAAACGCGCCCAAAGATGTGGTGGTCAAGCGCGTGCCCGTGCGCTTTCGGGACGACTTTGAAGCCCAGCAACGCGCCTACTACGTGTTCGAGTCCTTGGGTTTGGTGGACGCCATGCACGGCAAACTCTTTCATGCCATCCACACTGAGCATCAGCAACTCAGCACAGCCCCTGCCTTGGCAGCTTGGGCTGGCAAAAATGGTTTGTCCGAGCAAAAGTTCACGGACACCTTCAACAGCTTTGGCGTCGCCACCAAGGCGCGCCGTGCCACACAGTTGCAAGAAGCGTTCAAGGTGCAGGGCGTCCCTTCCTTGGGCATTGCCGGTCGGTTCTACACCGACGGTTCGCTGACCCAAACCATGGACCGCGCCCTGCAAGTGGCCGAGTTTTTGTTCGGCGAAGTGCGTCGCGGACGTTAATTGCACGACGCCGCGCCCGTGCGTGGTCTGAGGCTGTGAGCGATGGTTAGAATCGCTTTAACTTAATCGCAGCAATATTCGTGCCTTGACTTCTTTTGTCTCCCTGTTGTTCGCTTTGCTTCTGGCGCTTGTGCCGGTTGCGGCGTCCGCCGAAAAAGCGGATCGCGACAAGCCCATGAACATCGAGGCCGACAACTTGTTGCACGACGAGCTGAAGCAAGTCAGTGTCTTCACGGGCCATGTGGTGCTCACCAAAGGCACCATGGTCATGCGTGGCGAGCGCATCGAAATTCGTACCGATGCCGACGGTTACCAATTTGGCATCATTTTTCCCGAGCCCAACAAACGTGCCTTCTTTCGTCAAAAGCGCGAAGGGGTGGATGAGTTCATGGAAGGCGAGGGACAGCGCATTGAATACGATGGCAAAGCAGATCGGGTGCGCTTGATCGACAACGCCGAAGTGCGTCGCTACCGAGGCAGTGTGTTGGGCGACCAAATGACGGGCAAGCTCATCACCTACGAAAACCTCACCGATGTCTTCACCATCGATGGGCAACGCAATGCGGACGGCGGCAAAACCTCGGGTGGCCGTGTGCGCGCCACTCTCGCGCCGCGCAACACAACGTTGGATAAAAAGTGATCGCCACCCTTTCTCCAGCCACCCACAGCGACACCCAGGTGAGCCGCCTAGAAGCGCGTCATCTGCAAAAGTCCTATGGCAGCCGCAAGGTGGTGCACGATGTGTCGATCGCCGTTCAAAAGGGCGAAGTGGTCGGGCTGCTGGGCCCCAACGGCGCTGGTAAAACCACCTCGTTCTACATGATCGTGGGCTTGGTGCGTGCCGATGGCGGCAGCATCACCATTGACGGTCAAGCCGTCGAGCATTTGCCAATTCACCGCCGTTCACGCTTGGGGCTGAGCTACTTGCCGCAAGAGGCATCGATTTTTCGCAAGCTCAATGTGGAAGATAACGTGCGTGCGGTGCTGGAATTGCAGCGCGACAAAGATGGGCAACCACTGACTGACACCGAAATTGAAAAACGCCTGACCTCTTTGCTGCAAGAGTTGCGTGTCGAGCACTTGCGCGCTTCGCCTTCGGTGGCTTTGTCGGGCGGCGAGCGTCGTCGTGTCGAAATTGCGCGCGCCCTGGCCACCAATCCGCGCTTCATTTTGTTGGACGAACCATTTGCAGGTATTGATCCGATCGCGGTGATTGAGATTCAACGCATCATTGGATTCCTGAAGGCGCGCGGCATGGGAGTGCTGATCACCGACCACAATGTGCGCGAAACCTTGGGTATTTGCGATCACGCGTGCATCATCAGCGAGGGCCGTGTGCTCGCGCAGGGCACACCGACTGAAATTGTGGAAAACGCCGATGTGCGCCGGGTTTACCTCGGCGAGCACTTCCGAATGTGATGAAACAAGGTCTCTCACTCCGCGTTTCCCAACATCTGGCGCTCACGCCCCAGTTGCAGCAGTCGATCCGTCTGTTGCAGCTCTCGACTCTGGAGCTGAGTCAAGAAATCGAGCAAATGCTCGACGAAAACCCGTTCCTCGACAAAGAGTTTGAAGAAGCCCCTCGTGAAGAATTTGGCCTCGACAAAGCAGACACGCCCACCCGTGATGACGATGCCGAGGCGGAGCCCGTGCGCGAGGTGCCCTCACTCGACGGCGGCATGTCCGAAGTCACGGTCGATAACACCAGCAGCGACACCGAGCCCAGCGTGGACGGTGTGGCCGAAAGCTGGGACGGCGATGGCAGCGTGGAGTTTTCGGCTGACGACTCCGAATGGGGCGGCGACGCACCCGCCAGCAACAGCAACAACACGGCGAATGAAGACGTGGCCGATGCCACCGAATTGGCGCGCAGCCAAGAATCGCTCACCGCGCATTTGCATCGCCAAGCCTTGGCCTTGCGCCTGAGCGAAACCGACCGCGCCGCGCTGCGCTATCTGATTGAAAACCTCAACGACGATGGCTACCTCGAAGACACCTTGCGCAGCTTGGCCGAAGGTTTGGGTGGCGACGACGAAGAACAAATTGAAGAGTTGGAACATCGCTTCCAAGTGGCCTTGTCGCTGCTGCAAAGCCTGGAGCCCGTGGGCGTGGGTGCACGCACCCTGGCCGAATGCTTGACCCTGCAACTCAAGGCCTTGGAGCCCAAAGGCGAAGAGGCTTTGCAGGTGCGCGACACCGCCATCAACATGTGCAAGCAGCCGATGGAAATGCTGGCCAAGCGCGACTTCAAACGCTTGGCCGTGGTGGTGGGTGACAGCGAAGCCAATGTCAAAGTGGCGATTGCCTTGATTGCCCGCTTAGAACCCAAGCCCGGTCGCCGCTTTGCCGATGTGGAGCGCCATGTGGTGGTGCCCGATGTGCTGGTCACCCGTGTGGGCAAGTCCACCAGCGCGCCGAAGTTTCGCGTGGCCTTGAACCCCGACGTCATGCCCCGTTTGCGTGTGCATGACATTTATGCCAACGCCCTCAAGGGCGGCAAAGGCGAAGCGCATGCGGGCTTGCAACAACGCTTGCAAGAAGCGCGTTGGTTTATCAAAAACATCCAACAACGCTTTGACACCATCTTGCGGGTCAGCAACGCGATTGCCGAGCGCCAGAAAAACTTTTTCATCCACGGCGAACTCGCCATGCGCCCCATGGTGTTGCGCGAGATTGCCGAGGAGCTGGGGTTGCACGAATCCACCATCAGCCGCGTGACCACCAACAAATACATGAGCACGCCCTTTGGCACTTTTGAACTCAAGTATTTCTTTGGCTCCGGCCTCGAGACCGACAGCGGCAACAACGCGTCGAGCACGGCGGTACGCGCGCTGATCAAACAATTTGTGGCCAGCGAAAATCCGAAGAAACCACTCTCCGACAACCAGCTGTCGGAAATGCTGAAAGAACAAGGCATCGAGTGCGCGCGTCGTACCGTCGCGAAATACCGTGAGGCGCTGCGCATTGCGCCCACCACCCTGCGCAAGGCGCTTTGATGAACCAACTCCATCTTTTTTTACCCTGCGCCGCAGGCGTCGAAACCTATTTGGCCACCGAGGTGCAACGCATCACGGGCGTGGGTCAAGACGATTTGCGCACTTTCCGTGCAGGCGTGATGGTGCGCGGCTCTTGGCGCGATGCCATGCTGCTTAATTTGCACAGCCGCTTGGCCCAGCGCGTGTTGGTGGAGCTGTCCTATACGCAGTACCGCAGCGAACAAGACCTGTACAACGCGGCAGCGGCCGTGGCATGGGAGCTGTGGTTCTCACCGCGCGAGAGTTTCAAAATTGAAATCACGGCGCAACACAGTCCTTTGAAGAGTCTGAACTTTGCGGCGCTCAAAATCAAAGACGCAGTGGCCGATCGCTTCCGCCACAAAACAGGGGTGCGACCTGATGTGGACACCCGCTGGCCCGATGCGCGCATCTACGCGCACTTGACCACCGAAGACCTCACGCTCTACATCGACACCTCGGGCGAGCCCTTGTTCAAACGCGGTTGGCGCGCCGACAAAGGCGACGCGCCGCTGAAAGAAACCTTGGCTGCGGCCATGTTGGCCGCCAGTGGGTGGAGCCAAGGCGATGGCACAGCCGCCAACCCTGAAGGTTTGGTGGCACAAGGCGTGCCGCTGTACGACCCTTGTTGCGGCAGCGGCACGATTGCGATTGAGGCGGCACATATCGCTTGCAACATTGCACCGGGTTCTATGCGCCGCTTTGGCTTTGAAAAACTTGTGCCCTTCCAAGCGCATGTGTGGCAAGGCTTGCTTGACAACGCACGCGCCCAGCAATGTGAACCCCGTGCCCCGGTGTACGGCAGCGATGTGGCGTTTCGCATGGTCGACTTCGCGCAGCGCAATGCCGAACGCGGGGGCGTCGCGCACGCTGTGCAGCTGCGTGGTGGCGATGCTCTGCAACGCATGCCGCCTTGCGATCAACCTGGCGTCATGCTGGTCAACCCGCCCTATGGCGAACGCATCGAAGCCGCTGGTGTGGCCGGTGCGGCACGCCGTGCCCGCTATTCGCCACCGACCGAGTATGTGTCGCCTTATGAAGATGCGTATGACGATGGCGATGGCGCACGCATGGATACCCCGCGCTTTGGTGCTCGCGACATTGCGCAGACTGAAGACGGTGGCGACTTCTTTGCACAACTCGCCAGCCACTGGAAGAAAAACTATCCCGGTTGGACGGCCTGGATGTTGACGCCCGACCTCAAATTGCCCAGCCGCATGCGTTTCAAAGAATCGCGTCGCGTGCCCATGTGGAATGGCCCCATCGAGTGCCGCCTGTTCCGCTTTGACTTGCGTGCCGGTTCCATGCGCAACAAGCCTGCAGACGGTCCAACGGCGTGAGTGCAGCGATGACCAGTACCACGCCTGTGCGCGTGGTACTCGATACCAACATCGTGCTCGATCTGTGGCTGTACCAAGACCCCGCCACACCTGTGTTGCAAGAAGCGTTGAGCAGCAATACCGTGCAATGGGTGGCCACCCAGGTCATGCGTGATGAGCTGGAGCGCGTGTTGGCCTACACCCACATCGTTCAACGCTTGGCCTTGAGCCAACTCACGGCACAAGCTATTTTGTTGAAGTTTGATGCCCATGCGCAGCTCATGCCCGTGGCTGCCAAAGCGCAGTTTGTGTGCAAAGACAAAGACGATCAAAAGTTCATTGATCTAGCGGCCGAGCACCAAGCGCAACTCATCAGCAAAGACAAAGCCGTGCTGACCATGCGCAACCGCATGGCGCGTTTGGGTGTGGCTGTGGCCAAAGTTTTTCCGGCGGCCTTGCCGACTTGAACGCGGCTTGAAGCCACTCAGTGCTGTTGCAGCAATTGCAGCAGCGTGTGCAAGGCGTGTTGCACCGTGGCTTCGCGCACGGCGGCACGGTCACCTGCAAAGTGCATCACCTCGGTTTTCACCCAGGCTGTTTCGGCCCCTAGGGTCGGGCCTGCATCGCTGGGCGTGGCCCAAGCAAACCACACCGTGCCTACGGGTTTTTCTTTCGAACCGCCTGTGGGTCCAGCCACGCCTGTGACGGCCACCGACACTTGCGCGCGTGAATGGCGCAAGGCACCCAAGGCCATCGCTTGGGCCACGGCTTCGCTGACGGCGCCATGTGTGGCAATGAGTGCCGAGTCCACGCCAAGCATCTCGTGCTTGGCTTCGTTGGAGTAGGTCACAAAACCGCGTTCCAGCCACTGGCTAGAACCTGCCAAGTCGGTGCAGTGGCCAGCGATCAAGCCGCCGGTGCAGCTCTCGGCTGTGGCCAGCATCCAACCGTGTTGCAGCAACACCTCGGCGAGTTGTGCGGTCAGTTGTGCTGTAGTGTGGTGCGTCATCAAAACCTCCACAAAGCGATCACCAGCAGCGTGCAAAACGCGGCCACCAAGTCGTCAAACAAAATGCCCCAGCCACCGCGCCAACCAAAGCCTTTGAACAGGCTGTCGGCCCAGGCCACAGGGCCGGGCTTGGCAGCATCGAAGTAGCGAAACAAGATGAAGGCCCCGAGTTGACCCCAAAACGTGGTCGGTGTCACAAGCCACAGAATGAGCCAAAACGCCACCACCTCGTCCCACACAATCGCGCCCGGGTCAGCCACCCCCATGTGGCGTGCGGTGACCGTGCATGCCCACCAGCCGATGAGTGTGGATGCAGCAATCAACATGCCCATTTGTATCGGCGTCAACCAAATTTGCAAGAGCAAAAACACCGCCCAGGCCCACAAGGTGCCCGCCGTGCCAGGTGCCAAGCGCGACAGACCTGAGCCCGCGCCGAGTGCAATGAAGTGCGCGGGGTGAGACAGTAAGAAGCGGCGGTTCAGCATGTTGGTGATGTGGTTTGTAACCACTGTGCCCAGTGGTCGATGCAGGCGCGAATTTTAGGAAGGCGGTGACGACCTGCCAGCATGAAGGCGCTCAAGGGGATGGGTGCTTCATCAACTTCATCGGGGAAGACGGGAATGAGTTTGCCTTGCAAAACCAAGGGTGCTGCAACAACAGAGGTGATGCGTGCAATGCCTAAGCCTGCAATACACATGGAGGCGACGATGGCGGTGTTATCTGCACTGAAAGGCCCTTGTGCATGAACAGGTGTCGCCTTCTTAAATTGCCATGCATTCAAGTGATCATGTTGGCTATTTGCGATTAAAGCGTGATGCCTTAAATCATCAACGGATAAAGGAGTGCCTCGTTCTTTGATGTAACGAGGGCTTGCATAGAGGTGCCGCGTGAGTTGCCCAATACGGCGAACTACGAATGTGTCAGATTGAGGTTCACCTGTGCGGATAGCAATGTCAATACCATCGCGTGCCATATCGACCAATGCATCATCAACGCGAAAGTCCACGCGTAAATTTGGATGAGATTGGTGCAGCGCGGGCAAACTGTCAACCATCAAATGTTGAGCAATCACAGCACTCATGCTGACACGAACCAAGCCAGAAATGCTTTCTCGTGCTTGTCCGAATTCAGCATCTAGTGCATCTACTTCATTCAAGATACGCAGAGCGTAGCTTTGCAAAATACCCCCTTCCGGGGTGAGTGATAGGCCGTGTGTCGTGCGAAGCACCAGTTGCGTGCCGTAGGCTGCTTCGATGCGTTGAAGTCCACGTGAAACTTGACTGACGGGCACATTGCGCTCACGTGCCACAGCGGATAGCGTGCCTAGCGCAGACACCCGCAAGAACAGTCGCAAATCGTCAAAGCTCAAATCAACCATGTGTGCATGTTAATGGAGCGGTCTTTCAGTTTTTGCAACACCGATTTGCGAATGCTGGTGTTTCCCGATTCGAGAACGAAAAATACATTTACATCACCGATTGACCTTCATAGGAGCACTGTAATGCTAGATTTTCCGTATGACCCCGTTTCACCTGAACTACGTTCGCTAAAGCGCTATCAATCTAGCTTGGCCAGACATCTCAAATCGCGTGAAGCCTCTTTAGCTGAAAAGGAGGCGTGACATGCCCATCCTGACTTTGAAGCTGTCTGCCGAAACGCAACTCAAAGATGCAAATGCTTTGGCACAAGATTTGGCCGCACTCAGCACGCAAGTGCTACATAAGCGCTCTGATGTGACTTCTGTGGTCTTTGAGCGTGTGCCCGTTAATGATTGGTGGGTGGGAGGGGATACGTCTGCTCAAGTGCTGATGCAGCTCGATATTCGCATCACGCAAGGCACCAATACTGAGGCAGAAAAAGCGGCGTTCATCGCACAAGCGTTTGCATTGTTCTCCCAACATTTGGTGCAGGGGCAAGGCTTGCACGCTACAAGTTACATCAGTGTGCAAGAGCTACCCGCTACGGATTGGGGCTATGGTGGTTTGACTCAGCAACAACGTCGTGAGATGTTGCAGGGGGTTTAAGCGAGAAAGTTAACTGAAACTTTTAATCTGGATTCAAACAATGCATACCAACAAATATCTCATGGGCATTCTTTGCTGCCTCGGCGCTACTTTTTCATGGGGAGCCATGTTTCCAATAATGACGGATGCCCTGCGTTTCATCGACCCGTTCACATTTACTGCTTTACGATATTCCATCGCGGCCATTGCCTTTGGCTCTTTATTGGTCTTGCGCGAAGGCCCCTTGGCTTTCTCACTCGTGAACCAACGTTGGGGGTTGGCATGGCTATTTGGTTCCGCTGGATTTGCTGGCTTTGGCTTTTTGGTATTCCTCGGTCAGCAAATGATCGGATTAAATGGCGCGCTAACAGCATCCATCATGATGGCCACTATGCCAATGCTCGGTCTGTTAGTCGTCTGGAGTTTGCGTAAAGCGAGGCCTCCTCTCGTTTCGCTTGGCTTCATCTTGATCTCCTTTTGCGGTGTAGTGTTAGTTATCACCGGTGGTGATCTGCGCGCAGTACTGGCTGAGCCAGCCAATTATTTTGCCAACGTGCCACTGATTCTGGGCGCTTTATGTTGGGTGTTGTACACCGTCGGAGCCACTTATTTTCCTAAATGGAGCCCATACAGATACACCACTTTAACCACGTTGCTTGGTCTAACAACTGTATTCGCTGTGGATATCGTCTTGATGTTTTTCGGTGTGATTCCGCAACCAACAGTTGCGGTAGTTCTCGAGGTCGCCCCGCACTTGATTTACATGGCTTTGATTGCTGGATTTTTCGGCGTGTTGTGCTGGAATATCGGCAACAAAATCCTCACCCCACTCAACGGTGTGCTATTCATGGATGTCGTACCAATTACCGCTTTTGCGCTGTCAGCTATAAGTGGTGTTGTGCCAAACGTTATGCAAACGTTCGGCGCTTGCATAACTGCAATAGCACTCCTAATGAACAATTTATATCAACGTCGAGTCGAAAATATGCGATCTTCGCTGTAGACGCTCTCCCAACAACTGGAACGTCACGCGAAATGGTCAAACGACGCAAAGCGCCGCGTGATGGGCTGACCTTGCGGGTCGAGCACCACCAACCCTTGCTCTTGTGTGATGCGACCAATGCGCGTCACGGGTGTGTCGCTCTCCCAGGCGGCGGCGTGTACCAGCTCGCGTTGGTTGACGGGGGCGGTGAAGCACAGCTCGTAGTCGTCACCGCCTGAGAGTGCAAACTCCAGCCGCTTGTTCCAGGGCAGCTCGGCCAGCAGTGGCGTGATGCCGCACGGCCAACGCGCATCCCCAAAGCTGCCCGCTGTTTGTAACCAGGTGGTGTCGATCTGCGCACCGACGTTGGAGCGTTTCAAGATGTGGCTCAAGTCACCCAGCAAGCCGTCGCTCACATCAATGGCCGCATTGGCCACGGCGCGCAAGGCCAGCCCCAGCGCGACACGCGGTGTGGGTTGCTCCATGCGTTGTCGGGCTTGCTCAAACGCGGCGCCATCCAACTGTTGTGTGCCGCGAAACACTTCCAAGGCCAAACGTGCGTCGCCTACGGTGCCGCTGATGTAAATGTCGTCACCCACTTGCGCGTTTTGGCGCAACAGCGCATCGC
>Ga0228703_1001343_pt1 | contig 15239 bp, 13 predicted proteins | sample McNCre217_Aug_MG_3_FD_178020 | JGI IMG/M metagenome (GOLD analysis project Ga0228703, IMG submission 178020) | Freshwater microbial communities from McNutts Creek, Athens, Georgia, United States - 29-17_Aug_MG | ecosystem: Environmental > Aquatic > Freshwater > Creek | place: USA: Georgia... | reverse complement strand
AGACCATGTTGGCGAATCAATTTGGTGTCCACCGATCAACGATTCGCGAAGGCTTACGTCAACTCGAACAAGATGGATTGCTGCAACGTGCAGGCAAACGGTTGATTGTCAGCATTCCTCGGCACAAGGACTTGGCACATGCCGCAGAGCGTGCGCTTCGCATGAGCCAAGTCACTTTCCGTGATGTTTGGGAAATGGCCTTGACCTTAGAGCCGATGTGCGCGCGTTTGGCAGCAGAGCGAATCACTGATGACGAGTTGAATAAGCTCAAAGACAACATTGCACGTACAGCAGCTTTGGTGAACGCGGGTCAAACACCTATTGCTGAAACCATCGAGTTCCACTCCTTGGTTGCTGAGGCCTCGCATAACCAAGTGTTGCTTTTGGCGCGTGCGCCGGTGAGTTTGCTGATGCGTTCTGGTTTTGCGGCCATTGCGCCTGCCTTGCCGCAGTCGGGTGCACGGCTGTTAGACGCGCATAGGCATATTTTTGACTCTCTCAAGCAGGGAGATGCAGAGTCTGCAGTTGCGTGGACACACAAACATTTGATGGATCACAAGCGTGGTTTTGAATTTGTTGGCTTGGACATGGATTCACCAATTCCCAACACGCAAGCGACTCAGGAAGATACTTAAATGACCAGACATGTGACGCAACTTTTTGACCTCCATGGCAAAACAGCACTGGTGACAGGTGGGTCACGTGGTTTGGGTTTCCAAATGGCGCAAGCCTTGGGGGAGGCGGGGGCGCGTGTCATGCTTGCAGCAAGAAAAGCTGATGAGCTAGAGCATGCTGTCATGAGGTTACGAGACCTAGGGGTGGATGCAAGCTGGCAGGCTACTGATTGCGCGAATGAAGAGCAGTTGCAACGTTTAGGTCAACATGCGTTGAGCGAGTTGGGGCATGTCGATGTGCTGGTCAACAACGCGGGCGCAGCTTGGGGCGCTCCGGCGGAAGACCATCCGTTAGAGGCGTGGGACAAAGTGATGAATTTAAATGTGCGTGGCTATTTCATACTGAGTCAGTATGTCGCTAAGCATTGCATGATTCAGCGCAGGCAAGGCAGCATCATCAACTTGGCTTCTATTGGTGGGTTGGGAGGGAATCCTCCTGAAATCAAAACGATTGCGTACAACACTTCTAAAGGTGCTGTGATTAATTTCACCCGTGCTTTAGCTACGGAATGGGGGCGTTATGGCATTCGGGTCAATGCGGTATGCCCCGGATTTTTTCCGAGCAAGATGACGCAAGGGACCCTCCATGCGCTGGGGGTGGATAAGCTGTGCGAGGGCGTCCCTTTGCAGCGCTTGGGAGACGATGAGGATCTGAAAGGCATCACGCTTTTGTTTGCCTCTGAGGCAGGTAAGCACATCACTGGACAGTGGCTCGCAGTCGATGGTGGCGTGAGCGTGATTGCTGGATAGCTTGGGTTTTTAGCGTCTGTCTTTGTCCTCGGACGTCCATGGCATAGACAAAATTTCTTGCAGAGCCTGCATGCGCTGGGCGCCAATTTGTTTCGCCAGAGCTTTTTCAATTTCAATCAAGTCGTTTTCGGCAGTTAAAGACATGCTTCGACCCTTGGCCGTGAACTTGAGGAGCTTGAGGCGTGCGTCGTCTGAGCTAGGCATGAATTCCACATAACCCAAGCGTGATGCTTCTAAAGCGAGTTTGTGTACAGCCTGTCGGCTCACTGAAAGTTTGCGAGCAAGGTCAGAGATGGCGATGGGTTTGCCTGCCAAGTATGCAAAAAGTCGGCTCATCGCAGGTGTGATGTCGGCATAGCCCCGCATCTCTGCATTGGCCATTAATCGGTTCTCCATCCATTCAGAGCGCAACAAAAGTAAGTGTCTGAGGTAGGGCGCAGTTTTTTTCATTTCCAAATTTTCGACGATCTCCAAGCCTAAGTGCTTTCCCTTGTTAGGGTTTACTTTGTCAACATTGGTTGACAAAGTAAATTATGCTTGTTGCTAGAGACTAAGAACAGGTAGTTGTATGGAAATTTTGAAACGTTCTCTTTTTAATGCCGAGCATGAGGCTTTTCGTGATCAAGTCCGGCGGTTTTGTGCGCAAGAGATCGAGCCGCATCATCAAGCGTGGGAACAAGCGCACGGCGTTCCTAAAGACTTGTGGTTGAAAGCCGGTGAGAACGGATTGTTGTGTTGCTGGCTGCCCGAAGAGGAGGGTGGGCCTGGTGGGGATTTGTTATTTGATGTGGTGGTGACAGAAGAGTTGTGTCGAATTGGCGCGACAGGTCCTGGATTCAATTTGCACTCATTGGTTGTTGCACCCTACATCGCGCACTATGGCCAATCTAGCGTGAAACAAAAAATTCTGCCCAAGATGGTGTCGGGTGAGTTGATTGGTGCGATTGCGATGACCGAGCCTGGTGCGGGGAGTGATCTGGCAAACATTCGAACCAAGGCCGTTAAGGTCAAGGATGGGTGGGTGATCAATGGTCAGAAAACCTTCATCACGAATGGGCAAAACGCAGGCGTAGTTGTGGTGGCAGCTCAAACAGAAGACGAAAGCGGTAAGACAGGCATTTCGATGTTTGTTGTCACGGATGACATGTCTGGTTTTTCAAAGGGGCGCAATCTCCACAAAATTGGTCAGCATGCGCAGGACACAGCAGAGTTGTTTTTTGTCGATGTTCATGTGCCTGCGGATCACTTGTTGGGCGAAGTCAACAAAGGCTTTCGCTACATGATGCAAGAGTTGCCGCAAGAACGTTTGTGCATTTCCATGAACTGTCAGGCTAGAGCAGAGGCTGTTTTTGCGTGGACACAGGCCTATGTGAAAGATCGCAAAGCCTTCAAACAACGCATTGCAGATTTTCAGAATACGCGCTTCAAACTCGCGGCGCTTTATGCGGACTTGCAGGCCGGTCGGGCGTTGTGCGACAGCATGATTCAGCGCCAGTGCAGCGGCGAGTTGGATGCGGTCAGTGCTTCGGCAGGCAAGTTATGGCACTCCGAGATGTTGGGGCGACTGACCGATGAATGCGTGCAGCTCCATGGTGGTTATGGGTACATGCAAGAGTACCCAGTTGCCAAGGCGTATTGCGATGCGCGGATTGAGCGGATTTATGCAGGCACCTCAGAAATCATGAAAGAAATCATTGCTCGTGCGATATGCGATGAGCCTAAACGGTAAGGACTGGTGATGAGCGCAACCTATGAAGTCAGGGACGCAGTGGCCTTTCTGACGCTACAACAGCCACCCATGAATGGCTTAGATTTGAGCACGAGACTTGACTTGATGGCAGGTCTAGATCGAGCTGCAAGAGATGACGATGTCAAAGCTGTGGTGCTGATGGGAAACGAAAAAACGTTTTCAAGTGGCGCTGATATTTCAGAGTTCGGCTCTACACGTGCTTACCAAGAACCAAACTTATTGAACGTGGTCGACGCAGTCGAGCAGTTCTCCAAGCCTGTTGTCGCGGCCTTGTCGGGGGTGGTCATGGGGGGAGGCTTAGAGCTCGCCATGGCTTGTCATGCACGCGTTGCCCTCAAGGACTGTCGCATGGCTATGCCAGAAGTCAAGCTGGGTTTGGTGCCCGGTGCAGGCGGTACGCAACGATTGCCGCGTGCGCTTGGCGTTGAGCCAGCGCTGAACATGATTTTGCAAGGCCATGAACTGACCAGTGATGTGCTGTTCAGAATTTCCAATCAACAGCTATTGATTCGACTGGTGGCGAGCTGGGATGAGTTAATCGCCGTAGCAAAGACTGTTGCGCTTGAAATGGCAGTTGCGCAGTTAGAGGGAAAGCCATTACCCAAGTTGAGTGCCTTGTCATGTCGACATGCGCAAGGTGCGGCTTATTTTGAATTTGTGCGTGTCATGGTCAAGGGGATGGCCAAAGGGTTGCCAGCCCCGTTGCAATGCGTGGCATTGGTTGAGGCTGCAACACAAAAGAAGTTTTCAGAAGGGCAAGCGTTAGAGCTGAAAACCTTCAAAGAATTAATGGGGTCATCTGAAAGTGCAGCATTTCGCCATTTGTTTATGGCGGAACGTTCGATAGCCAAGATCAAAGATGTACCCGCATCGACCCCCGTACGAAACATTCAGCATGTGGCTGTGATCGGTGCGGGCACCATGGGTGGTGGCATCGCCATGAATTTCTTGAACGCTGGCTTGCCGGTTCAAATTTTGGAAGCTCAACAAACAGCACTTGATCGTTGTGTCGCCACGATACGCAAGAACTATGAAGCGCAAGTAAAAAAAGGCAAGTTGTCGGAAGAAAAGCTGGCTCAACGCATGGCCTTGCTCAGCACCACGTTGAGTTACAGAGACATCGCCCAGGTCGATTTGGTGATTGAGGCTGTATTCGAAGATATGAAAGTCAAGCAGGCTGTATTCACGCAGTTGGATCAAGTCATGAAGACCGGTGCGATTTTGGCCTCCAACACTTCTACTTTGGATTTGAATGAAATCGCGCACTTTACAAAGCGCCCTCAAGATGTGGTGGGCATGCATTCTTTCAGCCCCGCCAATGTCATGAAGCTGCTGGAAGTCGTGCGTGGCGAACAAACAGCCAAAGACGTTCTAGCCACCGTCATGGCCGTGGGTAAAAAAATTCGCAAAACATGCGTGGTGTCTAGTGTGTGCGATGGCTTTATTGGCAACCGCATGTTAGACCCCTATTTCCGTCAAGCAGCTTTTTTGCTGGAAGAGGGGTGTACCCCGATGGAAGTAGACCGTGCGATTGAAAAGTTTGGTTTTCCTATGGGCCCCTTTCGGATGAGTGACATGGCAGGTAATGACATTGGCTGGCACATTCGTCAACGCCATGCCCTTGAAAAGCCACATATTCGCCACAGCAAATTGCCAGACCTCGTTTGTGAAAAGGGTCGCTTTGGGCAAAAAACAAGTGCAGGTTGGTATGACTATGTAACTGGTCAGCGCGAAGCCAAGCCTAGTGCAGAGGTGTCCGCATTGATTGAAGGCTTTCGTCACGAGCAGGGCATTCAAGCTCGAAAAATTGATGAACAAGAAATCGTGATGCGACTGATTTTGGCGCTGGTCAATGAGGGGGCGCGTATTTTGGAAGAAGGTATTGCTGAACGTGCGGGCGACATTGATATGGTTTATCTCACTGGCTATGGATTTCCTGCGTTCAGAGGTGGCCCCATGCATTACGCAGAGCAAATTGGTTTGTACCAAGTCTCGCAATGGATGAAGCGTTTCGCAAACATGCCTCGGGCGGATGCGGATTTTTGGCAGCCAGCGCATTTGATTGAACAATTAGCCAGTCGCGGCGGCAGCTTTGCAGATGTGCAAACAGGAGTGCAACCATGACACGTTCAGTGATTGTTTCAACCGCACGCACACCACTGACCAAAAGTTGGAAGGGCGCTTTCAACATGAGCCATGGCGCGACGTTAGGCGGCCATGCTGTTCGACATGCGATATTGCGTGCAGGCATCGAGTCTGGTGAGGTGGAAGATGTCATCATGGGCTGCGCTTTTCCAGAGGGCACCACTGGATTGAACATCGCACGCCAAAGTGCATTGGCAGCTGGGTGTGCCATTGATGTATCTGGGCTGACCGTCAATCGTTTTTGTTCATCAGGTCTGCAAGCCATTGCATTGGCCGCCCAGCGGATTGTTGCGGGAGAAGGGGATGCCTATGTGGCAGGTGGGGTTGAAAGCATTTCATGTGTGCAGATGAATCAGACCCTGTTGAACGATCCTGCATTGGCTGCAGTCCATCCGGCGATGTATTGGGGCATGTTAGATACCGCAGAGCAAGTCGCTAAGCGCTATCACATTGGTCGTGAAGCCATGGACGAATATGGTGCGCTAAGCCAGCAGCGTGCTCATGCCGCTCAAGCACAGGGTTTGTTCAATGAGGAAATTGCGCCTATCACGGTCACCATGGGGGTGGCCGATAAAAGCTTAGGTTTGATCACACGTGAGGTGAATGTTCAACACGATGAAGGTATTCGTGCAGGCACCACTGTCGAGGCGTTGGCGAAGTTGCGCTCAGCTTTGCCGGGGGGGCTGGTCAGTGCCGGTAGTGCCAGTCAGTTCAGTGACGGTGCAGGTGCATGCGTGGTCATGGATGAAACCATGGCACAGCGTAGAGGGATTCAGCCTCTCGGTCGCTTTTTGGGTTTTGCAGTTGCAGGCTGTGCGCCTGACGAGATGGGGATTGGTCCTGTGTTCGCCATTCCCAAAGTGTTGAAGCGCTTGGGCTTGTCGGTGAATGACATTGACCTGTGGGAACTCAACGAGGCGTTTGCTGTGCAGGTGCTTTACTGTCGTGATCGCTTGGAAATCCCCATGGATCGACTCAACGTCAATGGCGGGGCTATTGCGTTAGGGCATCCTTATGGTGTGAGCGGACAGCGGCTGACTGGGCATGCGCTGATTGAAGGAAAACGCCGACAAGCCAAATTGGTATGTGTGAGCATGTGCATTGCTGGAGGCATGGGAGCCGCTGGTGTGTTTGAGGTGTTGTAAGGCACATCGAATCAAGGAGTCTTCATGAGTGCAGTGGATTTACAAAGTTTGCATGACATACAAAAGTCTCATTGGCCACAAGGTGTGCCAAGTCATATTGACGTGCCAGATGAGTCGTTGTGGGAAGCATTTCACCGACTGGTTCAAAGTGCCCCAGATGCTGTGGGTTTGAACTTTCTAGGGCGGGAGTACACATGGTCTGATTTGCATGCGTCTGCCACGCGACTAGCAGGAGCCCTCCAAAACATAGGTGTTCTTAAGGGCGACCGAGTCATTCTGTTTGCACAAAATTGCCCTCAATGGGTGGTCGCTTTTCATGCGGCCATACGCTTGGGGGCTGTGGTGGTACCAGTCAATCCCATGAATAAATCTGTGGAGTTGATTCACTATTTGCAAGATTCTCAAGCAGCTGTCGCGATCACGTCTTCAGATATCGCGAGCGAATTGATCAAGGCCAATGGTGAAGCCAAAACTCTGAAGAACTTGGTCGTGTTTGAATTGGCAGATGGCCTACCGTCACATGAGCACGCAGCTAGCACATGGCCTGCACTTTGGCAGAAGTGGTTGTTGACGCGTCATGGGTTGCCTGTTTGTGATGACATTCGTGTCCACGAATGGCTGAGTCTCTTGGCCCGCGAGCAACAGTTCACCGAGGTTAAGGTCAGCGGCAATGATTTGGCCTTATTGCCCTACACCAGTGGTACCACTGGTTTGCCCAAAGGATGTATGCATACCCATGCATCCTTGATGCACAACGCCATTGGTTCAGGTCCGTGGTTGGATCTGCATCGTGGGGATAAGCAGATGGTGGTGGTTCCGTTGTTTCACATCACGGGGTTGGTGATGGGCATGTTGTCCTGCATTCAAAACGGGGCACAAATTGTTTTGTTGCCCCGTTGGGATAGAAAAGTGGCAGGGCAAACCATCACACAACAGCGTGTGACACATTGGCCCAATATTCCAACCATGGTGATTGACTTGCTATCGGGTGACGACTTGGATCAGTACAACTTGTCTAGTTTGCGCTATATCGGTGGTGGCGGGGCGCCTATGCCCGATGCGGTGGGGGAGCGGTTGAAAACCGCTTACGGATTGGACTATGTGGAAGGTTATGGGCTGACAGAAACTGCAGCACCCACGCATCTCAACCCTATGTCTGAACCTCATCGCCATTGCTTAGGTATTCCGTATATTGGGACAAAGGCTTTGGTGATTGATCCCGAGAGTTTGAATCCCTTGCCAGTTGGCGAGGTTGGAGAAATAGTTGCGGTTGGTCCTCAGGTATTCAAAGGCTATTGGAATCAGAAAAAAGCCACGCAAGAGGCATTTCTCACGATAGACGGCACGTCCTACTTTCGAACCGGTGACATTGGGCGCATGGATGCCAACGGTTACTTTTATATGGCCGATCGACTGAAGCGCATGATCAATGCCAGTGGTTTCAAAGTGTGGCCAGCTGAAGTAGAGGCATTGCTCCATCACCACGAGGCGATCAAAGAGTCATGCGTGATCTCTACCAAAGATCCTTACCGTGGCGAGAGTGTCAAGGCGCTCGTGGTGCTGCACGAAAAATTCAAAGGACAAATTCAGTCCGAAGAAATCATCGAATGGGCTAAGAACAACATGGCCGCATACAAATACCCACGACAAGTGGATTTGGTAGATGAGCTGCCACGTACAGCCACAGGCAAAGTACTTTGGCGTAAAGCACAGGCGTTACAAGATTTGGAAGACTCGCAGAAGTCAAGTTAATTTTTGCAATTGATTAGGAGACAACAAACATGAAATTTTCAAAGCTTTTTAAAAATACAACCATCGTCGCAGCCGTGGTTATTTCCACATCGGCTTATGCAGACATCACGATTGGGGTGTCATTGCCTTTGACAGGTGCTGCATCATCCTTGGGTATTCCCTTGGCCAACCAAGTGAAATTGTGGCCAACTCAAATCGCTGGAGAAAAGCTCAATGTTGTGATCGTGGATGACGCAACTGATCCAGCCAAAGGCGCGCTAAATACCCAAAAATTCATTGCTGACAATGTGGACTTGGTGATGGGGAGCATCGTGACACCCATTTCTGCGGCGATGGCTCAGCATTTAAACGAAGCACAAATCCCTCAGTTTTCAATGGGGCCGTTTGTCTCTCAACCCGGCAAAGATCGTTGGTCCTTCCGATTGGTTCATGGCTATGACGTGATGACCTCGGGCATCGTGAGTCACATGAAAAAGAACAATGTCAAAACCATTGGTTTTTTGGGGTACAGCGATGCATTTGGTGAAGGTTGGTTGAACGAGGTGAACCGCGAGTTGGCTGACACGGGTATCAAGGTCGTGGCGGTGGAGCGGTTTGCACGCACGGATCAAAGCGTGAATGCACAGGCCTTGAAAATCACCCAAGCAAATCCTGATGCCGTCTTGGTTGTGGCATCTGGGGGCGGTGCTGCATTGCCCCATCGGGCACTTGTTGAGCGTGGTTACAAAGGACGCATTTACCAAACCCATGCCGCAGCGAGTCGTGACTTTATTCGCTTAGGAGGTAAAGATGTAGATGGTGCCTACGTGATTGCAGCTCCATCTGTGGTGGCTGAGCAGCTTGCATCGAATCATCCATCCAAAGCTGCTGCCACTGAATTCGTGCAAAGCTATGAAACTGCCTATGGCGCTGGCAGCCGCGCGATCTTCTCGGCCAGTGCTTATGACTTGCAGAAAATTCTTCAAACAGTGGTGCCTAAAGCGCTGAAAACCGCCAAACCCGGTACACAAGCGTTCCGCACTGCCATTCGTGATGGCGTGGAGCAAATGGGGGCTGTACCAGTAGCCAATGGCACATTGAACTTTTCTAAGGATAACCATTGGGCTTATGGTCCTACCAGTCCAGTGATGCTGCGAGTGGTCAATGGCGATTGGAAGGCTGACTAATAAACGTAGGAGGATGAAACTGGCCCGGTTAGAAACTAGGCCCGTTTTTCTTCAAGTTCGCTTGAGCGCAGAAACCTCCTCGATGATGACTTCCAGATCTTCAAGACTGATGTCCACCACCTCGTTGTGCTTTTTCAGCACAAGCTCTAACTCGTAACGCAAGGTGTGCTCACTCACCAGCTCGGCATAGTGGGGGTAGCTTTTGCCGGTGAGGCGGTTGTACAGCATGCCCACCAACACCAGCACCAAGGCATTGCAAAAGACCAAGGCCAGCGCACCCAGTGGATGCAAGAGAGGGCTCAACACCATCAGCAGCGCTGTGGCTGCTCCCGGTGGATGCAAGCTGCGAGTGGCAAGCATCACCAGAATCGCCAAGGCCACCGCTAGTGCCATACCCAACACGGATGCCCCTAAGTAATGCACGCATAACAAACCCACCAACGCTGACAGCGTATTACCGCCAAGAACCGCCCATGGTTGCGCCAGTGGGCTCGCCGAGAGCGTAAAAACCAGCAAGGCACTGGCCCCCATAGGGGCCACCAGCCAAGGTAAACCTTCGGCCAAATACCCAGACAGCCACCAGCCACTCAAGCCGGTCATACCAATGCCAAGCCCAGCACCGACTGCGGACCGTATCCGCTCTTGCCACGAAACGAGAAAGTTCATATGTAGGGGATCTTATCGTTCGGCGCTCAACCTAAAATCACGCATCTTTCAATTCAATGATGGCTTATTTTTCTCGGCGCGCGGGCTTATGCGGTTAACCAAATGGACAGATTACACCTTGCGTGTCTTGTTGCACTGCGCAGCGACCCAAAACCGTGAGACCCCCGTCACGATCAGTGAAATTGCCGAACGTCATGAGATCTCACGCAGCCATCTGATGAAAATCGTCATGACGCTTTCTAGCCTTGGTTGGATTGAGTCCTCACGCGGTAGAGCCGGTGGCATTCGATTGTCAGTGGCCCCAGAAAAAATCAAAATCGGCGATGTGGTGCGCCAAACTGAAACCGATTTTCATATCGTTGAATGCTTTGACGAGGCATCCAACGCCTGCCGACTGAATGGGCGCTGCAAATTAAAGTCGGTGCTCAAATGTGCCAGCGACAGCTTCTTACATGAACTCGATCAAGTGACCTTGGCCGATATGTTGCCCAGCAGGCCAACACAGGTCGAAACGCCGATACGCCTCGTCAAACGCACCCCGCAACGTTAAACAATTTCATCCTTGCTCGAGGGGCGCTGCATGTGTTTGCACAAAGTCAGCAATCGCTTGTGCATTCGACAAATCGAAATGAGGCAATTTTTTCTCGCCATGCGAGGCCGCACTCGGCACATCCGTGGCCAAGCCAATGATGTCGCCCATTCCTAACCAAAGTGGCGCTTTGTCATTGACAGAGCGATAGACCTCCAGCTTTGGAAACGTTTCTTGCTTGAAGCCTTCGACCAACACCAAGTCACATGACTGCATGCGACTTAGCAAATATTCAAACGTGGGTTCGGTGTCGTTGCGTTGCTCGTGCATCAAGGCCCAACGGCTTTTACCCATCAGCAACACTTCGCTACACCCCGCCTCTCGCAGGCGATAAGAGTCTTTGCCAGGACGGTCAATTTCTATGTCTTTGTGGCTGTGCTTGATCAGCGACACGCGCAAACCCCGACGGGTGAGCTCTGGAATGAGTTTTTCAAGCAAGGTGGTTTTGCCCATGCCTGAATGCCCCGCAATACCGAAGACTTTGACATGCTGAGAAGAAAGTGTCACACCGAATCCTGACTTGATTGATTCATTTCAAATGAATCATAAATAATTTAAATGCTGAAAAATTGCGACGTTTCGACGACACATTAAATATTCAGATCATTTGAATCTTATTGACTTGCATCAAATTCAAACGTTCTAGACACCGGTGTAATGCTTGAGCCAGTTCTATAGGAAGAGTAAATGAGTATCTTAGGTTGCGTCTTACGCGTGAAAGCAGAAAAGTTACCTCAGGTTCTCGCCACATTGACCACCACAGCAGGGGTAGATGTCGCGATGAACCCAGGCGATGGCCGCTTGGTGTTGATTGTGGAAGACACCCAAACCACGGGCGCTGCGCAAACCTTTGCCGCGATCTCTCTTTTTCCTGAAGTCCTCAGCGCTTCGTTGGTTTATGAATATTCAGGCCCCGATGTCGCCCACGTCGATGCCGATCAGGACAACACCCGATACCAGTCATGGCGGACCACGATGGCTCAAATGGCCAAAGACCATCCGCTCACCAGTTCCCACGTTTAACCGCAGCAAGGAAAAATATCATGGAATCAAATCGCCGCGACTTTTTGAAATCGCAAGCCTTGGCAGCCAGTGCAACGGCAGCCGGAATTCCAATCGTGGTGGAAGCCGCTCCACAAAACGCCAAGGGCGACACCAAGGTGCGATGGGACAAAGCACCCTGCCGTTTTTGCGGCACCGGCTGCTCGGTGTTGGTCGGTGTGCAAGACGGTCGCGTGGTGGCCACGCAAGGCGACCCTGAGTCACAAGTCAACCGCGGCTTGAACTGCATCAAGGGTTACTTCCTCTCCAAAATCATGTACGGCAAAGACCGTTTGACCACGCCCTTGCTGCGCAAGAAAAATGGCAAGTACGACAAAGAAGGTGAGTTCACCCCCGTGTCGTGGAACGAAGCGTTTGATGTGATGGCCGTCAAATGGAAAGAAGCGTTGAAGGCAGAAGGCCCTGCCTCCATCGCCATGTTCGGTTCTGGCCAATGGACGATTTGGGAAGGCTATGTCGCCTCTAAATTGTGGAAAGCCGGTTTTCGTTCCAACAACTTAGACCCCAACGCACGCCACTGCATGGCCAGCGCCGTGACGGGCTTCATGCGTACCTTTGGTATCGACGAACCGATGGGCTGCTACGACGATATCGAGCAAGCCGATGCGTTTGTGTTGTGGGGCTCGAACATGGCCGAGATGCACCCCATTTTGTGGAGCCGTATCAGTGACCGCCGCTTGTCAAACCCGCACGTCAAAGTGAATGTGCTCTCCACGTTTGAGCACCGCAGCTTTGACTTGGCCGACTCGGGCATGGTGTTCAAGCCACAAACCGACTTGGCGATTCTGAACTACATCGCTCACTACATCATCAGCAACAACAAGGTCAACCAAGACTTTGTGAAGAAAAATATCAACTTCAAAAAAGGTGTAACCGACATCGGCTACGGCTTACGCCCTGTGCATGCATTGGAAAAAGATGCCACGGCCAACGGTTATGCCGGGGCGGACGGTAAACCCAAAGGCAACCCCAACGACTCAACGCCCATCACCTTTGAAGAGTACGCAAAGTTTGTGAGCGAATACACGGCTGAGAAGGTCAGCAAAATTTCTGGCGTGCCCGTCAAGCAGCTCGAAGATTTGGCCAAGATGTATGCCGACCCCAAAGTGAAAGTGGTGTCGTTCTGGACCATGGGCTTTAACCAGCACACCCGTGGTACTTGGGCCAACAACATGGTCTACAACATCCACTTGTTGACCGGCAAGATCAGCCAGCCCGGCAACAGCCCCTTCTCGCTCACGGGCCAACCCAGCGCTTGCGGCACAGCGCGTGAAGTGGGCACCTTTGCCCACCGCTTGCCCGCCGACATGGTGGTGACTAACCCCGAACATCGCAAGCACACCGAAGAAATTTGGCAATTGCCTGAAGGCACCTTGCCCGACAAAATTGGTCTGCACGCGGTGGCCCAAAGCCGCGCTTTGAAAGACGGCAAGCTCAAGTGCTATTGGGTGACCACCAACAACAACATGCAAGCGGGCCCCAACATCAACGGCGAAATCTATCCCGGTTGGCGCAACCCAGCTGCTTTTGTGGTGGTGAGCGACCCTTACCCCACCGTGTCGGCCATGGCTGCTGACTTGATTCTTCCTGCGGCCATGTGGGTAGAAAAAGAAGGTGCATTTGGCAATGCTGAGCGTCGCACCCAAGTGTGGCGCCAGCAAGTGAATGCCCCTGGTCAAGCCCGCTCTGACTTGTGGCAAATGATGGAGTTCAGCAAACGCTTCAAAGTGGAAGAAGTGTGGCCCGCGGAACTCTTGGCCAAGCAGCCCAAGCTCAAAGGTAAAACCTTGTTTGATGTGTTGTACGCCAACGGTAAGGTCAACAAATACCCCATGGCAGACCTCACCAAAGTCAACGGCAAGTACATCAAAGACTACGCCAACGACGAGTCGAAAGCCTTTGGTTTTTACGTGCAAAAAGGTTTGTTTGAAGAGTACGCCGAGTTCGGTAGAGGCCACGGCCATGACCTTGCTCCGTTTGATACCTATCACGAAGTACGCGGCCTGCGCTGGCCCGTGGTGGAAGGCAAAGAAACGCTGTGGCGCTTCCGCGAAGGCTACGACCCCTACGTGAAAAAAGGCGAAGGCGTGAAGTTTTACGGCCACAAAGATGGCAAGGCCGTGATCTTTGCATTGCCTTACCAAGAAGCTGCCGAAGCGCCTGACAAAGAGTTTGACCTCTGGCTCTCCACCGGTCGCGTGCTTGAGCATTGGCACACCGGCTCGATGACACGCCGCGTGCCTGAGTTGCACCGCGCCGTACCGGAGGCGGTGCTGTTCATGCACCCCGATGATGCGAAAGACCGTGGCATTCAACGCGGCATGCAAGTCAAAGTGGCCTCACGTCGCGGTGAAATCACGCTGGCGGTAGAAACCAAGGGCCGCAACAAAGTGCCACGCGGTTTGGTGTTTGTGCCCTTCTTTGATGAAGGTCGTTTGATTAACAAACTCACCTTGGACGCAACTTGCCCGATCTCGAAAGAGACCGACTTCAAGAAGTGTGCCGTCAAAGTGGTACGCGCCTAAATCGCTGAGGTTGTTTGCATGAGCCTCACCCGCCGCCAACTGCTCCAAAACGCCACCAGCGCCTGCACCGCGTCGCTGGTGACGGCGGGTGCGTCATTGGTGGCCTTGCCCAGCATGTCGCGAGCGGCGCAGGCGTTGCGCCCACCCGGCGCATTGGCGGAGGACGAGTTTTTGGGCGCTTGCTTGCGCTGCGGTTTGTGCGTGCGCGACTGCCCGCCCAAAACCTTGAAGCTCAGCGACTGGGGCGATGTGCTCACCCGCGATTGGGCCAGCAGCACCGCCGTGGGCACGCCTTATTTTGAAGCACGTGATGTGCCCTGCGAAATGTGCGAGGACATTCCATGCGTCAAAGCCTGCCCCACTGCGGCACTCGACCACAAACTCACAGACATTGCCGATGCCCGCATGGGCTTGGCCGTGTTGGTGGACGAAGAAAGCTGCTTGAACTTTTTAGGCTTGCGCTGCGATGTGTGCTACCGCGTGTGCCCTTTGATTGACCAAGCCATCACGCTCGAAAAATCAAGCAACGCGCGCAGCGACCGTCATGCCATGTTCTTGCCCACCGTGCACGCCGATGCTTGCACCGGCTGCGGTAAATGCGAAAAAAGCTGCGTGTTAGAACAAGCGGCCATCAAGGTCCTGCCCATGACTTTGGCCAAAGGCGAGTTGGGCCATCACTATCGCAAAGGTTGGGACAGCCGCAACACGGGGAGCCGACCCACGTTTGACACGCCGACTCAACGCTTGCCCGAGCACCTGCAACCTGGCGAATTGACGCCTTTGCGTTCGGGGCAATTGCCTTATGGTGCTGGCGCGCCGACAGGGAGTAAGCCATGAGTGCGGTGCATTCCGCCAGTGCCCACGACTGGGCAGGTAAAGCCGCCGTGACTGAAAAAGGCCGCTGGCTCGCCTACCGCTATTTGGTGTTGCGCCGCGTCTCGCAGGTGAGCATTTTGTTGTTGTTCCTCAGCGGCCCCCTGTTTGGCGTGTGGATTGCCAAAGGCAATTTGAGCAG
>Ga0228703_1001341_pt1 | contig 15241 bp, 14 predicted proteins | sample McNCre217_Aug_MG_3_FD_178020 | JGI IMG/M metagenome (GOLD analysis project Ga0228703, IMG submission 178020) | Freshwater microbial communities from McNutts Creek, Athens, Georgia, United States - 29-17_Aug_MG | ecosystem: Environmental > Aquatic > Freshwater > Creek | place: USA: Georgia... | reverse complement strand
TAGTTAGACCAAGGTAAAACCAACTTTTATAACAATTTGGAAGTAGCTCATGTCTGGAAACCAACGACCACGCATCGCAATCCTCGGACGCTTCGCCGAATCAACATCGGTCACCCGCTATGCCGGCGTGGTCAATGCCCGCCGCCTGCTCGAATTGGTGTGGGCCGCCGGTGGCGAACCTCTGACCCTGCTCCCTGTTGCCGGTTCAAACTGGGACGAACGACTCAAAGACATCGACGGCGTGCTGATTCCAGGTGGTTCTGACGTGAACCCGAAAACCTACGGAGAAGAAGCAAGTTCCGAGGAGCTTTACGGTATCGACGACCTTCAAGACGAGGTCGATTTGTCTCTTGTGAAATATGTTTTCGAAAAGGGCCTACCACTGCTAACGGTTTGCCGCGGCACCCAGATCACTAACGTTGCACTAGGTGGCAAGTTGCTTCAGCACATGCCCGAGCCACATCGCCACCACGTGGCACCGGTAACGTTTGAAGCCAACCAGTTAGAACTGGGTATTAGCAGCGTTACCGCTCAGGCGTCTTGTTACCACCACCAGATCATCAAGGAACTCGGTGCCGGGGTAACCCCCATTGCCCATGCCGCCGAAGGTCATGTTGAGGCGGTTCGTTACGACAACGCCAAGAACTGGGCATTTGGCTTGCAGTGGCACCCGGAAGACAACTTCGACGAGGATGCCGTGGAGTTAGAAATCACCAAGGCGTTTATCAACGCCTGCCGGTAGTTAGTTTTTCTCTTCGATCTTTTCGGTAATTTTACGAAGTGCTTCGGCAGCGGTTTTTTGCGAACCAACGCTAAGCGCTGAAGCAATGAACTGTTCTTCTTTGTTGAACAGCGGGAAGAGCTGCTCCATCAATTTGCGACCTTTGGCCGAGAGCGTGACTAGCACCAACCGACCGTCGTCTTTGCTTCGTTTGCGTGAGGCTAGACCACGCTTTTCGAGGGTGTTCAAAACACCGGTCAGGGTTGCTTTTGAGAATCCAGCTTCGGCAGCGATTTCACGAGTTTCTGAAGTTTCCCAAATCCAAACCACCCAGAGCACCACGAATGCCGACCAGGAGAGGTCGTGTGGTGCGAGCACCGAACGCTCGAGGTGGTTGCGAACTGCGGTGGCGGCACGGAAAAGGTTTGAGGTTACGGCCATTGCCTGGAAATCGATGTCCATTCCGGCGAGACGTTCGTCGACGTGACGTTCCGTTTCGCGAAGTGTGTGTGCCCCAGCCATCGAATCTCTTTTCTTTGTGTTCAATTCAGTGAACAGCTAATTTTCTCAAAGTTTCCGTCATTTAGATAACAATTCAGTCAATGTTGGTGTTTAGGAAACAAATGGGTTTAGATTGTTAGCATCCGAACAATCTAGGAGACACCATGACTTCAGCGTCGAAGATCAATCTTGCCGACTTGGACCTATTCGCAAACGGTGCCCCATGGGACGCCTTCAAAACCCTTCGCCAGGAAAGCCCAGTTCACTGGAATGAAGAGGAAGCACCAAACCACGGATTCTTCTCGGTCATGGGCTACCACGACATCGTTAAAGTGCTTCGCGATTCGGAAACCTTTACTTCAGAACGTTTCACCAACCTCGAAGAGGTAGACAGCGAACAAGAAGAAGCCCGTCGTTCACTTCTGGAAACCGACGGCTCGCGACACCGTGCGCTACGACGACTGCTGCAGGGGCAATTCACGCCGGCGGCCGTTGGAAAGTACGAAACCTTTTTGCGCGGTCTAACCGCAACCACCCTCGACAACGCTTTTGCCAAGGGTGAGTTCGACTTCGTGAAAGAAGTATCGGCAGACTTCCCAATCAACGTTCTAGTTAAATTGCTCGACGTGCCAGAAGAGCACGCGGGTCAGTTGATCGACTGGGGTAACCGCATGGTTGGCTTCGACGACCCAGAGCACGCCGACATTTTGATCAGCGACCCTGAGAGCGAAAAATACCGCTTGGTACCTTTCAAGTCTCCGGCAGCGCTAGAAGTGTTCGAATACGGCGACGCCCTAGCTCGCGAACGCCGCGGCAAAGACGGCACCGACCTGGTTTCCGTTCTGGTGAACGGTGAAATGTCAGACGGCATTCCACTAACCGAGCGCGACTTCCACACAAACTTCTTGCTTTTGGTTGTAGCTGGAAACGAAACCACCAGACACACCATCAGTCACACCATGCGCAATCTCGTGCAAAACCCAGACCAGCTAGCAATCCTTCAGGAAAACCCAGATCTAATCCCTTGGGCCGTTGAAGAGTTCCTCCGCTACGCGAGCCCGGTTTACCACTTCCGTCGCACCGCCACCAAAGACACCGAAATCGGTGGTGTAAAGATTAAGCAGGGCCAGAAGGTTGTGCCATTCTTCGCTTCCGGTAACCGCGACGAAGCAATCTTCGATCGAGCCGACGTCATGGACGTCAGACGAAATCCAAACGAACACATGACCTTCGGCCGCGGTGGGGCCCACATGTGCCTCGGAAACGCTCTAGCACGTATTGAATTGCGTGTGATGTTCGAAGACCTAATCCAGCGCGTGGACAAGGTTGAGATCACCGGCGAAGTCGACTTCCTGCGTTCGAACTTCGTTCACGGAATCAAGCGCATGCCTGTGAAGGTAACTACCCGCTAGAACTCCAATGGAAAAATCCCCGAGGTTTTCACTTCGGGGATTTTTTTTACGCTCAAGCGAAATTCACTAGATCAGCTTTGCAACATGCTTTAGAAAGCCGTCGATAAGTGCGTTCGTGCGTGCGGTTGCTGCTTCTTCGTAGGCGTAGGTTTGCGCCATCATTACCGCAGGGTCTTGCCCGTCTTTTTCAACCAAACCCCAGCCGTCCCAGTCGAGCCAGCCCTGGAGTGCCGATCCGATTAGTTCGGGGTGAAACTGCAGTGCCAGCGAATTGTTGATGATGAAGGCCTGCGAAGCAAACGGGTTCCGAGCAATTTCGGTTGCGCCAGGCGGAACAACCCAACGGTCGTAGTGGAACTGAAACCATGGGCCCGAGGGCACAATGTCTGGACGATCGGTCCATACATCTTTCCAGCCAATCTCGCAGTTGGGAGCCCTGCCTACCGAACCGCCCAGAGCACGAGCAATCAGTTGCCCGCCGAAACAAATGCCGAGCACCGGCTTGCCTGAAGTTACCGCATTGCGAACCCACTCAACTTCTGGCTGCAACCAGTTGCCGATGCAACCGTCGTCCCAGGCGCCCCAAGGCGCTCCGAGTGGGATGATTAGGTCGTAGTCGTTGATGTCGGGAAACTCAAAGTGCACGTTCGGGGTGCGGAACGAGCTTTCAGGCACAACCAGTTGCTCAACAATGTCGAAGCCGTGATGACGCAGTCGGTCGGCGACCGGTCCCGGAGGGGAGATGTGATCGTGCTGAATAAACAGTGCCTTCAATTTGAATCCTTACCGCGTTGTAAAAGATTTGTAACCGAACGATTACGATTCTCAAGTCTAAATATCTATTATGAGAACTAGACCATACAATTTCGTTAGAAGCCTAACGATTACGCAACAAAGGAGTTGTCCATGGCTGTAGATCTAACAAAACTTCGCGATGACCTAAAGCTTCGCAACATTGATGTGTTGCGATTCATCTACGCCGATGTGCTGGGAATTACCCGCTCAAAAGATGTTCTGGTAAACCAGCTCGACAAAGCAGCTCACAATGGCCCAGCCTTCTGTCAAGGTGTTTGGGTCACGACTGTTCGTGGTGGAGTTCTCGATGCCGGCAATATTGCCGCCGACGGTCTGCAAGATTTGGTTTCCCGAATCGACCCTGAAACTATCACCGAACTTCCTTGGGAGCCTGGTGTTGCCTACGCAATTGTCGACGCATTCAACCCAGATTCAACATCAAACATGTTCTCGCCTCGAATGGTTTTGAAGAAAGTCATCGAAGGCTACGCCGAGCTAGGTCTTGTTCCAGTGGTTGGCCCAGAGATCGAGTTTTATATCGCCAAGGCCAACGAAGACGGTACCTGGCGTCGCCAGCACGAACGCACTGGACAGGTCTACACCACCGGTTCCATGGTTGACCCAGACGGCACCTTCCTTCACCTGCTTCGCATGCTAGATCGCATGAACATCGGAGTTTTTGCCGGTAACCACGAATTCAGCCCTTCGCAATACGAAATCAATCTGTGGCACTCAGATGCCTTAGACGCAGCCGACCGCACCTTCATGTTTAAAACCGCTATCAAGGATGTCGTGAACCGGGCCGGCAAACTAGCGACCTTTATGGGTAAGCCTTGGTCGGATGAGGGCGGTTCAGGCTTCCACCTTCACTTCTCGGTAACCGACATCGCAGGTGTAAATAAAATGCACGACGGTGCTGGCAACTTGAGCGCTACCGCGAAGAGCCTAATTGCTGGTCTTACCGCCAACGCCAACAGCCTTACCGCTCTAACTAACCCAACCGTCAATGCGTTCAAGCGTCTTGGCCCAGACACCTTGGCTCCGTTCCGAGCCAACTGGGGTTACGACAACCGCAGCTGCATGGTTCGCATTCCGCCAGAGCGCGGCCAGGGCACCCGCCTTGAGGTTCGCGTTGGCGATGGCGCAGCCAACCCTTACTTGGTAATCGCCGGAATTTTGGCTGCTGGTCTAGACGGCATCAAGCGCAACCTTGAGTGCCCTGCCGACGCAGTTGGCATGGCCTACGACAACGAGGACGCCCCGACTCTGCCGGAAACTTTCACCGAAGCGTTAGACGCCTTGGAAGGTAACCACCACCTAATGGATCAGTTGTCACCACAACTGGTTGAGGCGTTCGTGGTGATGAAGCGCGATGAAATCGAGCGCTACAAGGCCGAGGTTCCTAACCACGAGACTCGCGAAGTCACGAAGTGGGAGCACGACGAGTACATCCTCGACTTCTAAAAGACTCCTATAGCTAAAAAAGAAGCGCCCCTCAAGGTTGAGGGGCGCTTCTTCACTTCCGCGAGTTCGAATAACTACACGTTTGGGTTCGAGCGGTCGGTTACCAACTTGCCACCGTTGAAGGTGGTTCCTACTTCACGGTAGTAACCGGCCAAGATTTCCTTCACAGGAAGGATTGACTCAAGTTCGTCCCACTGTGAATCGTGTAATTCTAGAGTTGCGTCACCCTTCCAGATTGGGCCACCGGTGAAGTCAACGCCGCTCATGGTGATGATCTGGTCTAGCGAGTTTCCGGCCCCAGGGGTGATCGATGGCACCCAGCGGTGGTGAAGCATTGGGTGGCCATTTACGAAACCGTTGGTCTCCGCCTCTTCGCGAAGGGTTACTACTGCCGAAGCCAAGCGGTGGTCGTAGGCAGCGAGTGATGCACCAATCTTGGCGCCTGGCTCTAGGCGTGGGGCAGCCTTACCGTGGTTGAACACGCGGGTAACGCCCATCGAGCCGAGTTTCTTTGGGTAGCCCTGGAAGAAGCCGCGAGCGAGTGCGAAGTCTTTGGTTACCCAAATTGCCACACAGCGCGAGTAGGTTACGCCCTGATACTTGCAGCGAACCACGGCAAACGTTTCGAGGTACTGGCTGCGTAGTGGGTCGAGTAGTTCGGCCCCACCCTCCGAGCAGCTCTGCCAGTCGGCCCAGATCAGCGCAACTGCGCCCGGGTTTTCGTCGGCAAGTTCAAGCTCTGGGGGAAGCATGTTTCGAACATTCTGTGGGTCGGTTAGGTACTCAACGGTGAGTAGCGTGCCCGAGTAATACCACGGCATGTTCGGAGCAATCGACGAGTTGCCGCCAGGCGTCAACGGAGCGAAAAATCCTTTAAGTTCAGTCATGCGTTTAAGACTAACTAAGTCATTCGTTACCTAACAATAGTGGGCTTCAAACCTTCATAACAATTCGGTAATAATCGTGTTAAATGAGCGTAAAACCCTTCTTTTGGAAGCAAACAAACGGCATTCTTTAACAATCGTTCGGATATGAACGAACACTCAAAGAGGAGAAATAATGTCACAGAGCTCGAGCGATTCTTCATCGCTGAAGAAGGGAAAACTCGGCATCGCTGGGATTGTCTTCTTCGTGGTTGCTGCATCTGCGCCACTCGTGGGTATGACTGGAGCTGTTCCAGTTGCAATGCTTGCAGGTAACCTAACCGGAACACCAGGAACCTACCTAGCTGTAGGTCTAGCACTACTACTTTTCAGCGTTGGCTATGCAGCCATGAGCAACCGCGTTACCAACGCAGGAGCATTCTTTGCCTACGTTGGTAAGGCATTCGGCCCCAAGGCTGGTGTTGCCAGCGCCTTCGCTTCAATCGTTGGTTACGTAACCATCCAGCTAGCCATTTATGGATTCTTCGGCGGGCTGATGGCTGGCCAGATGGCTGCGCTAGGCATCAACGCACCTTGGTACGTTTGGACACTAGTTGCCTGGGCAATCGTCACCGCACTTTCGCTAATGTCGGTAGACGTTGGAGCCAAAGTTCTTGGAACGCTAATGATCGCTGAACTACTCAGCCTCATGATCGTGGCAGTAGCCATCCTGGTAAACGGTGGCCCAGACCACGGCGTTAACCTAGCCGCATCGTTCTCACCAGAAAACATCCTCATGGGTGGAATCACCGGTGGCGCCGGAATCGCAATCGCCTTCGCGTTTGCATCGTTCATCGGCTTCGAGGCAACCGCAATCTACGGTGAAGAATCAATCAACCCAAAGAAGACTGTTCCAGCTGCAACCTACTGGGCAATCGGAATCATCACCGCACTGTTCTCAATCGTTTCACTGGCAATGGTTACCGGTATGGGTGTCAACACTCTTCCAGACGCCATCGTTAAGTACTCGATGGTCGACGACGTGCCACTAGCTAACCCAGCTGGCGTGCTATTCGCCCTAAGCGACCAGTATGTTGGCCCATGGCTAACTCAGATCATGAGCTGGTTGGTTGTTTCGAGTTTGTTCGCAGGTTTGCTTGCATTCCAAAACGCCACCTCCCGTTACTTCTTCGCCATGGGACGCTCGGGCGTACTAGGTAAGTCGTTTGGTAAGACCAACGTATCTGGAGCACCACAGGCTGGCGTAATGCTTACTTCGGCTTTGGCCGCTCTAGTTATCGTGATCTTTGCGGTAACCGGTCTAGACCCAATCCTGAACCTATTCTTCTGGATGTCTTCGGTAACCTCGATTGCAATCTTCTTCGTTGAAATCTTGGTCAGCCTTGCCGTTGTGAAGTTCTTCCGCACCGAAGGTGGCGAGAACCTATGGAAGGGAACCATCGCCCCGATCCTCAGCGCAATCGTCCTATCGTTTGGTCTCTACCTACTAATGAGCCGTTTCAACCTTTTGGCAGGAACAGCACCGGAAGGTGTAGACCCATCACTACCTGAAAGCGCTTGGCAGCTTTCAGGTCTAGGTTGGGGATTGGTTTTGAGCCCATTCGTTGCCGCCATCATCGGCTTCGTTGTGGCACAGATACGAAACATCCACCACACCAAGATGGTCGACGACGTACTTTCGTAAATAACTAAAATTTGTGGCCCACAGCGAAAGTTGTGGGCCACAAATTTTTAAGGAACTCCTTCGGTTACTTACCCTTCTTGTTCACCTTGATGGTTAGCGTCTTGTTGTAAGAACCATAGGTTTGCACCTCTTGGCTTGCGTAGGTCAGCACGCAGTTGCCATCGGTGGTTCCCGCTTTAACAACTAGTGTTGCAACCTTAACCTTCTTGCCGTTGGCACGACCACCGGCGGGCACAGTGCTGATTGTGCAAGGGCCCGAGACACCAACCTGAGCTGCTACCCCGGCTGTGGTGGTTATCGGCAATAGTGCCGACGCCTTGTACTTCAAGGCCTTTGGTGCGGTCAATCCCTTAATGGTTTGAAGTAGAACCTTGTAGCAGTCGCTAGGAGAGGTTGCACCGATTCCAAAGGTGTTGTAACCAACCGGGCAAGCGGTTGCTTGGGTTGCGTTCAAAAGGTTCACGAAGTAGCCGCGTTCGGCAGGGGCACAAATTCCGGCGATCGTTTTGAATGTGCCTAGACCGCAGGTTACGCTGCTTGTTTCGTATGGAGCGAATTCGCTGTGAGCCACGTTGTCGAAGTTTGCCAACGTTTCGTCCAACGATGCCAACGAAACCATCGCCGAAACCGGACCTCCGCAGGTAAAACTGCCAAGATCCGCAGGGTCTCCGGTGATGTAGTTACTTCTGGTGCTACCGATATCGTTCATCGGGATGAGCACAGAGAACGGGCGGTTAGTTGGGTAAGAGATTAGTTGGAATCCCTTGACCCCGGTTCCTTCGAAATTTCCAACCCAGAGTGAAGTGTTCACGCTCGACATAGGGATGTAAGCGGTAACTGCCACCAGACAGGTTGGCCCTCCGATTGGTGTTACCGAAACGGTTGGGGTTCCAACAATTCCTTGGGTAGGGATCACCGAAGCGGTTGGTTGCGAAACGGTTTGAGCACCCGAGTGATCGTAGGTCAACGTTGCCGTGAGTGCACGACCACAAGCCGGTTCGTATTCGTTTTGAGCGGCAGTCGAAACGATGTCCGAAATCTGGCTAGTCGAGAACGGCTTGGTCGGAATCGTGATGTCTATAAGTTCGCCAGCTTGGTGATCCGCAAGAGTAGCGGTTAGCGTGTTGGTGCCATCGGTCAACTTCAATTTCAAGCTTCCGGCATCGGGAGTTGCGGCAACGGTTGCAACAACTCGAATGTCGCAAAGTGCATCGTTTAGGTTGACCACGGAAACCAAAACCGGGGGCACCGGCAAACTAACTGAAACGGTGCTGGCCGCGCTTGCCACTGCATCGTAGGCGGTTGAGTAAGAAAGTGTGGCGGTGATTGAATCGCCACACGAAAGGGCTGGGGCTGTGTCAACACTTGCCACTGCCGAGTTGTTAAACATGGTGGAAAGGTCTTGTAGTGATGCCGTGATGTGGAATGGGGTTGCGGCGGCAACGTTTGCAAGTGTGTAGTTACCCGTGGAGGTTCCGTTGCTCAGAGCTAGTACTACTGAACCAGGGTTTGGGGTGGCCGGAACCGTTCCGGTGATTTGAAACTCGCACAACGAGTTCGAACTGTTGGTTAGTACAACGCTTGGAGCAGGCGACGCATTCTGTGACACAACAATCGTTATGCCACCGCTGTTACTTCCAGCGTTGACGATTTCTCCGTAGCCAGGAATGTAAATACTGCAGTGGAAGTTGCCAACGTAATAGGTTCCAGGTGCGGTTGCGATTCCGGTTAGCGCACCTGATGGCGCGAAGGTTAAGCCTGGAGGAAGAGAACCCTCTACGAACCAGTTGTTCGAAGCGTCAGCTCCGCAAAGGTTCCAGTCCCATGAAACCGATTGCCCGGTGGTGATGTATTGGGTGGTGCCATTGAAATCGTTCCACTGAGCACTGGCAGGCGAAACCGTTGCAACCGACCCGAAAAGGGCGAGCACCAAGGTTGTTATTGCTGCAGCGATTTTTTTCATTTCAATCTCCATCCGAGCCAACATCTAACAGTGTTGTTGCCCAATTGTGCCTCAATTGTTCGTTACCAACGACAAGAACGCAAAATCGAAACCAAAAAGTAACCCCGACTAGCTCAGTGTCGGGGTTACTAAATGTGCGCTGGTATTAGTGGATAGAAGCTTTCTTGGCTGCTGCCTTCAAGGTGCCGTCCTTCTTAATGTCAACAGCCTCGGTCTTGTGGCGATCGCCAATCACATCCATAACGGCAAACAGTACACCGGAAACCACGAACGTTAGGTGGATGACTACGCGCCAAACGATTCCGTCGCCGACCTTCTCCGAACCAATTTCACCCAGGTGAATGAAGTCTTTCAACAGTTCGATCACCGAGATAGCTACCAGCGAACCGATGAGCTTGATCTTTAAACCTGAGAAGTCGATGGTTCCCATCCAGTGCGGGCGGTCTACCGATTCGTGGGCTGCGTCAATACGTGAAACGAAGTTCTCATAACCGGCAAAGACGATAATCAGGATCAGGTTCGACAACAGCACAAGGTCGAGCAGCGCCAAAAGGTCTGTGGTGAAAGTGGTTTCGTGCCCTGCCATCATGTTCTCAACCAACACGATGAAGTGCTGACCAAACTTCACGATTACAAGAAGAAGAACCAAAACGAGCCCCAAATACAGTGGGCTTAGTAGCCAACGGCTCCAGAACAAAATGTTCTCAAACTTGGATGAAATTCTCTTCGACATGTCTACCCCTTCGGTTTCTCAAATAGCCTATCCAAGACTTATGCACAGTTGTCAAAACATTGGAAACGTGGTGTCTTCGGTGATGGCTAAGTTAAAGACGTAACCCCGGCCGTTTGATCGACACTTGCGTGTTACAGGGACGGTTCCGGGGTCTTCAACAAGAGAGTAACACGAATGGGCAAAAGCAATCAATCTTCAATCTGGGAGATGTGGGAGAAAACCATGTCGCCAGAGAGATTGAGCACATACCTCAGAGAGGCCAACGGTTGCACAGATTGCGCGGTTGAACTCTATGTGTGGAATGCCAAAGTTTCCTCTAAATTTTGGCAAGTGGTTGGTTTCACTGAAGTTGCGCTTAGAAACATGATTGATGCCCAATTGAACAAGTCACCTGACGATGAATACTCATGGTTCAAGGATTCTAAAATTGTAAAACCAGGCGGTAGGGTCTCACAGAAAATCACTCGAGCGGTAGAAACCCTAGGCAGGAACGGCAAGCAGATTACTCATGGGCGTATTGTCACCGAGTTGAATCTTGGCTTTTGGCAGCATCTTGTATCGAAAACAAATAGAAATCTTTGGCCCACAATAAAGAGAGGCCTAAATAGTTCGCGCAAAATCACCCCTGATGAATTTGCCAAGTTGATCGAGGAATTTCACCAATTTCGAAATAGGTTGGCTCATCACTACAAGATTTGGCACCTTGATTTATTTCGACAGTATTGGATGATCTTTGAAATTCTGGAACTAATTGACCCCCAACTAAGTCAATATGTTGCGTCCGAATTCTCGATTCTCGAATACCTCCGAATTCAACCTAAATGTCTGACCAGAGCGAGACAATGACCATGTGAGTTAGGGGAGTAATGAGTAAAGTTCCGTTGGCCATCGAGATTGCCACCAAAGCCCATCGGGGTCAAGTAGATAAGCTCGGTGCCGATTACATCAACCACCCAATGCGAGTTCACCGAAACCTGCTCTCCCACCCAAACTTCAAGAACCTCAGCCTTCAAGACCAAGACGACGCTGCTGTTGCCGCAATCATGCATGATGTAATCGAAGATTCGGGCGACGGCCCCGATAGCGAAAAGTTCACCAAGCAAGACCTCCTTGCCCTTGGTTTCACTGATCGCTCGATCGAAATAGTCGAGCTTCTTACCCGCTCAGGCGATGTGCACCCAGACACCTACTACCAGCGCATCAACGCAGACCCACTAGCCAAGTTGGTGAAGTGGTCAGATATCGCCGACAACCTAAATGTTTATCGAACCGCGGGCCTAGACCCAGAAAAACGCGATCGCCTTGCGGCGAGATACGAGCGTGCGCTCGAAATTGTCGAACTTGCCAATACCGACAAGCAGTGGCTGGAGACTGCCAAGCAGCATCTACTTGCACTTTAAAAAAGTAACCCCGGCCGTTTGATCGACACTTTCGTGTTACAGGGACGGTTCCGGGGTATTCTGAGTAAAGGCTAACACTCGTCCGAGAGAAAACAAACCTAATGCTCAGAGGTGATTTCCGGCGGAGACTGCAGCGTATAGAGGTTAGCCGGCTTGCCAGGGCGTGAGCTATCGCGCATGTTGGTTTGGGCGATGAAACTGTCTTCGTTAATCATGTTTCGGCGGAAAAGGTCGCGCTGCACAACCTCACCACGGCAAACCTCTTGGAACTCTTGAAGGTCGCTCAAGCGGAACGCCTCGCCGAGCGGGTTGATTCCCAGATAGTTGAACGGGTCGAGCTTGCTACTAAACGCGTGACGCAACTTTCGCCAGGCATAGAAAACGATTGAGTCGTGGTCTAGTGCCAACAACTTTCCACCCAAATCAATTGGCAATTGCTTCTCATGACGTCGGGATGGCGAGTGCTTCGGCATGTAGCGGAAACCGAAACGGCTCACGCCGTCGAATTTCTCTAATGAGCCGTGCTCTTTTTCAAATCGCTGCATGTAGCCGGTTGAGTTCACCAGTTCCAGGCCCACCCGGTCTTTGCCGCCGAGCAGCTTTCGCACGTCTTCAAAATCGGCCATCGCCCAGTAGGCGAACGAGATGGTGCGCTGCGAGTCGTCGCGCGAGGGGTCGTCGAAGGTTCCAATGTCGCGAAGTGGTACTCGGAGATCTAAACCGATGCGTTCGCGGAGCACACGCTTCGCTGCTTCGCTAATGCGCTCGCCGCCGTGCATGAACCCGCCTGGTAGCACACGTTCGTCCGAGCCCTCTTTGCCCATGGTTAGCACCAATAGCGAGAGCCCATTTGAGCCAGAGCGATACTGTTCCGCAGGGCGCAGCAAGCTTTCATCCCAGATCATGGTTTGCAGATCGGCCTCACTAGCAACGGTGAAAATTACAACGTCGATAGCGATGCGGGGATAAATGTCTGTAGTCACGAATATGTTCTCCAATAACTACAAGTCTACGAATTTTTGCGAATACCCAAATAATTTGCTCAAATAAACCATTTGATGAGATAAATTTGAGTGTCTGAGCGAAAGGGGACAAAAAAATGCTTCAAATGAAAATCACGCCTTCCCCAACCAGCGCAAACGAAAACATCCTTGAGATCAAAATAACCGCTCCCAAGGCTGCCGAAACAATTGAGATTCCCGACCACAAAGTTCCAACCTTTATATACATCGACGACAGCATCGAGCAAGACCAACTACCCCTAATCACCCACGCCATAACAGACACCATCAACCGCATCACCTGGCCAGAGCAAATCCAAATCCTCACAACCCAAAACGAACTTCCGGATCACCTACCAACGGCCAAAATCGAACCTCAAGAAATTTTTCAAAAACTTCAAGAGCTTGAACAGGCAATGCTTGTCGTAATCACTAACAAGCAAGACCCAAAACTGATACGTGAAGCCGCCCAAGCCTCAGAATTCCTCATCAAAACAGAATTCATTCAACCCACGACAACCATCGAACTAATTGACAACCTCAACGACCACATCAAACACCTAAAACAAAAAACAATCGTCAACCTAAAACTAGAAATAGAACTCCCCAACGTACACGACACCCTCGAACCCCTCACCTACATCCCCCAAATAACCAAAAAGGGAAACAAGTATTTTGCAAATTTAATCGACCTCGCAAGCGAGGAAGATAAGGCGTACGCCTTCATAGTTTCTAGCCCTGTCACGAAAGTTAAATTTTCTTATGACGACTTATTGCTCTCTCGTCACGTTTCTGGCGGTCAGAATCTAACCCACTAACTACGGATCAGAAGGTTGGGGTACCGAAAGGCGAGTCCTAAAGTAATCACGAAGATTTTCATCGTGAACATAAATGTATGTGCCCTTAATTCCGCGAGTCAACAGAACTCGGTAAATGCTGGTGACATATTTCAATAGGTCGGCATCCGTATATTTAATTCCAAGGGTTGGGTTATTCTCTTTTCCCTTTTTATCGAAATAGTTTTCTCTCGAAAACCGAATCTCCTGCAATTCGGGATCAAAATACAGGTCCCTCCCGATAATTACACCTGCGTAATTGAGGTCATAACCCTGAATTGTGTGTATAGAACCTACTTCTTCTGACGAAGTGGGGGAGTTTACCCAGTCGAAATTTCTCCTATTCCAAGGCATTCGAATCCCCTCGATTTCGATATCGTAATCAATCCCTTCAGATTTACTTCTCCATGGCCAGGCGAATCCAGCAAGTATTCGGGATAAACCAACCTCTGCATTTTTCTCCTCTATTGCCTTCTTCATATCGGCAAAGTTTTCGAAGAATTTCAGGTCATAGTCGCCAAAATTTAGAGCGGGTCCAACATCTGCTCCTCGAAGTAGTCGGCCAACGAATTCAATGTAGTCGGTACCTCCTGACACCCTCATCTGAGAATGCAGCTTGAATAATGAATTTCTTAGTCTGGCTTTCTCCACTAAGGGCTCAATGTGCTTTGCCTGTAAGTCGGCCGGTTTAACACTTTGTTCAGCATCCAAGAGAAATATCTGAAACTTACTCTTACGTATTATCCAATCGAGTTGAGTTTTAGATTTGTCATCATTACCAAACAAGTCCATGTTGATTTGTGCGAATTTGATGTTTCTTTCTGCGGCGGGCTGATTAGCGCGCTGTTGTAATCGATGAGCCTCGTCCACGATGAGAAGGTCAAATTCATGTTCGCTTTCACCAACTTGGAAAGGGTCCAAAATCATTTCTGGACTCAACCCAACCGTGCGACTAAAAACTTTCTCGAGTGTTCTCCGTAGCGATATTTGTGGAATTACTAGGCCTATTTTTATGCCCCTAAAAATTTCTCGGTAACCGGGTAGAAAGAACTCAGAGAATATTGTGTCTGGATCGTATGGACTCTCATCCTCGTACGCTCCAATGTCTCTGAGCAACTTGATGAGATAAATCGCAACAATTGTCTTTCCAGTGCCAGGATCGCCTTGGATCACTGTTCCTGTGGAAATTCCTGATTCAAACTGTTCGATCAGATTTTCTAGAATTCCTTCGATAGCGACAGTTTGATCGGAAGTCAAAGCCTTGAAAGGGGAATATTTAAAGAGATCGCTATTATCTATTTCAGGGATAGTTCTAGTTAAGAGACCGCCTTTGACCAAATGATCGAAAATTGATTGAAACGATTCTCTGTAACGGTCACGTTCAAAATAGTCAGAATCAGAAATGCCGCCATTTCCATTGAGAACTCGATACTTGCCATCCGCTGCAAAATATCTAATCAGATGAGATTCAAGGTCAAGGCAAGCTGATTTATTAAAATCTTCACGGAAGATAACCCTCGCCTCGGTCAGATGTTGCTTATTAGGTGTACTTAGATGATTGGTGAAACGCATAGAGGCGTTAGTTGTCTCACCAACATAGATGTCACCATTGCCATTAATTGTGTAGACAACGGGCCAATTTGAATTCTCGGGGCGTTCTAGAGCCCAAACTCCAATAACATCTTTGTCGAACGGCAGACTCTCGATCCTAAAGTCGGTCATATTTTGAACTCGAGCCTCGGGATTTTTCTACTGGATATTTGGTCTCATTCTTAATTACCTTTTCTAAGACGAGCTCATCAATTGTTACACCAAGATCGTCCGCTAGGTGAAGGCAGTAGGCAAGA
>Ga0228703_1001338_pt1 | contig 15285 bp, 17 predicted proteins | sample McNCre217_Aug_MG_3_FD_178020 | JGI IMG/M metagenome (GOLD analysis project Ga0228703, IMG submission 178020) | Freshwater microbial communities from McNutts Creek, Athens, Georgia, United States - 29-17_Aug_MG | ecosystem: Environmental > Aquatic > Freshwater > Creek | place: USA: Georgia... | reverse complement strand
ACCCCGATGTCGAAGCTGGCCTGCGCCCCGGCAGCATCGCCGCCACAGAACTGGCGGGCCTTGCCGATGTCATCGCGCCCAACGCCGACCCGGTGCAGCTGATCGACCACTGTGACGAGGTGTTCACCATCACCTCGCTTTTGGGCTTCGAAGCCTTGCTGCGTGGCAAGAGGGTGACCTGCCTTGGCGCGCCGTTCTACGCCGGTTGGGGCCTGACCCAAGACCTTGGCCCCATCCCCGCACGCCGCCGCTACGCCGCCGATGGCCACCCTTTGCCACGGCCAAGCCTGTTGGCGTTGGTCCATGCCGCCCTGATCGCCTATCCGCGCTATTACGACCCGGTAACCCGCCGCCCCTGCCCGCCCGAAGTGGTGGTTGACCGGCTTGCGACCGGCACCGCCCCCCGCACCGGCTTGGGCCTTCGCCTTCTGGCGAAACTGCAGGGGCGCTTTGCGACACATGCCCGGTTCTGGCGCTAAGCCGAAATCGCCCGCGGCACCCAGCGGCCTACCCGCCTCTTGACCCTTCTGGCCAAGCCAAGGGCAGCCCCGCAAAACAGCCCGATCTTAGTAAATATAGCGGATCTGTTCGGTCCAATACCGCTCCATCCGCTTCAGCGACTGGTTCATGTGCTCCATCCCCGTCGCATCCACCAAGCCGCGCTTGGTCAGCCCTTCGGCGTGGCGCTCGAACAGGTCGGTCAACTGCCCGCGCACCCGCCGCCCCTTTTCTGTCAGCCGCACCCGCACCGAGCGGCGGTCAATGTCAGACCGCTGGTGATGCATATAGCCCAGTTCGACCAGCTTTTTCAGGTTATACGACACGTTCGACCCTTGGTAATAGCCGCGCGATTTCAGCTCGCCCGCCGTTACCTCGTTTTCGCCGATGTTGAACAACAACAAGGCCTGCACCGAGTTGATCTCAAGGATCGCCAGCCGTTCGAATTCATCCTTGATCACATCCAAAAGCAGCCGATGCAGCCGCTCCAGCAAGGCAAGGTTATCAAGATAGCCCGCCATCATCAGCTTTTGCGAGCCGTCCAGCAGGGGGTCATGTAAGGTCATCTGCAACTCCGCGACCAATGGCAACTGGAGGCAGAATCGTCACAAAACCCAAAGATAAGGTAAACTCAGATCAAGCTTGCGCGAAATTCAGGCACCAGAAAGGCGGGCGCGTGCAAAAATCGCGATCTCTGCGATCAAATCGGTTAAATATGCGGGCGCGGCCACCTGCCCCAACACCCAAGGCAGCAGATCGGTATCATTTTCGGCCAGCAACCGGTCATACACCGCCAGCCGCTCTTCGCTCATCGCTGCCAGATTCGCATCAGCATAGGGGCCAAGGATCAGGTCCATTTCCTTGGTGCCGCGCCGCCACGACCGCATCGCCATGCGTTTCAACCGCGCTTCTGCCGTTTCCATTACCGTCATCCCTTGATCCGAACCGTCCCCAAGCCTAAGACAAGCCGCGCGCCCATTCCAGCCCTGCCTGCCTTAACGGAGACACAGATGGCCTTCCTGTCCGATACACTCGCCCGCGTCAAACCCTCGCCCACCATTGCCGTCACCACCAAAGCGGCAGAGCTGAAGGCTGCGGGCCGCGATGTGATCGGCCTTGGCGCTGGCGAACCCGATTTCGATACCCCTGCCAACATCCGCGAAGCCGCCAAACGCGCGATTGACGCCGGCCGCACGCGTTACACCGCCGTCGACGGGATCCCCGAACTGAAAAAGGCGATCTGCGCAAAGTTCCTGAACGAAAACGGCCTGACCTATCAGCCGAACCAGATCAGCGTCGGCACCGGCGGCAAGCAGATTTTGTATAATGCGCTGATGGCCACCTGCAATCCGGGCGACGAGGTGATCATCCCGGCGCCCTATTGGGTCAGTTACCCCGATATGGTGCTGCTGGCGGGTGGCACGCCAGTTCCGGTGGTGGCCACCATCGACACCGATTTCAAACTGACGCCCGCGCAACTGGATGCGGCGATCACGCCGAAAACCAAGTGGTTCATCTTCAATTCGCCGTCAAACCCAACTGGTGCAGGCTATACCCGGGCAGAGTTGCGCGCGCTGTGCGATGTGCTGCTAAAGCACCCGCATGTCTGGATCATGTCGGACGATATGTATGAGCATTTGGTGTTCGACGATTTCGAATTCACCACCCCGGCCCAGATCGAGCCAAAACTGTATGATCGCACCCTGACCTGCAACGGCGTGTCGAAATCTTACGCCATGACCGGCTGGCGTATCGGCTATGCCGGCGGTCCGGTGGCGCTGATCAAAGCGATGGGCACGATTCAATCGCAATCCACCTCGAACCCCTGTTCGGTGTCGCAATATGCCGCGCTCGAGGCGCTGACGGGCCCGCAAGACTTCCTTGCCCCGAACCGCAAGCTGTTCGAACGCCGCCGCGATCTGGTGGTTTCGATGCTGAACGACGCCAAAGGCATCAAATGCCCGAAACCGGAAGGCGCGTTCTATGTTTATCCCGATATTTCCGGCTGCATCGGCAAAACCAGCGCCGCAGGCACCAAGATCACCAATGACGAGGTGTTCGCCACAGCACTTTTGGAAGAAACCGGGGTCGCCGTTGTGTTCGGCGCGGCCTTCGGGCTTTCGCCAAACTTCCGCGTCAGCTACGCTACCGCAGACGAGGTTCTGCGCGACGCCTGTGCGCGCATCCAAAGCTTCTGCGCGTCTTTGACCTGAAGGAAACCATGGCTGGCGATCTGCCCGAATATTACTTCCGAATCCGCGACAACGGCGCGGCGGTGTTTCACGTCGACAGTGAAAACCGCCAGCGTCGCATCGACATGGAAGAGATCGCCGCCGTCAACGTCAAGAACGGCAACATCAAGCCGCATGGCGACCGAAAGCTGACTGCCGACGAAATCGCCCTGATCAGCGATTGGGTGGCCAAGCGCCAAGCCACGCTGGCCGCGCGCGATGTCGACGACATCCTGCGCGCGGTCGACCACCTGAACCTGACGACGCAATGGGTGCAGTCGAAAGCGTCAGAAACGCAGTTGGACGAGGTGACCGACCTGTTGCTTTTGGCCATGCACGACCTGCGGTCGGTTCTGGTGCGCAAGAAAGCCGAACGCCTGATGAAGGGCGAGGCGGCGGAATAGTGGGCAGGAAGGGGGCGTTGCCCCCTCGGCGCAAAGCGCCTCACCCCCAGGATATTTAGGCCAAGAGGATGGGATCAGACCCGCGCAGCCTTGTGCCAGAACCGCCACATCATGGTGACGGCGGCAAACAGCAATCCGATGACCAGACCAAACCACAGGCCCACGCCGCCAAGGCCGGCGTTGAAGGCCAGAAAATAGCCCGACGGAATGCCGATGCCCCAGTAGCTGAACGCGGCGGCGAGCATCGGCACACGGGTATCTTTGATCGCGCGCAGCAGGCCCAGCGCCATCACCTGCATCGCATCGGCCAATTGGAACAGTGCGGCCATCGCCAGCAGCTTGACGCCAAAAGCGATGATTTCGCCACTGCGCGGTTTGGTTTCATCAAGAAACAGCGCGATGATGGGTTCCGGCAGCGTCAGGAACAGCGCCACCATGCTCAGGCCAAACAGCAACGACAGCGCGATGGCGACCTTGGCACCATCGCGCAGGCCCTGCACATCGCCTGCGCCATCGGCCCGCCCCGCACGCACGGTGGCGGCATTCGACAGCCCCAGATGCACCATGAACGACAGTGCCGCCACCTCCATGGTGATGCCATGCGCGGCCAGTTCCACCGTGCCTATCCAACCCATCATCAGGGCTGTGGCCGAAAACAGCCCGCTTTCGGCCAATCCGGTGACGCCGATCGGCCAGCCCAGCCGGAACACTGCCCGCATGGCCTGCCAATCCGGGCGCCAGAACCGTTGAAACAGCCGGAAATGCCGCAGATCGGGCAGCCACGCTGCATAGAGCGCCAGCAGCACAAAGGTCAGCGCCTGCACCACCAGCGAGGCAATCGCCGCGCCGCGCACGCCCAACTCTGGCGCGCCCCAGTGGCCGAAGATCAGCATATAGGCCAGCGCAAGGTTCACCCCCACCGCCGCCAGCGTCACCCACAGCACCACCTGCGTGCGTTCCAGCGCGGCAAGGTAGCTTTTCAGCACCATCACCAGCAGCGCCGGGATCATCCCCAAGCCGCCGATGCGCAGAAATTCTTGCGCCAGCGCCGCAACTTCCGGCTTTTGGCCCAGCCCCAGCAAGAACGGCTCTGACCGCCAGAACAGCGGATAGCTCAACATCCCGAAACCGATCGACAGCCACAGCCCCATGCGGGTATCGCGGCGCACCTGGGTTTCATCGCCGCTGCCCAGCGCGGTGGCCACCAAGGGCATGACCGCCTGCGCAAAGCCCGACCCTAAGATGAAGGTGACGAAGAACACCGAGGTTGCCAGCACCACCGCCGCCAGTTCGTTCACGCCATACCAGCCCAGCAGCACGGTATCGGTGACATGCAGCGCCATCTGCGCCAGATGGCTGCCCACCAGCGGCAGGCCGAGCACCAAGGTCGCCTTGGCGTGTTCGGAATATGTCAGACGTTTGATCATATCTTTGGCATAGCCGCGCAAAGTCACAGCGGCAAGACACCATCCACGCCGCGATGCAGCGCAGATTGGCCGTCTTGGCAGACCTGCAGACGCCGCCCGCGGGCGTTAACCGCCGATCCGCACCGCCGGATGCATCGCACTGTCCAGAATATGGCCAGCGCCGCGCAGCACTTGGCTGGCCCGCCCAACGATCAGCGGGTCGGGCAGGCCGATCACCGCAGGGTCTTTCCCCGGATAATCAATCGTCGACAGAAAATGCCGCATGCAATTCAGCCGCGCGCGTTTCTTGTCATTCGACTTTACAATCACCCACGGCGCATCGGCGGTGTCGGTGTAAAAGAACATCGCCTCTTTCGCCTCGGTATAATCATCCCATTTATCCAGCGAGGCTTTGTCAATCGGTGACAATTTCCACATTTTCAGCGGATCGGTTTCGCGGGCAACAAAGCGGGTGCGCTGTTCATCGCGGGTAACCGAGAACCAGTATTTGTAAAGCCGGATGTCCGACCGTGTCAGCATCCGTTCAAATTCCGGCGCCTGCCGCATGAATTCCAGATATTCTGACGGGGTGCAAAACCCCATCACCCGTTCCACCCCGGCGCGGTTATACCAAGACCGGTCGTAGAACACCATTTCGCCGGCGGTCGGCAGATGCGCGATATAGCGCTGAAAGAACCACTGCCCACGTTCGGTATCCGACGGTTTGGTCAGCGCCACCACGCGAGCATAGCGCGGGTTCAAATGCTCCATAAAGCGTTTGATGGTGCCACCCTTGCCCGCCGCATCACGGCCTTCCATCAAGATCACGAATTTCTGGCCAGTTTCCTGCGCCCAGATCTGCACCTTCAGCAATTCCGCCTGCAACTTGGCCTTTTCCGCCTCGTAACTGGCCCGCCCCAGCAGCCGCGCATAGGGGTATTTGCCACTTTCAAACGCCTGCCGGATCATATCGGGGCTAACGGCCGGAAACTGCTTGGGTCCGGTCAGCCCCTCGCCGCTGTCAGATTCGGTCCCCGGGGCGGGTTGCACTGCTTCGTCGTTAAGGCTGACCTGATCCATCGGCGGTTCCCTCGCTCCATTTGTGAACTTTTTGTAACGGGGAAACCTTACGAATCTGTATCGATGCGGCATTTGATCCGCATCAAAATCGCCAGTATTTACAGGCAAACGTGCGGGAAATGTCGCGCTGGGCCACGGCACCACCACGCCCGGCACAAAATAAAAAAGGCGATGACACCTCAGATGCCATCGCCTTTTGGGAAAATAAATTTTGCGTCAAAGGTTCCATCAACGCTTTGGTCTATATCCCTTAGATACCACAAAACTATACGTTCGCACATCAAAAATTTATAGTTAACCGATTTTTTTTGCATAGCGGCCGTCACAGACCGACATCCGCTGCCGGCAGAAATATCCAGCCGCGCAGCATCACCAAACAAACGAAAGCTTGCGTTTTGCCGCAATCATCGCAGCCGCCCCTTTTCCGAACCGCAACCAATGCCTAAGAATAGGCAAACACGTTGAACGAAAGAAATCCTGAATGATCACGCTTTATGGTGTCTACCGCTCCCGCGCCTCGCGCCCGCTGTGGCTTTTGGCCGAACTGGGCCTGCCCTTCACCCATGTGCCCGTGATTCAGGCCTACCGTCTGGCCGATCCTGCGGCGGCGAATGCGCCGTTCAACACCACCTCGGCCAAGTTTCTGGCGGTCAACCCACAGGGCCAGATACCCGCTTATCAAGAGGATGATCTGGTGCTGACCGAAAGCCTTGCCATCACCCTGCACATCGCGCGCAAACACGGTGGCGCGCTGGGGCCGCAATCCGATGCCGAAACCGCGCTGATGGAACAGTGGTCGCTGTTTGCCGCCACCTCGGTGGAAACGCCCGCGCTTGAGATTTTGTATATTCAGGGCGACGGCGGCGACAAAACCCCCGAAGGTCAGGCCGCCATTGCGGTGAACGCCGAAAAGCTGCGCCGCCCCTTGGCGCGGTTGCAGGCGCATCTGGCGTCGCATGATTGGCTGGTGGGCAACCGCTTTACCGCCGCCGATATCAACACCGCCGAAGTGGTGCGCTATGCCCAAGGCCACCCGACCCTGCTGGCAGAGTTTCCGGCAGTCAAAGCATGGCTTGATCGCTGTCAGGCCCGCCCGGCGTTTCAGGCAATGTGGGCTGGCCGCATGGCCGAACCGGCGTAAACGCCGCAATTTTGCAGTCGCGCCCAGCCCACAGGCGGGCGCGACCACGCTGTTCGCCTTAACCGCAGTGCAGCGCGTAAACCCGCCGTGCCGCGCCATCGTAGCTAACCTGATTGCCCAGCAAGGCCCCCGGCAAACAGCCCGTCGCCCGTTCGACAAAATCGGTCGCTTCGGCATCCGCCAACCGATAGGCCGCCGGATACAGCAATTCGACCTGCCCACCGCGCGGCGTGACGTTGATCACATAGGGGCCAGAAAGCTGAAACTGCTGCGTGGTCTGGGTGCTGATCGGGCCGTTTTCGGCCACACACGCGCCCAGCGCCATCACGGCACAAAGCCAAACACCTTTGGAAATCATGGCAGGAACCTTTTTGTTAAACCGTTGGATCATCAATATAATTGCGCCAGTTATGCTGCTCTTTGAACCCAAGCACCTCGCGGATCTTGCGGTTCGACAACAGGCTTTCATGCGCCTTCACCGGGCGGCTTAGCGGCACTTTCGGAAAGAACCGCGCCAGCAGCTCTTGATTGCTTTGGCAAACCGAATTGGTGTCATTGCAGGCGTTGAACACCTGCCACCCCAAGCCGTCTTTCTTCAGCGCCAGATCCACAATCTGCCCCAGATCGCGCGCATCAATATAGCTGAAGGTAATCCGCCGCCGCTGCCCCGGATCGGCAAAGAAACCCGGAAAGCGGTCACGGTATTCATGCGGTTCAATCACGTTGCCAATCCGCAGCGCATAGATGTCGGCCCCCGACCGACGCTGAAAACTGCGCGCCGTCGCCTCGTTGACCTTCTTCGACATGCCATAGCTGTCCATCGGATCAATGTCGTAATCTTCCTCCAACGGCAGCACCTTGGGATCAACGATGCCATCGCTGAAACACACGCCGTAGGTGGTTTCGCTGGACGCAATGATGATCTTCTTGATCCCCAGCTTCACCGCAGCTTCAATGACGTTATAGGTCCCAATCACGTTGACCCGATAGGTTTCATTGTCGGGCTGCAACATCAGCGCCGGGATCGCCGCGAAATGCACCACCGCGTCAAACTTCGGCGGCGCGCCGCCATCCAACTCGGCCCCGTCGATATGTGTCACCATCGCATTGAACATCTGCCCGGCATCGGTGATATCGGCAACCAGATCGCCCACACCCGCCATCCGCAACGGCACCCGATCGACGTTCAGCACCTTATGGCCCTGCGCCGCCAAATAGGCCACCACATGCTTGCCCGCTTTCCCCGACCCGCCCGTAAACAAGACCCGCATCGCAATCTCCTCCGGTTTTCCCCACGCTAAAGCCACAGCCGCCGCGCCACAACACCCCTACATCTTGCGCCCTGCCCCGCCTAGATGATCTAATAGCCCCCCAAAGCCGCATAACAAGAATCGAGCAGCCATGGCCAACGACCTCCTCTCTGGCGACAGCCAAGTCTACGACGCCTCCTCGATCGAGGTGCTAGAGCCTTTAGAGGCCGTCCGCCTACGCCCCGGCATGTATATCGGCGGCATCGACGAACGCGCCTACCACCACCTTGCCGCCGAAATCATCGACAACTCGATGGACGAAGCCGTCGCGGGCCACGCCAACCGCATCGAAGTCGAACTGCACGCCGATGGCGCGCTGACGGTGCGCGACAACGGCCGCGGCATTCCCGTCGATCCGCACCCGAAATTCCCCGATAAATCCGCGCTGGAAGTCATTCTCTGCACCCTGCACTCGGGCGGCAAATTCAACGGCAAGGCCTATGAAACCTCGGGCGGCCTGCACGGCGTCGGGTCGTCTGTCGTCAACGCCCTGTCTGACCGCATGTATGTCGAAGTGGCCAAGAACAAGGAACTTTACGCGCAATCCTTCTCGCGCGGAAAACCGCAAGGCCCGATTGAAAAGATCGGCGCCGCCCCCAACCGGCGCGGCACTTCTGTCACCTTCCACCCCGACGCGCAAATCTTCGGCAGCCACACCTTCCGCCCCTCGCGGCTGCTGCGCATGGTCCGCTCAAAAGCCTACCTTTATTCCGGCGTCGAAATCCGCTGGAAATCCGCCATCCCCGACGGCGACACCCCGCTAGAGGCCACCTTCCACTTCCCCGGTGGCCTTGCCGATTACCTGTCGGATACGCTGCTGAAAACCACCACCTACGCCGACCGCCCCTTTGCCGGAAAGGTCAGCTTTCAGGAAAAATTCCAGGTCCCCGGTTCGGTCGAATGGGCGATCAACTGGTCGCCGGTGCGCGACGGCTTTTTGCATTCCTATTGCAATACCGTGCCCACCCCCGAAGGCGGCACCCACGAATATGGCTTCTGGAGCGCGATCCTGAAAGGCATTCGCGCCTATGGCGAATTGTCAAAAAACCGCAAAGCCGAATTGATCACCCGCGATGATATGCTCACCGGCGGCTGCGCGCTGATTTCGGTGTTTATCCGCGAACCGCAATTCGTCGGCCAAACCAAAGATCGTCTTGCCACCGAAGAGGCGAACCGCTGGGTCGAAAACGCCGTGCGCGACCATTTCGACAACTGGCTTGCCTCGGATACCAAATCGGCCGGCGCCATTCTTGATTTCCTTGTGCTGCGCGCCGAAGAACGTCTGAAGCGCAAACAAGAAAAAGAAACCCAGCGTAAAACCGCAACGAAGAAATTGCGCCTGCCGGGCAAGCTGACCGATTGTTCGTCGAAAACCCGCGACAATACCGAATTGTTCATCGTCGAAGGCGACTCGGCTGGCGGCTCTGCCAAAGGCGCACGCGACCGCGAAACCCAAGCCATCATGCCGCTCAAGGGTAAAATCCTCAACGTGCTGGGGGCGGCTTCGGCCAAGCTGAATGAAAACTCGGAAATCCGCGATATCTGCGAAGCCTTGGGCGTGCAGATGGGCACCAAATTCAACGTCGACGACCTGCGTTATGATAAAATCGTTATCATGACCGACGCCGACGTTGACGGCGCCCACATTGCCAGCCTGCTGATGACGTTTTTCTTCACCCAGATGCGCCCGCTGATCGACAAGGGCCACCTGTATCTGGCCTGCCCGCCGCTATATCGCCTGACCCAAGGCGCACGCCGCCTGTATGTTGCAGACGACGCCGAAAAAGAGTTGTGGCTTGCCAAAGGCTTGGGCGGCAAGGGTAAAATCGACGTGCAACGCTTCAAAGGTCTGGGCGAGATGGACGCCAAAGACCTGAAAGACACCACGATGAACCCCGCCACCCGCAAACTGATCCGCGTCAGCATCGACGAGGATGCACCGGGCGAAACCGGTGATCTGGTGGAACGCTTGATGGGCAAAAAACCGGAGTTGCGGTTCCAATACATTCAGGAAAACGCGCGGTTTGTGGAGGAGTTGGATGTTTAGATGGGCTTACCAAGCCCAATCCACTCTTCCATCGCCATCATCAACTCGGCGGTTGGATACTCTTTTATCTCGCCTTCGCTTGCTCCTTCTGCAAGCTTCTTTTCCCAATACCACTCTTGGAAGACCACATATTCCGCCAAGATGCGCGTGGCGCCAACCGAATTGACCCCGGCTTCACTTACCAGCCAATTCCGCACAGCTTTTACCGCCTTCCCGAAATCGGCACCGTGTGCAACGATGTCGCTCCCGGAGATGTCAGAGATTGCCGCTTGAAAACGATATTTCTTCTCTTCCAGTATAAGAAAACGCTTCTCACTCCGACCGTTTCCAAAATACTGGCGGCATCCATAGTCGATGCCAAGTTCAAAGGGCATATTTAAGCGAAAATGCTCGCCCTTCTTTGTTGCCTGGCAGCGGCTCAGGTCATGTATAGAATATTTTGAACTTTCGATTAGCCCGCGAATTTTTTCTAGTCTGTTTTCGCCACTGTCATTGCGCTCAGTTGCCAACCTAGGCTTCTTGCCTAAATATAAAACACAGAACAAAATCGCCTGTAAGATCGGCTCAAAATCCTCATCAAAAGGACAGTTAATAAATACAGAATCTTCAAATTTAGGGTCTGACAAACTCAACCTTTGGGCGGAAACACATCTTTTCCAAAACTGCTTCGCTCACGAATCCTGCCGTCTTGGCCATGAACATAAAGCTCAGTGCCTTGGCTCATAGCAAGCTCTCTCCCCCGAGCGATAGCTTCTTTCTGGGTAGAAAATACGCCAGACGCGCGCCCAGCACCGGCGCGCCGAACAGCCCACTTTGCTCCGTTTGGCACTACGTGCTGGCCTTTGCTTGACATGATCATACTCCTTCCTGCGGGAACTATACTTGGTGACGTCGAGTCTGCCAATCAATAAGCGAAAATCAAATTCGCTACGGCTGCTAAGCCGACGCTCAAAATCAAGCAAACGCCACCCAAACCTTAACAAATCCTTAAATCCACCACCCCAACCCATTGAAAAACCACATCTAAAAAAGGTCCCAAGTCGGGACCGGCCCCAAACCTAGCCCCGCCGCAGCAGATAGATGTCCATGATCCAGCCATGCGCCGCCCGCGCGGCGGCCCGTTTGGCCACAATCTCGGGGCCGACTTCGGCCAGCTTGCCCGCCACGATGATCTCTTCCTTCATGCCGACATAGCCGCCCCACCAGATCGACACACCGGTCGGGTCAATCGCCTGAAACGAACACTCCCCGTCCAGCATCACCACCGCCGTATCCACCCCCGCCGGAAAGCCCTCATCGCGCAACCGCCGCCCGGTGGTCACCACAAACGGCGCGCCGATCTCATTCAAGGCAATCCCATGCGCCGCCGTCAAAGCATGGATCGACGTGATCCCCGGCACCACCGAAACCACCGGTGGCGGCTGCAACCGCGCCGCGATCCGCAGGGTGGAATCATAAAGCGCGGGGTCGCCCCAGACCAACAGCGCCACCCGCTCTGCCGCGCCCATCGCCGCCGCCCACACGCCCGCGATCCGGTCGTGCCAATCTTCAACCCGCGCCTTGTAATCCAGAATGGTTTCGTCCCGCACCGGCAGATCAAACTCGACAATCCGCGTCGCAGGGTTGGTCAGCACCTCATCACAAATCGCGCGGCGCAGTTCGGCCAGATCCGCCTTCCCCTCGCCTTTCTGCGGGATCAGGATCAGATCGGCGGCATTGATCGCGCGAATGGCCTGCAAGGTCAGATGCTCGGGATTGCCGGTGCCAATGCCGATAAGGGTAAGCGCGACCATGGGGTTCTCCTGTAACTTGGGCTATTTGCAGCAAAACGCGCGCCAACCGCAAGGATTGGCGCGCGTTTATGTTCATCCGCTTAGCCGCGGTTAGACGATGCCCAAAGCTGCCCCGCCAGCGCACCCAGACTTGCCCAGACGATCAAGCCCACTCCCAGCGACCGCGCCGCGAAGGACGATGCCAGTTCCGGCGGAGCCACCCCCGTGAACCCATCCAGTTCCGGCGCACCAATCACATGCGGTGCAGCCAGCAACAACACCGCCAGCCCCGCTGTCAGCAGACCGCGACAATAGCCAAGCAAGGCCAGCCCCAACCCCGTCGACACTGCGGTGCCCAGCCACCAGATCTGTCGTGCGGCAAGATCAGCCGCCATGGTGCCGGGCAGTTCAGGTTCCAGCCCCAGCGCAGGCGCCAGTTGAAATGCGGCAAACCCAGCGATGCCCCAAAGCAACCCATGGTGCCGCGTCACCTGTTTGCCGTAGACCTCTGCCAGACCAAAGCCCGCCACCAAGACAAGCCCATAGGCGACATAGGCAAGGCCAAAGAACAGGCTTGTCAAAGCATTACGCTGAAGGCTGCCCACTTCCCCATCGGCGTGATCATGGGAATGATCTACTTGGTTCGGCGTCGCATCAGGAACGATAGCAATGTCGGGCGCGACGGCATGATCAGCGTGATCATGCGCGGAAGCTGCACCGAAATGCACTAAAGCACCGGTTTCGTATTGCTCACTCAGAAGGATAAGGTTCTGAACAAACGCGAAATGCAGCAGGGCCGCCAGCAGCCCCGCCGCAAAACCAGCGAGCAGCGCGCTGGTCAGCATTCGTTGAATCATGCGTTAGTGGCAGGGAAAGCCGGACGAGTGACGCACGTCATGCGCCGCATCATGCAAGGCTTGCGAATGCGCAAAACCGGTCAAAAACACCGTCGAAGCCCCCAACATTGCGACAAACAGTACCGACATCAGGGCAGTTGCTTTGGTGGAAACAAGGGTCGTTGTGGTCATAATATTCTCCATACCGTCACACCCGACGGTTTTCGCGTTTCTTCGCATGGCCGGTCTCCTGGCTCGCGGGTCGATGCAACCTTCCGCCTTCCCAGCCTTGCGGCCAGTGGCAGATTGGAAGGTCGCTCTCCGCATACAGTCGCGGGGGCGGCTGAGGCTTGGGGTGCCGATTGGTCCACCCATTCCCCATTCTTGTTTCAGTCCGGACGCTTTGCGCTGATCGGACACCGTGCAGATTTATAAGGCCAGAACCAGCCGTTTTGGTCAAGCGCAATAGCGGCTTTCGACACGGCTTGACCGACATTGCGGCACAGGCGTTAGCCCGGAATGCGCGCCAAAGCTTTCAATCGCAAACTACCCAAAACCCGCGCGTCGGGGAAGTTTCCATCCGTCGAGGCGGCATAAAGCCGGGCAAAGTTTTGCAGTTCAGCAATGTCGGCCGCCGTGATGTCACCAAAAAGATAAGCGGTCTTGCCGGGGCTGCGAAACGCAACGGTTTGACCGCGCGCGCAGCCGGACATGCAGTCAATTTCTTCAACCTGCACCAAGCCTTCGAAGGCGGGCCGTAAAGTTTCGGCGAAACCATCGCGGCCCAGATGGCATGCGGTGCAGACGTAAAGCTTCACACGCCGAACTCCGCAAGCGGGCCGTAGAAGATCAAGGCGGGGTGCGGGCTATCAAGATTTTGCAAATAGTCTGGCAAGGTTGCGATTGTGTGGCGCGATACCCGCTGATCGGGCGTCGACACAGCCTCGGCCAGCAGGGCGGGCGTGTCGGCAGGCAGGCCATAGGCTATCAGGCGCGCGGCAAGGTCGGCAAAGGTGCGACGGCCCATATAGACCACTGTGGTGGCTTGAGGGTCGGCCAAGGCCGCCATGTTGATGCTGTCTGGCAGGCCGCCGGTCACATCCGCGCCGGTGACGAACTGCACCCGACGCGCAGTCAACCGGCGCGTCAGCGGGATGCCAGCCGCCGCAGCGGCGGCAGAAGCCGAGGTGACGCCCGGAATGACTTCATAGGGAATTCCAGCAGCTTGCAGGGCCAGAATTTCTTCTTCCAGCCGACCGAACATGCCGCAATCGCCGGACTTCAACCGCACAACGCGTTGACCTGTGGCGGCGTGATCCACCAGCAATTGGCTGACATGATCTTGTTTTGGCGAAGCCCGCCCTGCCCGCTTGCCAACCGAAATAAGGTCGGCTGTTGGCCCGGCATGGCTTAGGATCGGCCCGGACGACAGATCGTCGAACAGCACAACCTCGGCCATTTGCAGCCGATTTACGGCCTTTACGGTCAGCAATTCGGGGTCGCCGGGACCGGAGGAGACGAAAGAAACAAAGCCGGTCATGTGGCCTCTGCGATCAAGTGGAAGAAGGTGCCAGACGATTGCCCGCCCCCGGCCTGTTGCCGGAAAGATCCGGTTTCGGCAACCCCAGCGCCCGTCGCATCAACGACATGGGCCAGGGCGGCGTCAGGTTGGGCAAGTATGGTGGCGTAGTGGAATTCGTGGCCGCGCAACCGCGCCCCAACGGGATGAGGGGCAAGGGCGGCAGTCAAAGTTGCAAGGCGATAGCCAAGGTGCATCCGGCGTTTTTCAAAGCTGGTTTCCAGCCCCAAAAGCCCCGCCATTTGATGCCTCTGCCCCTTGGCATCGACCAACCCGGCGCCCATTGCCATATAGCCGCCGCATTCGCCATGAACCGGACGAGTTTCGGCAAAGCGTTGCAGGCCGGACCGAAATTGCGTGTTTGCGGCCAGTTGGGCGGCGTGCAGTTCGGGGTAGCCACCGGGCAGCCAGCAGGCCTGCGCGCTGGCATCGGGGCCTTCATCTGCCAAGGGCGAAAACGGCAAAATCGTCGCCCCTGCGGCGCGCCAGCCTGCGATAAGATGCGGATAGACGAAGGAAAAAGCGGCGTCGCGCGCCAAGGCAATACGCTCTGCGGGGGGAGCAATGGCAAGCGGTGCCGCACTTGGCAACGTGGGGCAGGCTGCTGCCCGCAAGGCGTTCAGATCAAGGTTTTCTGCGATGAACGCGCCGGCATCAGCCAGCATGGCGGCCAGTTTTGGATGCTCTTCCGCCTGCACCAGACCAAGATGACGCTCTGGCAGTTCGATACTGCTGCGACGTGGCAGCGCCCCAAGCACGGTAATGCCGGCCTGTGCCATGCCGTCGCGCACCAACGCCTCATGCCGAGGCGAGGCGACGCGGTTCAGCACGACGCCGGCAAGCTTCACATTGGGGCGCATCATGGCAAAGCCCTTGGCGACTGCGGCAGCGCTTTGCGCCTGCCCCGACACATCCAAGACCAACACAACCGGCCAACCCAGCATCGCCGCGATGTCGGCGCTTGCGCCCGTGCCGGTTTCG
>Ga0228703_1001336_pt1 | contig 15302 bp, 8 predicted proteins | sample McNCre217_Aug_MG_3_FD_178020 | JGI IMG/M metagenome (GOLD analysis project Ga0228703, IMG submission 178020) | Freshwater microbial communities from McNutts Creek, Athens, Georgia, United States - 29-17_Aug_MG | ecosystem: Environmental > Aquatic > Freshwater > Creek | place: USA: Georgia... | reverse complement strand
CCAGAGGCAAACATCATCAAGCTTCCAAACATTTCGGCATCTATTCCGCAGCTCAAGGCAGCCATCGCTGAGTTGCAGGCTTTGGGCTTCAACGTTCCCGACTACGCCGACGAACCAACCACCGATGCCGAGCGCGACGCGCGTGCCCGCTACGACAAGGTGAAGGGAAGCGCCGTAAACCCTGTGCTGCGCGAAGGCAACAGCGACCGCCGCGCACCACTCTCGGTGAAGGCATACGCCCGCAAACACCCGCACGTGAACAAGCCGTTTGCCGCCGGTTCCCAGACCCGCGTTGCCACCATGAGCGGCAACGACTTCTTCTCCAACGAGAAGTCGGTTGTGCTGGCTGAGGCAGATGTGCTGACCATTCGTCACATTGCCACCGATGGCACCACCACCGAACTCAAGAAGGGCCTCAAGGTACTTGAGGGCGAGATTGTTGACGCCACCTTCATGAACGTTGCCGCCCTAGACGCATTCTTGGCAGACACCCTTGAAGAAGCCAAGCGCAACAACGTGCTCTACTCGGTGCACCTAAAAGCCACCATGATGAAGGTCAGCGACCCGATTCTGTTTGGCCACGTTGTGAAGGCATTCTTTGCCAACGTATTCGCCAAGTACGGAACAGAACTTGCGGCGGCCGGCCTGAGCGCTAACGACGGCCTGGGTTCGATTCTTGCCGGCCTAGATGGCGTGGCAGATGGCAAGGCAATTGCCGCCGCCTTCACCGCTGCTTTGGAGCAGGGCCCGCGCCTGAGCTACGTAAACAGCGACAAGGGAATCACCAACCTGCACGTGCCTTCGGACGTGATTGTTGATGCCTCCATGCCCGCTCTCGTGCGCAACGGTGGCAAGCTCTGGGGAGTTGATGGCTCCGAGGCCGACACCCTGGCAGTTATCCCAGATTCGTCTTACGCAGGTGTGTACCAGGCAACCATCGAGGATGTTGTTGCTCACGGTCCACTGGACCCAGCCACCATTGGCTCGGTGCCAAACGTTGGCCTCATGGCTCAGGCCGCCGAGGAGTACGGCAGCCACGACAAGACCTTTGAGATTCAGTCGGCCGGCCGCGTTGAGGTTGTAAACGCAAACGGCGATGTGCTTATTTCTCACGAGGTTGGCCAGGGCGACATTTGGCGTGCCACTCAAACCAAGGATGTGCCGGTTCGCGACTGGGTAAAGCTGGCCGTAACCCGTGCCCGCGCCACCAACGTGCCTGCCATCTTCTGGCTGGACGAAGCTCGTGCTCACGACGCCCAGTTGATCAAGAAGGTTAACAAATACCTTGGCGAACACAACACCGATGGATTGACCATTCAGATTTTGGCTCCTGCTGCCGCAACCAAGTACTCGCTGGAGCGCATCCGCAAGGGCCTAGACACCATCTCGGTGACCGGTAACGTGCTTCGCGACTACCTGACCGACCTGTTCCCAATTCTTGAGGTTGGCACCAGCGCCAAGATGCTCTCGATTGTTCCGCTGCTCAACGGCGGTGGCCTGTTTGAGACCGGTGCCGGCGGTTCGGCCCCAAAGCACGTTCAGCAATTCCTTGAGGAGAACTATCTGCGCTGGGATTCGCTGGGCGAGTTCTTTGCGCTGGCTGCATCGCTTGAGCACCTTGCAACCACCACGGGCAACACCAAGGCCCAGGTTTTGGCAGACACTCTCGACCGCGCCACCGGAACCTTCCTGGAACAAGACCGCTCCCCTGGTCGAAAGATTGGCACCATTGACAACCGCGGAAGCCACTTCTACCTGGGCCTTTACTGGGCGCAGGAGTTGGCCGGCCAGACCGCGGATGCCGAGTTGGCTGCAAAGTTTGCCGGCCTGGCCAAGGCTCTCACCGAGTCCGAGGGCAAGATCGTTGAAGAACTGGTTGCCGTTCAGGGCAAGGCTGTGGAGATTGGCGGTTACTACCGTCCAAACGAGCAGCTGGTTGAGCAAGCAATGCGCCCTTCGGCAACCCTGAACCAAGCCATCGATTCGCTAGGCAAGTAGCCAATTCTGCCGGTTGTTAACTGGCTGAATCTAACGTTTCAGATTTTCGTGAGCCTGCAAACGCTTGCGCACTTTAAGATAGCCAAATGCGTCTTTTTAGTAAGAAATCTTTGATTCGTTCCGCCGTTGTAGTTGCCGCCGCTGCTTTGGCAGCCACCACCGCAATTCAGCCATCGATGGCCGCCGACGTGGTGCCAGCACCAGACAAGCAAATCACCAACCAAAGTGTTGGCGCACAGATGTTCATGTGGCCCTTCAAGAGCCTGGCCACCGAGTGCACCAAGGTACTTGGCCCTGAGGGCATGGACTGGATCATGGTTTCGCCTCCGCAAGAAGACGTTGTTGGCGGCCAGTGGTGGGTTCACTATCAGCCTGTGAGCTACAAGCTCGACTCGCAGTTGGGAACGCCAGACGAGTTTGCCAACATGGTGAGCACATGTAACAAGGCGGGTGTGCAGGTTGTGGTTGATGTTGTTATCAACCACATGGCCAACAGCAGCGGCACAGGTTTTGCCGGCACCGACTTCAACAAGTACTACTACAAGGGTTTGTATGAGGCCGAGGAGTTCCACAACCAACTGCCAGACAACGACCCAAACTTCTGCGATGGCAGCATTGACAACTACAACGACCCTTTCCAGATTGTTCACTGCGAACTGGGTGGCTTGCCAGACCTGACCACGGAGAACCCAAAGACGCAGGCAACCATCGCTGGTTATTTGAACCACCTAGTTGACCTTGGTGTTGCCGGCTTCCGCGTTGACGCCGCCAAGCACATGGGCATCACCGACCTCACCGCCATCATCAAGCAGGTCAAGAACGTGAACGGCCACGCACCATACGTACTTTCGGAAACCGTTGGCGACGTAACTACCAACCAACCGTTCACCGCTCTGGGCGACGTATTTGCTTGGGATTGGCAGGACCAGTTCTCCAACATCTTCAGTGGTCAGCCAGGTCTGGGAAGACCCAGCGATGCTCGCAAGGCGCTGATTGGTGACCCAAACAAAACCATCATCATGGTGAGCAACCACGACACCGAGCACCACGGTCCAACCGCCATCACCTACCGTGACCCGCTGCGCTACCAGGCCGCGAGTGCGTTCCTGGTTGCCGATGGACTGGGTAAGCCGATGCTCTACACCGGCTACGCGTTTGCCGACGAGAACGACGGCCCACCGGCTGCCAACAACGGCTACTACAAGGCAGCGGTTTGCCCAAAGGTTTCGGCTACCCCAAGCAAGAAATACAAGGTGGGCAACTTCATTTGCATGGAGCGCTGGACCTCGGTTAAGGGCATGATCCAGTGGCGCCACGAGGTTGGCACCGCCGAGATGACCAACTCGGTTTCGGCCAACCAGGTGCTTTCGTTTACTCGCGGCACGGGCTTCTTTGCACTCAACACCAAGGCTGCAGTTGCTGCCAAGGTTTCGCTAAACACCGGATTGCCAAAGGGAACCTACTGCGACGTTTACACTGGCGGAGCCAAGGCCAAGAAGTCTGGCGGAAAGTGCGTTGGAGCCAAGATTGTGGTTAGCGCAAACGGAGTGGCCAAGTTCACCATTCCAGCCATGAGCGCCATGGCGATTGATGCCACGAACAAGACCAAGTAACCGCAAAACACTATCGGCCCGCACGGTTTGTGCGGGCCGATTGCTTTAAACAGGCCGAGATCTAAACCAAGCTGTCGGTATACGACTTATGCATCTTGGAGAACTTGCCACCGGTGGCTATCAACTCTGCTGGGCTGCCGTCCTCGATGATTGCACCGTGCTCCAGAACCAGAACGCGATCGGCAATGGAAACCGTGCTCAAGCGGTGAGCTATGATCACGGCAGTACGGCCGGCAAGCAGGGTCTTGAGTCCGTTCTGCACGGCGCGCTCGCTAGGAATGTCGAGACTGCTGGTGGCTTCGTCCAGAATCAGAACCGCGGGGTCGGCGAGGAATGCGCGGGCAAACGAGATGAGCTGGCGTTGACCGGCAGACACGCGGCCACCGCGCTTGTTTACGTCGGTGTCGTAACCGTTGGGCAGGCTCTCAATAAACTCGTGGGCACCAACCGCGGTGGCGGCGGCACGAATATCGTCCATCGATGCACCGGGCTTACCCAGCCCAATGTTCTCCGCAACCGAACCGCCAAACAGGTACGCCTCCTGGGTAACCATTACGATGGCCGAGCGTAACTGCTGGTTGGTGATGTTGCGCAGGTCAACGCCGTCTAGCGAAACCGAACCGTGAGTTGGGTCATAGAAGCGCGAGATCAGTTTGGCTAGCGTGCTCTTGCCCGCACCCGTGGTGCCCACCATGGCAATGGTCTGACCGGCAGGAATGTTGAGGTTGAAAGGCTGGAGCACGGTTTTGCCGTTGGAATAGTGGAACTCAACATCGGTGAAATCCACCTTGCCGGTTGGGTGGTCAACGGCAACCGGATCGGCCGGCTCGGGAACACTCGGCTCCTCCTCAAGCACTCCGCTGATTTTCTCCAGCGCCGAGTTGGCACTCTGATACGCGTTGTAGAACTGAGCAATCGATTCCATGGGGTCAAAGAAACGGCGCGCATACAGAATGCAGGCGGTGAGCACGCCAATACCTAACGTGCCATCAATTACCCTCAAGCCACCAAACAGCAGGATGGCCGCAACCGTGAGCGTGCCAATGAGTTTTAGTCCCGGGTCGTAGATACCGAACAGCAGAATGGTGCGGCCGTTGAGGTAGCGGTAGTCCTCAACAAGTTCGTTGTACTTTTCCTGGTTGACCTGCTCCTTGCGGAACGCCTTTACGGCACGAATGCCGGTCATGGTTTCCACAAAGTGCACAATCAAGCGCGCGCTGGCAACGCGGCTGCGGCGGTACGAGAGCTTGGTGTTCTTCTGGAACCAGCGGGTGAGGAACCCGAGTGGAATGAAACTCACCAGCAGAATGTAGAACGCGTCAACGTCGAGCCAGATCATGGCAATGGCAGTGAAAAGCATCATCATCACACCGGCCACCATCTCGTTGCCGCCGGTGTCTAGCAGTTCGCGAATGGAGTCTAGGTCGTTGGTTTGACGACTGATCACGCGGCCACTGGTGTATTTCTCGTGGAACTCCAGACTTAGCTTTTGCGTGTGCACAAACACGCGCTGGCGAAGCTCGTAGACAATGCCCTGATTGGTGCGGGCCGCGTACTGAATAAAGAAGAACATGGTGAACGCGGTTCCTGCGGCCGCGGCCAGGTAACCTCCGGCAACCCAGAACAGCATGGCCCAATCGCCCTTGAGTGCGGCAGGCAGCGCCTTATCAATTCCCACAGCGATGAGCGCCGGGCCGGCTGCGTTTAGCAGAGTGCTCAAGGTGACCGAGCTCATGCCAATTGCCAAACGACCACGCACCGGACGCACCAACTGGCCAAGCAACTTCAGAGATCGTCGGCGAACCGCACGAGACTCTTCTTTGTTTAGTTCGGAGCGCTCTTCGCCTTCCACTCCCTGCATGCTCATTCGGTCACCTCCTCGTTCACAACTGGGCTGTTTGCCTTCTCGCTCTCCAGGCTGCTGATCACGTAACGGTAGTGCTCGCTGGTTGCCAGTAAGTGGCTGTGCGTGCCAAACGCGGTGATCTTGCCGTCTTCCAGCAAAGCCACTTTGTCGGCCAGTTGAACCGTGCTTGGGCGGTGAGCCACAATGAGCGCCGTGGTGGTCTTGAGCACGGTTCGAAGGGCGTCTTCCACCAACTTTTCGGTGTCAACATCTAGGGCGCTCAGCGGGTCATCCAACACCAGAACTTCTGGCTCGGCGGCAACGGCGCGGGCAAGCGCCAAACGCTGACGCTGACCACCGCTGAGGCTCAAACCTTCTTCACCAATGCGCGTCTCGAGCCCGTCAGGTAACTCGTACACAAACTGAGCCTGAGCAATCTCAAGTGCCTGCTTGAGCTTGGCCTGGTAGTCGGGGCTCTTCGGGCTAGCCGTAAGCGGGTGACCGAGCATCACGTTCTCGCGCACGGTAGTGCTAAAAAGTGTTGCGTCTTCAAACGCCATGGCAATGTGGGTTCGCAATTCCTTGAGGCCAAGTTGGCGAATGTCCACGCCGTCGAGCAGAATTTCTCCACCGGTCACGTCGTAGAGTCTGGTGGTGAGCGCGGTGAGCGTGCTCTTGCCGCAACCGGTGAGGCCAATCAGCGCCACCGACTCCCCCGGTTGAATCTTGAGGTCAACACCGCGCAGCAAATCTGGAGTTGAGTCACTGGCGTCTGGGTAGCGGAAGCTCACGTTCTTGAATTCGAGCAAACCGCGGCCGGCTGAAATGGTTGCGGGTTCCGCAGGCTCGGCAATGTCAACACTCTCATCGATGACCTCAAAGAAACGCTCCACGGCGGTCTTGGCATCTAGGGTCATGCTGAGCAAGAAGCCAACGCTCTCGGTTGGCCAGCGCAGCACCATTGCCGAGGCAAAGAACGCCACGAGACCACCAACGGTGAGCTGGCCGGCGGCTACCAGCCAAACACCTGCAAACAGGCTCATGCCCACCGCAAACTCCGGAACCATGATCAGGTAAATCCAGATGCTGGCAATGAGGCTAGCCTTCTTCATTTCGGTTTGGCGCAGCTCGTTGGCATCGGTGGCAAACTTGCCACTCATGTACTCGCCACGGCCGAATGCCTTGAGCACGCGAATACCGTGAACGGCTTCTTCAACGCTGGTGGCTAGGTCGCCGGCCTGGTCTTGGCTCCTGCGGGCAAGCGCGTGATAGTCGCGTTCAAAGGTGTAGCCGCGCCACCAAATTGGCAGGCTGCAGATTAGGAATATCAGACCGAGTATCCAGTGGAAGCTGAAGAGCACGCCAAGACCAACCGCAATGGTCAAAGTGTTGGCAATAAACAGCACCAGACCAAAGCTGAGCCAACGACGGATCAGGCTCAAGTCCTGTGTGGCACGGCTGAGCAGCTGACCGCTGGGCCAACGGTCGTGGAACTGTACCGGAAGTTCTTGCAGTTTTGCGTAGAGAGCCCGGCGGAGCCCGGCCTCAACGTGCGTGCCCGGAGTAAGTACCAGCCAGCGGCGAAGCAGGGTCATTACTGCCTCAATAATGCCCAGCCCGAGCACCATTCCAACGGCGGGAAGCAACTTGGACAGGCTGCCGTTATGCGATAGACCGTTTACTAGCCCCTGCAAGAACTGCGGGATTGTGAGCGCCAGCATGTGGCCACCGATGGCCGCCAGCGTGCCCATAACAATGCGTGGGAGTGCCTGTTTTGCGTAGGGGAAAATGCGCAACAGCGTTGCGATTGTTCCCTTGTTATTCATCACTGAATCAAACCTAAATCTGCCGAGCTTGCTTCCCAATCCGGTATTTTCCGGTGAGGTCTGCTCAGCTTTTTAGGCTAACACGCAAAAGTGTTCTTAGTGGAAGAAGTGGCGCTCGCCCGTGAAGTACATGGTCACGCCGGCGGCTTCGGCAGCGGCAATAACCTCTTCGTCGCGAACCGAGCCACCCGGCTGAACCACCGCGCGCACACCACCATCAATGAGGATTTGCAGGCCATCCGCAAACGGGAAGAACGCGTCGCTGGCGGCAACCGAGTTCTTGGCACGGCTGCCCGCACGCTCAACTGCAAGCTTGCAAGAGTCAACACGGTTAACCTGGCCCATGCCAACGCCAACCGAAGCGCCTTCGCGAGCCAACAGGATTCCGTTGGACTTCACGGCTCGGCAGGCGCGCCAAGCGAACTTGAGTTCCTCAAAGGTTGCGGCGTCGGCCTTGGTGCCGGCCACGAGCTTCCATTCATCGGTGTTGAACTTGGCAAAGGTGTCTGGTTCCTGAACCAGCAAGCCACCACTGATCTGACGAACCTCAATGGTGTCGCGTCCATAGTTGCCGGGCAACTGCAGCACTCGCAGGTTCTTCTTGCTGAGTAGCAACTGAAGAGCGGCAGGTTCGTAACCCGGCGCCACCAATACCTCGGTGAAAATCTCGGCCAGCTGCTGAGCCATGGTGAGGGTAACAATACGGTTGCTAGCAACCACGCCGCCAAATGCGCTCACGGTGTCGCACATGTAGGCCTTGGCGTGTGCGTCGGCAATCGGGTCGGCGCTGTTTGGGTCGCCAATCGCAATGCCGCAAGGGTTGGCGTGCTTGATGATTGCAACCGCGGGCTCGGTGAAGTCATAGGCGGCACGCAGAGCGGCATCCGCGTCAACGTAGTTGTTGTAAGACATTTCCTTGCCGTTGAGCTGACGGCTCTGCGCAATACCGGCCGAGCTGTCGCTCTTGTAGAGCGCGGCCGCCTGGTGCGAGTTTTCGCCGTAGCGGAGCACGTTGCTGAGCTTGCCCGAGATGGTGATCTCCGGCGCAAACCCAGGGTTGCTGGCATCGGCGGTTTCGGGTGCCCCAACCTTACCCTTCCAGGCGTTCTGCAGTTCCTCGGCAAACCAGTTGGCCACCGCGGTGTCGTAACTGGCGGTGTGGCTGAATGCCGCGTAGGCCAGTTCGCGACGCTGCTCCAGCGTGGTTCCGCCTTCCTTCACGGCATCGATGATCTCCCTGTAGCGCCCCGGGTCAACCACAATGGCAACGTTTGCGTGGTTCTTGGCACTGGCTCGAACCATGGCAGGTCCACCAATGTCGATCTGTTCAACCACTGCGTCGCCCTTGGCGCCACCGGCCACTGTCTGAACAAACGGGTAAAGGTTTACAACCACAAGCTGGAACGGCTCAATGCCGAGTTCGGCCAGCTGACGTTCGTGCTGCACTAGGCGCAGGTCCGCAAGCAAACCACCGTGCACCGATGGGTGCAGAGTCTTCACGCGTCCATCGAGCGACTCAGGAAACCCGGTCACCTGCGAAACTTCGGTCACGGCGTAACCGGCATCCGCAATGGTCTTGGCGGTGCTGCCGGTACTCACCATTTGCACGCCGGCTTCGTGAAGCGCCTTTGCCAGGTCGAGCAAGCCGGTCTTGTCGCTCACACTAATCAGTGCGCGCTGCACCGGGATGCGGTTGAAGTGACGGTAGTCGCTTGCGGTGTAAGAGTTGTGAGCAGCCAACGGATGCCTTCCAAATACGGGCTAACCCATCAATGTCTGACGGGCCAACCGGGTGTTCAGGTTTTAGGGGTGTGAAGTATTACTTGGTGAGTTGAATCTTGTTGCGGGCAATGTCTCGCACAACCTTCACAATCAGAGTTCTTTCAACCTGCTTGATCCGTTCGTGCAGAGATGCTTCATCGTCCTCGGGAAGCACGGCAATTTTCTCCTGCGCCAAATGAGGACCGGTGTCAACGCCTTCGTCAACAATGTGAATGGTAACGCCGGTTTCCTTGGCGCCGGCAACCAGTGCGTCGTGCACGGCGTGAGCTCCAGGGAAAAGCGGCAAAAGACTCGGATGGGTGTTGATCATGTTTGGAGCCACCTGGCTCACAAAACTTGCAGGCAAAATGCGCATGAAGCCGGCCAGAACAATCAGGTCTGGGTTGAAGTGCTTCACGTTGGCAAGCAAAACCTTGGCCCATTCTTCGCGGTTGGCAAACGAGTTTGGACTAACCACAAAAGTTGGAATGCCCTCAAGGTCTGCGTGTGCCAGTCCATCGGCCGGGTTATCGGAGCCAACAGCCAGAATGCGCACGCCGTTGAGTGGGTTCAAAGCGGCATCGATTAGCGCCTTGAGGTTGGAACCCCCACCGGAAATCAGAACCACAACAGACAGCATTTACTAATTTTACCTTTAGCCGCGGTTCTGTGATGAGCTTGGAGTGCGTGCTCGTTGAATAGCCTCAAAGTCGGGGTCCTCGGGCTTGGCCACATAGAAGGCCGCAATTGTTGAAAGCACGGCGGTCTCAACAAAAACCACGGCGGCAACCAACCACCATGTGCCCCCAACGGTTTGGAATCTGCCCGGACCAATTGCGCCGCTGGCAAAGGCGTTTAGCAAAGCCATTTCCAAAGCCGCCACAAAAGCTATGCCCACTCCCAACGAGATGGAGGCGCTAGCAGCGGAGGCAAACTCAAATCGAATGGCGTGAGCGTATTTGCGCACGGCCAAAGTTGATACAAATGCCAGCACGGCTGGAACGGCAAGCGCGGCCATGGCAAACGGGAGTTGGCCAGGAGGGAGTGCCGCCAAAACGGGCATCGATGGCAGTGGCCCAAGCTGAGTGCCCAGCGGACTAACCAACGACCCCTCGCCCAGAGCAAAACCGGCACCGGTGAACCAGTCCGCGCCATAAACCACCAGGTTGGGAAGCAGCGCGATTTGCCCGAACGTGATCATTACTCCGCCAAGGAGAGTTAGTTGCAATCCTTCGTAGAGGCGGATTACCTGAATCCAGTTGAAGCCCAACATCAGGGCAATGGCGAGGGCGCTCATTGCTAGTAGCCCAACCACAACAGCGGTTCCGGCAATTAGTGCAGGACGCCACAGTGCCGCCAAAACCCAGTGCGCACTGCCGCCAGCCTTGCTTAACCAGGCGCGCAAGCTAGTGCGCTCCTGCGCCTCGGGCAGGTTTGCAACTCCCAGGTCAACCGGGGTGGCCACCAATGAGCTGACCACCAAAATGAGGGTGAAAACCAAAGGTGGCTGGAAGGTACCCTGCGACTCAATAGCAAAGGCGGCAGGTGAGTGCGAAGTACTGGTGATCAGCAGGCTGAAGCCCAAATACACCAGACCGGCGGCCAGCCAACCCGGCCACATGGAACTGCTGGCGGCCAGGCGTTTGCCCATGCGATATGCAGTGAACGCAATCACGGCGGTTAGCCCAAGTGGCGCAAGCGAAATCACAAAGTCGGGGGTGGCAATGTTTGCAATGGTTCCCGCCGGCACCTGAATGTGCACTCCGTGAGCCGCCAGCCAAAAGTCCGCCGCGGTTTGGTAAGCCAGTAACCATTGAGTGGTTCCGTTGTTTTCGGCAAGCCACAAAACAGACATCGGCACGAGCAGAACGCCCATGCCGATGGCCACCGCCAACGCGCTCTCGAGGAGCGAGGTGACGAAAGTTGCTTGCTTGCTAAACACGAATTCCTAGAACTACTTTTCCGGTTACCGGTTCAGCAAACCGTTTTAGAGGTTTGCGTAAACCTCGCGCATTAGCGCTGCGGTCTCGCTTGGGGTCTTGCCCACCTTCACGCCGGCAGCCTCAAAAGCTTCCTTCTTGGCCTGAGCGGTTCCGGCAGATCCCGAAACAATAGCTCCCGCGTGGCCCATGGTCTTACCCTCAGGTGCGGTGAATCCCGCAACGTAGGCAACCACTGGCTTGGTCACGTTGGCCTTAATGTAAGCGGCAGCCTTCTCTTCGGAGTCGCCACCAATCTCACCAATCAGAACAATCGCCTTGGTCTCTGGGTCGGCTTCAAACGCTGCAAGTGCATCAATGTGAGTGGTTCCAATAACCGGGTCTCCACCAATGCCAATTGCGGTGCTGATGCCAATCTCGCGGAGCTCAAACATCATTTGGTAGGTGAGGGTGCCGCTCTTGGAAACCAAGCCGATTGGACCGGCAGGTGCAATGTCCCAAGGGGTGATTCCGGCGTTGGACTTACCCGGGCTGATAATGCCTGGGCAGTTTGGGCCAATGAGGCGGGTCGTCTCGCCGTTGCTCACGTTGTATGCCCAAGCCTCTGCGGTGTCGTGCACCGGAATGCCTTCGGTGATTGCCACTGCCAGAGGAATCTGGGCGTCAATGGCCTCGATGATTGCGCTCTTGGCAAAGGCAGGCGGAACAAAGATCACGCTAACGTTTGCGCCGGTTGCGGCCATGGCCTCGGCAACAGTACCGAACACTGGAAGTGCGGTGCCGTCAACGTCAACGGTCTCGCCGGCCTTGCGTGGGTTAACTCCACCAACAATGTTGGAGCCACCGGCAAGCATGCGGCGGGTGTGCTTCATGCCCTCGGCACCGGTCATGCCCTGAACGATGATGCGCGAGTTGTTGTCTAGAAAAATCGACATTGTGTTGTTCCCTTGCGCTTACTTGTTGGCCAGCTCGGCGGCCTTGTCGGCTGCCTCGTCCATGGTCTCTACAACGGTTACTAGTGGGTGGGCGTAGTCGGCCAGGATCTTGCGACCCTCAACCACGTTGTTGCCGTCGAGGCGAACAACCAGAGGCTTGGAAGCCGAGGAGCCCAGGGTGTTCAGCGCGCCAACAATGCCGTTTGCCACGGCGTCGCAGGCGGTGATTCCACCGAATACGTTTACGAACACGCTCTTGACCTGTGGATCGTTCAAGATCACGTCTAGACCGTTGGCCATAACCTCTGCCGAGGCACCGCCACCAATGTCCAAGAAGTTGGCTGGCTTCACGCCACCGTGCTTCTCGCCTGCGTATGCAACCACATCAAGGGTGGACATAACCAAACCGGCACCGTTACCGATAACGCCAACTTCGCCGTCTAGCTTCACGTAGTTGAGGTCAAGTGCCTTGGCCTTGGCCTCTAGCGGGTCAACCTTGGCAATAGAAACCTCTTCGCGGTCGGTGTGACGGAACTCAGCGTTCTCGTCCAACGAAACCTTGCCATCTAGGGCAACAATGTCACCAGCGGTGGTGAGGACCAGCGGGTTCACCTCAACCAGGGTGGCGTCTTCGTTCTTGAAAACTTCCCAAAGCTTTACAAACACCGGTGCAACCTTGGCTGCCAACTCATCGTTGAAGCCACCTGCCTTGGCAATTGCCAGCGCCTTCTCTGGGGTGATTCCCTCGAGTGCGTCCACGGGAATCTTGGCCAGCGCCTCGGGGCGCTCAACTGCAAGCTGCTCAATCTCCATTCCGCCCTCAACGCTGCAGAGCGAGAGGAAGGTGCGGTTGCTTCTGTCTAGCAGAACCGAGAAGTAGAACTCCTTCTCAATGGCTGCACCCTGGGCAATCATCACGCGCTTTACAACGTGGCCCTTAATGTCAAGACCCAGAATGTCGTTGGCCTTTTCAAAAGCCTCATCAGGGCTCTTTACAACCTTTACGCCGCCGGCCTTACCACGGCCACCAACCTGAACCTGGGCCTTTACAACTACAACGCCGCCAATCTTGGCCGCTGCATCGCGGGCCTCTTCTGGGGTGTCTGCAATTAGTCCTTGGAGTACTGGAACTCCGTAGGCCTCAAACAGGTCGCGCGCCTGATACTCAAATAAATCCACTGCTAATCCTTTGGACTGGAAATTGGGGCAGAAAGCCTCTTAAAGTCTAGCCCCGTTGACCCCTGCAAATTGGCACCTCGGGCGCATAACTCCGCGGTTTTCACTCATTGAGAATGCGAATACAAACAAACCGGCATCGATGTTAGTTAGCCATCGATTTTGGTGATGGGAGCAACCTTCACCAGCAGTTTCTTCACGCCAACGGCGCCAAAGTGAATCTCTGCGGTCTGCTTGGGTGGAACACCGTTCACGGTAACCACCTTGCCCTTGCCAAAGTCGGCGTGCATCACAAACTCACCCGGCACCAGTTCCATGTCGCCGTTGTTTTTCACCGAGCTAATGGCTCCGTTCCACTCGGTCTTTGGCTTGGTTGGTGCAGGGGTGTAGCCGTTGCTGTCCGCAATGGAAGGGCGGTACGAAGGCAAACGACGTGCACCGGATTCGCGCCAGGCAATCAGGCTGGTGGGAATCTCGTTTAGGAATCGGCTCGGGGTCGCGGCGTCGCTCTCACCAAAGGTTGTGCGGCTCATGGCCAAACTCAGGTGAAGTTGCTTGCGAGCACGAGTGATTCCCACGTAGAACAAACGCCGCTCCTCGGCCAAACCACCTGGCTCAATAAACGCCATCCGGTGTGGCAGCAGGCCTTCTTCAATTCCGGTGAGGAATACTGCGTCGTACTCCAAGCCCTTGGCCGTGTGGAGGGTCATCAGGCTCACGGTTCCAGAAGCATCGTCCAGATCGTCGGCAGCAGCAACCAGGGCCACCTCGTTCAAGAAGTCCGGCAGGCGACCATCGGGGTTATTCCGCTGGAATTCGCGCGCCACGTTCACCAATTCCTCGAGGTTCTCAACGCGCGCCTCGTCTTGTGGGTCACGGCTGGAACGCAGGCTCTCCAGGTAACCGCTCTTGTCTAGCGCCTCGCGCAGAATTGCGTCAACGCCTGCGGTTGGAATCATTTCTTCAAGCTGGTGCAGGAGAGCCGCCAGACCCTTGATGCCGGAGTTGATCTTTGGTCCAAAACCGAGTTCGTCAACGTGGTCCAAAACCTCTCGAACACTCAGTCCGTGCTCGGTTCCAAACTTTGCCAACTGGGTTTCGGTTGCGTCGCCAATGCCGCGCTTTGGCACGTTCAGAATGCGGCGAGTGGCTAGGTCATCCTTGGCGTTAGCCACCGCAACCAAGTAACCAAATGCGTCTTTAATTTCCTGGCGCTCATAGAACTTGGTGCCTCCAATCACGCGGTAGGGCACCGCGCTGCGCACAAAGATTTCTTCAAGCGCACGAGTCTGAGAGTTGGTTCGGTAGATAACCGCCATCTCGCGGTAGTCCATGCCGTTGCGGTGCAGGGCGGCAATTTCGTCGGCAACAAACTGGGCTTCGTCGTGTGCCGAATAACCCGTGAAGCCAACAATCTTTTCGCCGTCGCCCGAGTCCGTCCACAGGTTCTTGGCGGGTCGGTCAAAGTTGTTGCTGATCACGGCGTTGGCGGCCGAAAGAATGTTCTGCGTGCTGCGGTAGTTCTGCTCCAGCAGGATGGTTTTGGCGCCGCGGAAGTCTTTCTCAAACTCGCTGATGTTACGAATGTCTGCACCGCGGAATGCATAAATACTCTGGTCCGAGTCACCTACCACGGTGAGTGCCGCAGGGGGCAGCACTTCGCCGGTCTTTTCATCGATGTTTGCACTCTCAGCCTCAAGTGGCATGGTGAGCTCACGAATCAGGGCGTACTGGGCGTGGTTGGTGTCCTGGTACTCATCAACCAAAATGTGGCGGAACTTGCGTTGGTACTGCGCGGCCACGTCCGGGAAGTGGCGGAAGAGATGCACGGTCTCGGCAATCAGGTCGTCAAAGTCGAACGCGTTGTTGCGGCGAAGCTCGGCTTGGTATCGCTCAAATATTTCGCTTATCATGCGGTGCACCGGATCGGAGTTGTCGCCGGCGCGAGCAAAACTCTCGGCATCGGCCAACTCATTTTTGGCGTTGCTAATGGCGCTGGCAACACCCGCGGGAGTGAGTTTGTGAATGTCCGCGCCAAGGTCGCGAATCAAACGCTTGAGAATGGCACGGCTGTCGCCCGAGTCGTAAATAGTGAAGTTGGCGTTGTGCCCTAGCCGCTCGGCCTCGCGGCGAAGAATCATTACGCATGCCGAGTGAAAGGTCTTGATCCACATTCCGCCCGCGTCTTCGCCAAGCAGTTGCTTCAC
>Ga0228703_1001335_pt1 | contig 15305 bp, 18 predicted proteins | sample McNCre217_Aug_MG_3_FD_178020 | JGI IMG/M metagenome (GOLD analysis project Ga0228703, IMG submission 178020) | Freshwater microbial communities from McNutts Creek, Athens, Georgia, United States - 29-17_Aug_MG | ecosystem: Environmental > Aquatic > Freshwater > Creek | place: USA: Georgia... | reverse complement strand
CCGAAAACGCGCCGCCGCCATGCGGGGCAGCACCACCATAGGTGTCAACGATGATCTTGCGCCCGGTAAGGCCCGCGTCGCCATCCGGTCCGCCGATTACGAAGGTGCCGGTCGGGTTGACCCACCATTCAGTTTTCTCGGTGATCCAGCCCGAGGGCAGCACGTCGCGGATATAGGGTTCGACGATGGCGCGGATATCGGCCGAGCTTTGGCTTTCAAACGCATGTTGGTGCGACAGCACGATCGAGGTGACTTCCACCGGCTTGCCGTCTTCATAGCGCAGGGAAAGTTGCGATTTGGCGTCGGGACGCAGCGTGGGTTCGGCGCCAGATTTGCGCACCTCTGCCAGACGGCGCAGGATTGCGTGCGAATACTGGATCGGCGCTGGCATCAATTCGGGGGTTTCACGGCAGGCGTAGCCAAACATGATGCCCTGATCGCCCGCGCCGTCTTTATCAACGCCCTGCGCGATATGCGCCGATTGCTTGTGCAGGTAGTTCTGCACCTTGAGGGTGTTCCAGTGGAATTCGTCTTGTTCGTAGCCGATGTCCTTGACGCAGCCGCGCACGATGTCTTCGACGCGCTCCATCATGGATTTCAGGGCTTTTTTGTCGGACAGGCCGACTTCGCCGCCAACAACGACACGGCCCGTGGTGGCGAAGGTTTCGCAGGCAACACGGGCGTTGGCTTCTTCGGTCAGAAATGCGTCAAGTATGGCATCTGACACGCGGTCACACAGCTTGTCGGGATGCCCCTCGGATACGGATTCCGAGGTGAAAATGTAATTCTTGCGGCTCATGGGGAAGTGCTCCGTTGGGTTACCCCCGTCACGCCAGGAAGCCGTTGTGCGGGGTTGTGCCCCTGCCTTGACGCAAAGCCGTTACAAGGTCAAGGACGGTGGCGTCGCAGCGGGGCGATCAGCGCCAAAGCGAGACAGGCCAGCAACACCAGCAGCGGTCCTTCGCCAAAGCGGGCATAGGGCGTGGCGGGCAAGGCACCCGGCAGGGCGGCATCAAGATAGGCCGCCACTTCAAAGGGCAGGCTGGCGGTTTCGCGGCCGCGCGCGTCATAAACGGCGGTGACGCCGGTGTTGGCAACGCGCACCAAGGGCAGCCCCTGTTCGATGGCGCGCAGCCGGGCTTGCGCCGCGTGCTGGAACGGGCCGGTCAGGCGGCCAAACCACGCGTCATTGGTGACTTGCAACAGCCAGTCGGGCCGCGCGGTGCCGCGCAGGTCTTGCGGAAACACCGCCTCGTAACAGATCAGCGGCAGCACATGGCCCAGTTTCGGCCCCAGATCCAACAGTTGCGGCCCCAGCCCTGCGGTATAGCCGTTGCCGGATTTCGACGCGAAGGCGCTGATATTCATCCAGTCAAACAGCGTATCACCAAAGGGGATATATTCGCCAAACGGCACAAGGTGGTGCTTGTCATAGACCGCCGCTTGGCGGCCATCGGCGGTGAGGATGGCAAGGCTGTTCCAATACCGGTCGCCGTCAACCCGCTGCATCCCCACCGCAACCGGCGCTCCGCCGCCGGCCGTGGCGATCATGCCGGCCAGTTCGGGGTGGTAATCCAGCAAATAGGGCAGCGCGGTTTCGGGCCAGATCACCAGATCGGGTGCGGGTTTGACGGCGGTAAAGGCCAACAAGCGGTTGAAGAATTGCGCGGCAAGATCGGGGTCCCACTTGGCCTGTTGCGCGGCATTCGGTTGCACCAATCGCAGAGTGATGCCGGGGGCGGGCGGGACAGGTTGCGCCAGCTGCCACAGCCCAAAGCCCCAAGCGGCGGCAAGCGCCATGGCCGCAAGGCTGACCTGCAGCGGCTTGCGACCGGACAAAGCCGCTGCAAGCAGCAGCGTCAGCAGGCTTAGCCCCGATGGCCCCACCAGTGCCGCCAGCTGCGCCACCGGCGTGTCGATCCAGACATGGCCCAGCAAGGCCCAGGGAAAGCCGGTCAGCACATAGCCGCGCGCCAGATCGGCCAGCGTCAACGCCAGCGCAAAGGCCAAAGCGCGGTTGCGAAACCGCAGCGCCACCGCCGCAGCCGCCGCCCAAAACAGCGCCATGCCACAGGCCATGAACAGCACCGCAAATGGCGCCATCCAGCCGTCTTTGGCGGCATCGACCATGAAGGGCTGCACGATCCAGTTCAGCGCCGCCGCAAAATACCCCGCCCCGGCCAGCCACGCCAACCACAGCGCCGCCAGCGGTGCCGCCCGACACAACAGCGCGATCAACGCCGCCATCGCCAAAAGCGTCAGATACCACGCGCCCACCGGAGCCTGCCCGAAAGCGGCCACAGCCCCCAGCGCCAGCGCCGCAATCGCGCGCCGCCCCGGCCAGCCAAAACGCATGGCTCACCCCTCGTTTTCGTCGGTCGCGGCGGCCACCGCGCCGGGCAAACGTACCCGCAAGCGCTTGATCCGGCGGGCATCGGCATCCAGCACCTCGAATTCGGCACCGGATTCATGCGGCACAATCTCGCCGCGCACCGGCACCCGACCGGTGCGCAAAAACACCAGACCGCCCAGCGTGTCGATGTCTTCGTCATCTTCGCCATTGCGCAGGGGCAGACCAATGGCCGCTTCAAACTCATCCAGCGGCACAGTGGATTGCGCCACGAACACCCCGTCAGACTCCTGCTTCCACAGCGCGCCTTCGGCCTCGTCATGTTCGTCTTCAATCTCGCCGATCACGGTTTCGATCAGGTCTTCAATGGTCACCAAACCATCAACACCGCCGTATTCGTCGATCACCAAAGCCATATGCACCCGATCCCGCTGCATCTTTTGCAACAGCGTGGCGGCGGGCATCGACGGCGGCGCAAACAACACCGGCCGCAACAGCTTTTTCAACGAAAACCGCCCGGTCGCACCAAAACCGTGCTGCAACGCCAGGTCTTTCAGCAACACAAGGCCTTGCGGATGATCCAACGTGCCCTTGTACACCGGCAGGCGCGAAAAGCCGTGTTCGCGAAACGCTTCGACCAGATCATCCTTGCCGATGTCCAGCGGCACCGCCGCGATTTCCACCTTGGGGATCGCCACGTCATCAACGCGCAGCCGCCGCAAATTGCTTAACCCGGGCAAAGCCGCCCCGGCCGCAGATTTCGCGCTGGCTTCCTGATCGCCCTCGCTGCTGTCGGTGGAATTGAAGGCGCTTAACAGCCGCCCGAAAAATCCGCGGGGCGAAGCCTCTGCTTCGTCGCCCTCTCCCTGCGCGCGCTGCGCCGCAGGAGATCCGTCGCTACTACTGCCCATCTGTCCTTTGTCCAAAACCTGAAGCCCGCCAAGGGCTGCCGATGCTAGTATGGGTCAGAAAGCCCCAGCCGCGCAAGTATCCGCACCTCGGTGGCCTCCATCAGCTCTGCATCCGCATCACGAATGTGATCATAGCCCAACAAATGTAACAGGCCATGAATGACCAGATGCGTCACATGATCAGCCATCGGCTTTGCCGCCGCTTCTGCCTCGGCGGCACAGGTGTCATAGGATATCGCAATGTCGCCCAGCGGTTCGGGGTCATCCACCGCACCCGCTTGCGGCAAATCGGGGCGGATGCCATCGGCTGCGCCACGCTCTTCCGATGGCCAGCTTAACACATTGGTCGGTTTGGCCTTGCCGCGAAAATCGCCGTTCAGCTCCAGAATACGGGCATCATCGCAACCCATCAGGCACAGCGTAAAGCCCGGCTCGGCCAAACCCAATTCGGCAAACCCCGCGCGCACGGCGGTTGTGGCCAAAGCCTCCAGCCCGAAGGCCTCCCAGCGGTCATCTTCGATGACAATATCAACAAGTGGTTCCATGCCGCCTTCTAGCCCAAGCCCCCCTGCCGCTCAAGCCATTCACATTGGCGCAAATATCCTCGGGGGGTAGGCGCAGCCAAGGGGGGCAGACAGCCCCCCCTGCCCGGCTAGCACCCGTGGCTGCGGTCATAGCCATTGGCCAGCGCCGGATGCCATCCGGCGGGCGGCTCTGCCGGTTTGAACACTTCCACCAACAGCGGATGGCACGCTGCCTGATCTGACGAATGTTCGTCCGAACAATCGCCGCCGGGGCAGGCCGATAGCCCGCCGATCAAATCCATCGCGGCAAAGAACTCAATAAAATCCCCCGGCCGCACCGGCGAGGCTTTCATGAAATACTGCCCCGTATCGCGGGTAAAGCCGGTGCACATGAACACGTTCAGCACATCATGCACATGCAATTCCGCCACCTGCAGCGGCAGATCACAGCGTTCTGCCAAAGCCCGCGTCAGGTTGGAATGGCAGCAATGATGATACTGCCCACCCGACAACAGGTTATGGGTATAGGGGTCGCAGCGCGTGCCAATCACGTCATGCACGCTGCCGCCAAATGCGTCAAAGCCATACCAATCCAACGTGTCTTCGGTGATCAGCGCCATTTCCCGCAGATACGGCAAGGCCGACCACATCCGATCGCCCGCGCTTAGATGGGTGCCATGCAAGGCGCGGGTTTTGCCCGAAAAGAACCGCTCGCCCAAGTCCTTGGCGTTCCACAGGTTCAAATCGCCGACCTGCGGCCCCTCGACACTGGTGATGCGAAAGAAATGCCCGGCGGGCACGTCAAAGCAGCACGCCTCACGCGCAGGCACCAGCACTTCGGCCACCCGGGTCCAACCGGCGCGAGCGGCCAGATAGGGCGCAAGATCGGGGCGCGGCAACCCTTCAACCGGATAGCAAATCACCGGTGCCACGGCCTTGCGGGCGACAGCATCGGCGGGGGCGGCATGGGCGGGGGTTTCGGGCTTCATCGCGGCACTCCTGTTTGCGCCACAAAACCAAGCCCGGCCGCAAAGGTCAATCAGGCCGCAGGCACTGTTTTGGCACCTTGCCCGCCCCCGGATCACAAACCGCGCCGCAGGCCGCACACCGATGCACCGTCGGCCCCAGCCGTCGGTCCAGCCGCCACTTGCAGGCGCGCGTCAATGTCGAATTGCGACGGCTCAGCCAAGCATAGGCAAAAACCGAAACACCAAGCAGCAGCAAAAGAATGGGCATGGCCGCATGTTGCACGCCGCCACGCCCAAGAAAAGCCCCTTAGGCCACCGCCGCCAAAGCCGCCCCCCGCGCCCGCCGCAGTGTCGAATAATCGGCAGGCATGTGCAGCACCGCGTATTGCCTGCCATCTTCGGCATTGCGATAGCTTTCCCCCAACCGCGTCACGCCATAGCCCAACTGCCGCAGCGCCCGCATCAGTGCCAAGGACGACAGGCAAATCAACTCGCGCCCGCCCTGCGCGCGGGTGATATCCACCAGCCCATCCACGATCAGCGCCAGACAGGTGCTGCGCTCATGGCCGGTGGTCAGCGCATCAGAAATTACCAGCCGCGTGCATTCCCATACCTGCGGCGACGCGATTTCCACCGCCATCACCTGCGGCGGAATATGCGGCAGCTTGCCCGAATAGGCGTCGCGCAGCATATAGGTATGCGCCCCCCAGATCGCCGTGGTCGCCATCGCCCGCGCGCCGCCCACAACCGTACCGTGCATCATCGCCAAAGAATATTGCGCCAGCGGCGTGTCGTATTGATCCATCTCGACTTGGGCGTTGTGCGGAATATCCCAGCCCAACTGGTCGACAAACACCTGCTTGCGCAGTGCCAAAAAATCGTAAAATGCCGACCCGTGCCGATGAAAATCGGAAAAGTCGAAACTGATATTGTTCATAATGCTCTCCTGAACTGGTAAGACTGTTTCAGACAAAGCAACAATATCGCCTAAGTTGCATCGTAATATACGCCACAAACTCTGCGCGATCAGCGCAAAGCCCCGCCAGCCAAGCCCAAGTTTTCAAGAAATTTAAAGGATACGTCGCGCCGCCGCGATAGAAGCGGCCTGCGATTGGGTTTTGGCGCCCAATTTGCGCTTTACGTTGTTCAGGCGCGCCTTCACCGCGCTTTCCGAAATACCCAAGCGCGCCGCGATTTGTTTCAACCGCAAGCCCTGCGATTGCAGCTTCAACGCCTCGACTTCGGCATTGGTCAGGCCCTTGCCCACCTCACCGCCGTCATGCAACTTCTGGATGATTCGCAGCAGCGCCTCGACTTCGGCGATTTCGAAGTCGCGATCATCGCGGAAAAACAGCCCATAGCTGCGGCGGCCCTTGTCGGTTGGCCGCATCACCGAAACCACAACGCCGTAGCCAAGCCCGAACACCGCCGCATGCGCGCGCACCTGATGCGGGTCAGACAGATCCATGTCGGAAAACCGGATTGCGCCAGTATTGCCATAAACCCAGCGCATTGCAGGATCATGCACAACTAAACCATGGGTTGTGTAAAACTCCACCCACACCTCGGGCAGATTGTTCATTTCTTCTTCGGGAAAAGAAAACCCAACATGCAACGCCACGTAAAAACCCGCGGGTGCCATGTCTGTCAGAATATCTTCAGTTGCCGGTAGAAGTTTCATATGCTCAAAACATTTACCGAACACAAAGGCCGGTTTTCGCGTTATAACTAGGCGTTTCCCGGATAAAGTTACTTTGCAACCACAGGCATCCATAGGGGGTCACATGACCGAAACAACCACAGTGGGCGCCGTGGCAAAACACTTGCACCGACTTTCTTTGCTCTGCGACAGCGGATTTGCGTTGGCAATTCACATTCGGTATACACGACCATCTCTTTTGTATAGAACCTACCATCAGACTTGGATAGATCACTATTCCGAACAAGGATTTATGCTGTCCGATCCGGTGGTGCATTGGGGGCTTGCGCAAACCGGCAGCGTCAACTGGGCTGATCTGGCCGCCAATGACAGTGCTGGGGTACTGGCTGCGGCCAAGGCGCATGGCCTTGCCAACGGCTGGACCTATGCGACCGGCCCCGCCACGTCGCGCACCATCGCGGGGCTGACGAAAACCGGCGCTGAGTTTACCAGCGCCGACCGCGATAGCATCATCGCCATCATCAACGATCTGCACGCCCTGACCGAGGGGCTGGAAACCCTGCCCCCCGATCAACAAGACGGTCTGCGCGCCTTGGGTTGACCCCGCGTTGCCGCCTATTCGCTGATGATGTGCCACACCCCGCCAAGCCCGTCGCCGGCGTGGTCGCCCTTGGCTTTGTCGCCAGCAAAGAAATACATCGGCTTGCCGTCATAGGCCCATTGCTTGGTCCCATCCGTGCGATCCACCAAGGTCCAACCTTCGGTCATCGCATCGCCTACCTTGCCCAGATAGGGCGGCCATTTCGTGGCGCAATCGCCATAGCAGGCCGAAACCCCGCCAGTGTCCTTGTCAAAACTGTACAGAGTCATGCCATTGGCATCGGTCAGCATCCCTGCCGCCAGCGCCGCCTGCGCCAGACCAAAAGTGAAAAGACCTGCGAAAGCAACGCGTTGCATCATAGATGTCATGCTCAGCCCTCCAATTACGCCAGACGGCAAACAGAACGCTTGTCAGATCAACCGAAAAACTCCGGTCTGGCAAGTCTGCTAGGGGCCAAACGCCCCGCCATCCGCCATTGGAAAAGCCTACACCCGCCGGGGTCCGGCGGGTGTAACAAATCGCAGCGCTTGGGTCACATCCTCGCGACCAGATCAGACCACGCGGTCGACCATCATCTTCTTGATCTCGGCAATCGCCTTGGCCGGATTCAGCCCCTTCGGGCAGGTCTTGGCGCAGTTCATGATGGTGTGGCAGCGATACAGTTTGAACGGATCTTCCAGATCGTCCAGACGTTCGCCGGTTGCCTCGTCACGGCTGTCGATGATCCAGCGGTAGGCATGCAGCAACGCCGCCGGCCCCAGATATTTATCGCCATTCCACCAATAGGACGGGCAAGAGGTGCTGCACGAGGCGCACATCACACATTCATAAAGCCCGTCCAGCTTGGCGCGATCTTCGATCGATTGCCGCCATTCTTTCGCCGGACGGTTGGTCTTGGTTTCCAACCACGGCATGATGCTGGCATGCTGCGCATAGAAATGCGTCAGATCGGGGATCAAATCCTTGATCACCGGCATATGCGGCAGCGGGTAGATCTTCACATCGCCCTTCACCTCATCCAGCCCGTAAATACAGGCCAGCGTGTTGATGCCGTCGATGTTCATCGCGCAAGACCCGCAGATGCCTTCGCGGCACGACCGGCGGAACGTCAGCGTCGGGTCGATTTCATTCTTGATCTTGATCAGCGCGTCCAGAATCATCGGGCCGCAGGTGTCCATATCCAGAAAATAGCTGTCCACCCGCGGGTTCTGCCCGTCATCGGGGTTCCAGCGATAGATCTGGAACTTGCGCACATTCTTCCCGTCCGGCTTCGGCCAGGTCTTCCCCGTGCGGATCTTGGAATTCTTCGGCAGAGTGAACTGAACCATGGTCAGACCTTTCGTCTACGTTGCGTCATTGCTGCGCAGGAATGCTGGTATAGGGACGCGACGGCATCTCGCCAGAGCGGCGCATCACGCAATTATCGTAAAGTTGCGACGGGTCGCGGCCTTGCAGATAGTCCGAGCTGATCGTGACATCGAAGGTCGGGGAAAGCTTGCCGGTGGAATCCATCCCCACCCCGACCGACCCGCGCGGATGTTCCGCCAGCCGCGCTTGCGACAGGCACTCGCGTTCGGCTTGCGCCCGGCTGACTGGCCCGCAGGCCAGCAGCGGCAACAAAGCAGCAAGGGCAAGACCGGCGCGCATCATAGCGGTTTCAGCGGCGGCACGCCGTTGGCCGCAAAACAGGCCCCAGCCGCCGGACGTTCGGCGATGATGCGGATGTTTTGCTTAGTCAGCGTTCCAGCTTCTACGCCGATGTCACGCGCCAAGCCATTGATTTCGCCCTGATTTGCCGCATCCAGAATGCAGCGCGTTGCGGCATCCGCCAGATTGCCGGGCAATTCTTGCGCCAACACCGGCTGCACCACCTGTTCGGCGGTGCGGCGCAGCGCCTTGTCGGCAACCGCCTGCGGATCACAAGCCGCCAGAACCAGCGGCGCGATCAGCATCATAGCAAAGCGTTTCATCTCGGTCCCTCCTTCTCAGGTCCGAAGAACTGTGTCACCGCCGCCCGCCAAACCCAAGCGCCGCAGCACATGGTCCGGCAAAGCGGCGATAACCTGCCATCAGAATTTCCGTTCTGCCGGGGCGATCTTTTTCAACGAAATCCCGCCATCGGCTTCGGCCGTCAGCGGCGCGGTGTGAACCGGGCGTTCGCCCAAGCGCACCGTGTTGCCATCGACCCAAGCCAAGCTGTGCTTGCGCCAGTTGGCATCGTCGCGCGCCGGATAGTCTTCGTGCGCATGGGCGCCGCGGCTTTCGGTGCGGGCATGCGCGCCGTAAATCGTTGCCAGCGCGTTCGGCATCAGGTTTTGCAGTTCCAGCGTTTCCATCAGGTCCGAGTTCCACACCAGCGACCGGTCGGTCACTTTCAGGTCGCTCATCTTGGCGGCAATCGCCGTCATCTTGGCCACACCTTCGCCCAGCGTCTTGTCGGTGCGGAACACCGCCGCATCGGCCTGCATGGTCTTTTGCATTTCCAACCGCAGATCGGCGGTGGCAATCGCGCCATTGGCGTTGCGGGTCACGTCAAACCGATCCAGCGCGCGGTCCACTTCGACCGTGTTCACCGGGGCGGCGCGTTCTTTCGGGTTCACAATCTCACCGGCGCGAATGGCGGCGGCACGGCCAAACACCACAAGGTCGATCAGCGAATTCGACCCAAGCCGGTTCGCGCCATGCACCGACGCACAGCCCGCCTCGCCCACCGCCATCAGGCCCGGCACGGTGGCATCGGGGTTGGTCGCGGTCGGGTTCAGCACTTCGCCGTAATAGTTGGTCGGAATACCGCCCATATTATAGTGCACCGTCGGCAGCACCGGAATCGGTTCCTTGTGCAGGTCAACGCCCGCAAAAATCCGCGCGCTTTCCGAAATGCCGGGCAGGCGCAGCGCCAGGGTTTCCGGCGGCAGGTGGTTCAGGTGCAGGTGGATGTGGTCCTTGTTCGGGCCAACGCCACGGCCTTCCCGAATTTCAATCGTCATGCAGCGCGAAACATAGTCACGCGGCGCCAAGTCTTTGTAATGCGGGGCATAACGCTCCATAAAGCGTTCGCCGTTCGAGTTGGTCAGATAGCCGCCCTCGCCGCGCGCGCCTTCGGTGATCAGGCAGCCCGAACCATAGATGCCGGTCGGGTGGAACTGCACGAATTCCATATCCTGCAACGGCAGACCCGCCCGCGCCACCATGCCGCCACCGTCGCCGGTGCAGGTATGGGCGCTGGTTGCGCTGAAATAGGCGCGGCCATAGCCGCCGGTCGCCAACACGGTCATCTTGGCGTTGAACACATGGATCGTGCCATCGTCCAGCTTCCACGCCACCACACCGGTGCAGCGGCCATCGGTCATGATCAGATCAATCGCGAAGTATTCGATGAAGAATTCGGCGTTGTTCTTCAGGCTTTGGCCATAAAGCGTGTGCAAAATGGCGTGGCCGGTGCGGTCAGCCGCGGCGCAGGTGCGCTGCACCGGCGGGCCTTCGCCAAATTCGGTGGTGTGACCACCAAACGGGCGCTGATAGATCTTGCCTTCTTCGGTGCGCGAAAACGGCACGCCGTAATGTTCCAGCTCGTAAACCGCCTTCGGGGCTTCGCGCGCCAGATATTCCATCGCATCGGTATCGCCCAGCCAGTCCGACCCTTTCACGGTGTCGTACATATGCCATTGCCAGCTGTCCGGCCCCATGTTGCCAAGGCTGGCCGCAATGCCGCCTTGGGCTGCCACGGTATGGCTGCGGGTCGGGAACACTTTGGTCACGCAAGCGGTGCGCAGCCCCTGCTCTGCCATGCCCAAGGTCGCGCGCAAGCCAGCCCCACCGGCCCCCACCACGACCACATCATAGTCATGCACTTCATACGGATAAGCAGTCATGTCAGCCCCTTAAAGCGCGATCTTGACCAAGGCATAAAGCCCGGTCGCCACGATCACGGAGGAAATCGAATAGGCAGCGATGATGCACAGCTTGCGGGCGGTGCCGCGCGCATAGTCTTCGATCATCATCGTTGCCCCTTTGGCGAAATGGCGCATGCCAACCACCAGAACCATCGCGGTCAGAATCGACGGGAAAGGCCGCGCAAAGGTGGCGCGCACCGTGTCGTAATCCTGGCCCAGCGCATGGCCGAACACATAAACCCAAGTCGGCACCAGGAATGCCAAGGCCACGGCCGAAACCGTCATCGACCAGTGATGTTCGGTGCCCGTATGGGCCGAACCCTTGCCAATCGCGCGCTTGCGAGCGGTGAGATAACGCATGTCGGCCCCCTTACACGATCACGATGGTCAGCACGGTCAGCACGACCGAACCGATGATGACGCCCCAGCCCAGCTTTTCAGCCGTCGCCACATCCAGCCCTTTGCCGGCATCGAAATACAGGTGCCGTAGCCCCGCCAGATAGTGATACCACACCGCCCAAGCCGACCCGGCAAACACCAGATCGCCAAACCAGCTGGTGCAGACCGCATTCGCCACCGCGAAATACGCCGGCGACACTGCCGCCGCCAACAGCCACCACACCGCCAGCGCCACGCCCACGATCAGCGCGTTGCCGGTGATCCGGGTCAGGATCGAGGTGAAAGAGGTCAACTGCGGGCGATAGATCTGCAAATGCGGCGAAAGCGGGCGTTCGACCCGCTTAACCCCGGCCTGATTGGTATTGGCCATCTTGATCCCCTTCATCCCATGGCAAGGGGCGGCACGATGGCGCCCACGCCTGAATATCGTTCATCCCTCAATAACGCGTAAATTGGCGCTGTCACCTGAAACGGTGTCGCTTTGGTATATTGTTGCCGCTAACAGTGGTGGTTTTTCACGTTTGTGATCACACGGAAAAACCGCGTGATCACAAAATCACTCAGCACTGGCCTCCCAGATCCGCGCCGCGTCTTCGGCATATTCGCTGCACATGGTGATGGTTTTGTCGTCGGGGCTGTAATAGGCGTTCGCCTCGCCGCAGGGGGCGATTGTCACCCCAATCCATTCGGGCAGGCCATAAGTCTTGTTCAGATCATCGACTTCGGTCTGCAAAAGCTGCGCAATCGGGTCATTCGGATCGGCATCCGCCATCCGCAGCCCCTTGGCATCCGCCCCCGGCTCTAGCCCCGAAAGCAGACCGCCCCAAGACGCCTGCGCCTGTTCAAATTCGTCCGGGCAGCGTTCGGCGCGCTCTGGTGGCAATTCCAACTCTTTCGCCACGTCTTCGCGGGTGTTGGGGTCGGCGCCATAAAACAGGCAGACCAGATTGTAATAGCGTTGCAAATCAAGGCTGTGTTCGTCGGAAAACGCCGGTTCATAGCCCTGAGCCTTGGCTTCGGCGGCATACATCGCATAGGAACTTGCGGTGTCGTAAATGATCTGCGTTGCCGAACTTTCGTCCCAGATGTCATGCACCAGGAGCGCCGACAGCGTGTCGGCCGCGTCTTCTTCCTTGCCCAGCACCGGCAGTTGCAGCACGTCAATCAGCGCGTGGCCAAGTTCATGATAAAACGCCGCCAACACGTTAGAGGTCACAAACTGCGCCTCTGCCTCGTCTTCCGGCATGTCAAAGGCTGTGGCGGGCTGCGACAGCAACGGGCAAGCACTGGCCAAAACGGCCGCAAAAACAAACGCGCGCATAAACATCTCCGAAAAAACCTTTCGCAACTTTGCCCGCGGATCAGGTAGGGATCAACGCCCAATAGTCCAAGTCCAAAAGAACTTCGGGCAAATACTTGCCATCTTCGCCGCGCAGCGCCCCGGCTTTGCCCTTGGTCGCCACCAGCCGCAGCCGGATCGCGCCAACGCCGGGCGCCGCAGTTTCGGCGGTGTCCAGCACCTGCGACCAGGCCCGCACCGTATCGCCAGCAAAACACGGGTTGGCATGCGCGCCCGCGTTCAGCGCCACGATCATCTGCGCATTGGCCAAGCCGTTGAACGACAGCGCCCGCGCCAACGAAATCACATGGCCGCCGTAAATCAGCCGTTTGCCATCGGCGCGGTTGGTGGCATCGAAATGCACCTTGGCGGTGTTCTGCCATAGCCGCGTTGCCAGCATATGCTCGGCTTCTTCCACCGTCACGCCATCAACGTGGTCAATCACCTCGCCCACCGTGTAATCGCCCAAACGGTGCGGCTCGCCTGCCAGAGCGAAATCATAGCCGGTAAAATCAAGCCCTTGCGGCACCGCCAGCTGCGCCGGGTCCACCACCTTCGCCAAAGCTGGCACCACGGCCTCGGGCGCCGCCGCTGCATGGTCGCGCTTTTTCACCATCACCCAGCGCACATAGTCCAACACAACCTCGTCGCGTTGGTTCAGCCCGCGCGTGCGCACATAAACCACGCCCGACTGCCGGTTCGAATTTTCCTTCAGCCCGATCACGGTGCTTTGCGACCGCAACGTATCCCCGGCATAAACCGGCAACAGCCAGCGCCCCTCGGCATAGCCAAGGTTTGCCACTGCGTTCAGGCTGATATCGGGCACGGTCTTGCCAAACACAGTATGGAAGGCAATCAGATCATCCAGCGGCGCGGCGGCAAGCCCGCAGCTGCGCGCAAATTCATCCGAAGAATACAGCGCCCCGCGCGCCGGATACAGCGCATGGTACAGCGCGCGTTCGCCGCCCGAAACCGTGCGTGGCACGGCATGGGCAATGGTTTCGCCCAAGGTGTAATCTTCGAAAAAACGGCCCGGATTGGTCTTCATCTTGCCTCCCAAGCTCGGGGTTGCCCCCGACTCCTTGCTTGAAAAGGCGGGAAACCCCCGCCTTATTGCTCGCCCAGTTTCACATCCGGCGTGTAGATCCCCGGTGCATCCTTCACCACCGCCTGCCCGCAGCGCATCACGCCGCGCGCCGCGTCAAAGGCATATGTGGGGCCGCCCTGCAGCTCCCACCCCTTGTTCAGTGCCGCCGTCACCTTGTGGCAAAACGCCGAGGTGTCGTCGTCCGACAAAAACCGATACAGTTTCATCAGTAATACGTCCCCAAGAACACCGGATGGCCCAGCCATTGGTGGATCATCGCAATCACCCCCAGCAGCAGCAGCGTGCCAACAAGGTTCATCGCATCGCCCTTGATGCCGCGCCCGTTCACCGGCTTTGCCCAAGGTCCGGCGCGGTTGATCACCGCCATCGAAACCAGCGCCCAGACCAACATGCTGCCAAACAATACGATCGACGCCTCATCGCCGTTCACCAGCAAATGCGCCACCGCCCAAACCGCGGTGCCCAGCAACATCGGATGGCGCAGTTTCGGGTAAAGCACGCCCTTGGTGCCACCCACGCCAAACAGAAACAGCGAAATCAGCATCAGGGTGTTATTGGCATGCCCCATGCCCGGCAGCGGCGTGTAAACCGGCACATAGTCGGCCGCACGATAGCCCAGCACCATCAGCACCACACCCGCAAGCGACAGCAACGCCACCACCATCTTGCCCGCATCGCCCATGCCCGCCCGCGCTTGCGGCGCCAGACGTTTGAACCAATGCGGCACCGCAAACAGCAGTATGCCCAAAACCAGCAAAGTCATCTTGTCGTTTCCTATCCTGCCAACTCGGCAATCATCCGGGCTTTGCCCAGCGTTGCCTGCGCCGTCACGATATGCAGGTTCTCGACGATCTTTCCATCCACAACCGCAACGCCCTGCCCTGCGGCCTGTGCTGCGTTAAAGGCAGCAATCTGGCGTTTCGCCAGATCAATCTCGGCGTCCGACGGTGCAAAAGCCGCGTTGGCAATCTCCAGCTGAGCCGGGTGGATCAGGGTTTTGCCGTCAAATCCCATGTCGCGGCCCTGCGCACATTCGGCGCGCAAACCGTCGTCATCCTTGAAGGCGTTATAGACACCATCCACAATAACCCGTCCATGCGCCCGCGCCGCCAGCAGGCACAGCCCCAACCCCGCCTGCATCGCCAAACGGTCGGGGCGATAGCGGCTGCCCAATTCCTTGGCCAGATCATTGGTGCCCATGACCATGCCCTGCAACCCCGGATAAGCCGCGATTTCGGCTGCATTCAGCATGCCCAGCGCAGTTTCCATCATTGCCCATAGCGGCTTGCCCGGTGCCTTGGCCGCCACCGCCGCCAGATCTGCCGCCGTATTCACCTTGGGGATCAGCAGCGCCTCGACCGCCGGATGCGCGCCAAAAACCGCCAGATCCTCGGCGCCCCAAGCCGTATCCAGCCCGTTCACCCGCACGATCCGCGCCCGCGCCCCATAGCCGCCCGCCGTCAGCGCCTCGGCCAGCACCGCCCGCGCCGCAACCTTTTCTTCGGGAGCCACCGCATCTTCCAGATCGAAGATAATCGCATCCGCCGCCAGC
>Ga0228703_1001334_pt1 | contig 15306 bp, 13 predicted proteins | sample McNCre217_Aug_MG_3_FD_178020 | JGI IMG/M metagenome (GOLD analysis project Ga0228703, IMG submission 178020) | Freshwater microbial communities from McNutts Creek, Athens, Georgia, United States - 29-17_Aug_MG | ecosystem: Environmental > Aquatic > Freshwater > Creek | place: USA: Georgia... | reverse complement strand
TGCGGCCCGTCACATCGCCCTGGGTCACAGCTTCGCGCTCTTGCTTGATGTGCTCTTGGAGTGCGCTGATTTGTTCGGGCGTGACCTGCTCCACAAAGGCGCGGGTCATCTCGGTCTCCAGCATGCGGCGCACCGCAAAGACCTGCTGGGCTTCTTCGACCGATGGGGCGGCGACAAAAGCGCCGCGAGCTGGTTCGAGCTTGATCAGCCGGTTTTGCGAGAGCTGAAACAAGGCCTGACGCACCAGCGTGCGCGAGACGCCAAAGTGGTCGGCCAATTTTTGCTCGGCCAACTTGGAGCCGGGCAGGAGCCGGTGTTCAACGATCGCGCGGGTCAGGGACTCGACAATGTGGTGGGTGGTGGAAGTTTCCATGTCTCAGAGGGCCTCAAGGGCTGTTTTTCGAAATGATAGCCACTAAATGCAAAATTGTATACACTTCGGTCGACCGGATTGGGCCATGCCCAAAGACCTTTCAAAAACCCCTTGATAAGCGAGCAACACCATGGGATTGAGCACACACGTTTTGGACACCATGCACGGCTGCCCCGCTGCGGGCATGCAGGTGGCCCTGTACACCACACAAGGCGAACAGGCCACTTTGGTCAAGAGCTTCACCCTCAACCACGATGGGCGCAACCCCGACGGCATGCTGTACGACCACGCCAGCCTGCGCAAAGGCACCTACCGCCTGGTGTTTGACGTGGCGGGCTACTTCAAAGCCAAGGGCGTGGAGTTGCCCGAACCCAACTTTTTGAACAAAGTGAGCCTTGACTTCGGCGTGGCCCACGAAGACCAGCACTACCACGTGCCCCTTCTGGCCAGCCCGTGGAGCTACTCCACCTATCGCGGCTCTTAAAACAATTGGGATCTGACCCCAATTGATTCAATGACCCTTTGTCATGCCGGACTTGATCCGGCATCCATGGACCCCGGATCAAGTCCGGGGTGACGGAATGACCAAATGGGGTCAGACCGATTAATTGGGGTCAGATCCCAATTAATCCGTTGAAAAAGCCTGCCAACGAGGCCCTGGTTCTTTAAAATCAGCGCCTTACCGTTTATTAATCCCCCCCCATCGCACCATGACCCAAGTCACCAACACCGTGCGCTTTGTGCTCGACGGCCAAATCGTCGAAGCCCAGGGCGAGCGCCGCACCACCACTGTTCTGGATTACCTGCGCGAGCAACTGCACCGCACCGGCACCAAAGAGGGCTGCGCCGAAGGCGATTGCGGCGCTTGCGTGGTCATGGTGGGTGAACTCAACGCCGCAGGCACGGGCGTGGCCTATGTGGCCACCAACGCCTGCATCCAGCTGCTGCCTTCGCTGGATGGCAAATCTGTCAAAACCATCGAGAGCCTGAAAAAGGCCGACGGCACCATGCACCCGGTGCAAGAAGAGATGGTCAAGTGCCACGGCTCGCAGTGCGGCTTTTGCACCCCCGGCATCGTGATGAGCTTGGTGAATTTGGTGCAGGTCTTGCCCATGCCCAACCGCCAGCAGATCACCGATTCGCTCAGCGGCAACCTGTGCCGTTGCACCGGTTACAAGCCAATCATCGAGTCGGCCACCAAGGCCTGTGCCAAGCCCGAAGCGCTCAAACTGGACGACAGCGCCGACGTGCCGCTGCTCAAAGAAATCCAACGCGCCAAGGTGCCCACACTGAGCCTGGATGGCGACATCATCGTCCAGCCCGTGGTGCGCACCAAGAAGGGCAACGAGTTCGTCTCGCCCGCCACGGTGGCCGAAGTGGCCGACTACCTGGTCAAGAACCCCACCACCACACTGCTGGCCGGCAGCACCGAAATCGGTTTGCAGGTCAACAAGCAGTTCGCACGCCCAGATCACATCATGTATTTGGGCAATGTGGCCGAGCTGCGTCAGGTCAAAGAAACCGACAAGGTCTGGCGCATCGGCGCTGCGGTGTCGCTGACGCAAGTCGAATCGCTGATCGCCAAGGCTTACCCCGACTTTGCCGAAGTGCTGCGCCGCTTTGGTTCGCCCCCCATCCGCTCGACCGCCACCTTGGCGGGCAACATCGCCAACGGTTCACCGATTGGCGACTCCATGCCTTGCTTGCTGGCGCTGGGTGCCAATTTGGTGCTGCGCCGCGGCGAGAAGACCCGCAACGTGTTGTTGGAAAACTTCTACACCGGCATGAAGAAAAGCGTGCTCGAAGCGGGTGAGTTCATCGAAGCGGTCGAGTTGCCCAAGCCTGTGGCGGGCCAGGTGTTCCGCGCCCATAAAGTGAGCAAGCGCTTTGAGCAAGACATTTCGGCCACCTGTGCGGCCATCAGCTACACACTGCAAGGCGGCAAGTTGGCTGGCGTGAAGCTGGCTTACAACGGCCTGAGCCCATTCCCAGCGCGTGCGCCCAAGTTGGAAGCTGTGTTTGAAGGCAAATTGCCAGCTGACGTAAAAGCAGCTGATCTGGACGCCGCCATTGCGACCAGCTTCACCGCTCGCGACGGCTTGCGTGCCACATGGGCGTACCGCGCATTGGTGGCCCGCAACTTGGCCCTGGAATTCATCGAAGAACAGAAAGAGGTGGCTTGAATGAACGCTCCTACCGCACTCAAAAACCTGCTGCCTGTCTCGGGCGTTCAGCAGGGCACCGACGTTGTTCACGAGTCCGCGCACTTGCACGTGACCGGCTCGGCCACCTACATCGACGACATCCCTGAGCATGCCGGCACCTTGTACGCTGCGCTCATCTTGTCGCCCGTGGCGCATGGCGAGTTGATCGGCGACGGCATTGACCGCTCAGCGATTTTGAAAGAGCACGGCGTCGTGGCGGTCTACACCGCCAAAGACATTCCCGGCGAAAACAACTGCGGCCCCATCGTGCACGACGACCCGTTCCTCGCCGCAGGCAAGGTCGAGTTTGTGGGCCAAGCCGTGGCCGTGGTTGTGGCGCGAGACATGCTCTACGCACGTGAAGCCGCCAAAAAAGCCAAGGTCCTGGTGAAAGAACTCAAGCCCATCTTGACGGTGGAAGAGGCGATGGAAGCGGGCAGCTTCATCATGCCCGCCAAGGGCATCACACGCGGTGACGCGGCCGCCGCCATTGCCAACGCGCCCCACAAGATCAAAGGCATCACACGTACCGGCCAACAAGAGCAGTTTTACCTCGAAGGCCAGATCACATACGCGGTGCCCAAGGAAGACGGCCAGCTCACGCTGTACGTGTCGACCCAGCACCCCGACGGCAACCAGCGCGAAGCTGCACACGCCTTGAACCTGCACACCAACGATGTCGAAGTGATTTGCCGCCGAATGGGTGGCGGTTTTGGTGGCAAAGAAGGTAACGCCAGCATCTTCAGCCAAAGCGCCGCCTTGGCCGCGCACAAGCTAGGTAAGCCCGTCAAGCTGCGCGTGAACCGCGATGACGACATGACCATCACCGGCAAGCGCCACGATTTCCGCATCGACTACGAAGTGGGCTTTGACGACAACGGCCGCGTCTTGGGCGCTGACATCACGCTCATGTCGCGCTGCGGTTACAGCACCGACTACTCCGGCCCGGTGAACGACCGCGCTTGCTTGCACATTGACAACAGCTACCACATCCCCGCACTCAAACTGGTGAGCCATCGCTGCAAAACCAACACGCAAAGCGCCACCGCTTTCCGTGGTTTTGGTGGCCCACAAGGCATGTTTGGCATCGAAACCGTGATGGACGAAATTGCCATGACTTTGGGCAAAGACCCCTTGGAAGTGCGCAAGCTCAACCTCTACAAAGACCCCGCCATCAGCGGCACGCCCGACACCATGACCACCCAATACAACCAGCTCATCGAAGACTGGGTGGGCGACAAGGTGATCGCGCAAGTGGAACAAGAATCCAAATACGCCGAACGCCGCGCTGCGGTGCAAGCCTTCAACGCCAAGAGCAAAACCCGCAAGCGCGGTTTGTCGCTCGTGCCTTTGAAGTTCGGCATCAGCTTCACCGCCACGCACCTGAACCAGGGCGGCGCGCTGCTGGTGGTTTACATGGACGGCTCTGTGAGCTGTAACCACGGCGGCACAGAAATGGGCCAGGGCCTCAATACCAAGATGGCACAGGTGTGTGCAGATGGTTTGGGCATCAGCGTGGACCATGTGCGCATCACCGCCACCGACTCGCAAAAAGTGCCGAACGCTTCTGCCACTTCTGCTTCGAGTGGTGCCGACATCAACGGTGCGGCCATCATGAATGCCACCATGCAAATGCGTGAACGCTTGAAGCCTGTGGCTGCCCGCATGTTGGCTTGCGCCGAAGGCGATGTGACTTTCGCGAACAACGAAGTGCACGGCGGCGGCAAGTCCGTCAAGTGGGCTGACGTGACCAAGCAAGCGTGGCTCGACCGCGTGGGCCTGAGCGTCACGGGCTTCTACATGACGCCTGAAATCAAATACGACTTCACCACCTTGAACGGCCGTGCTTTCTATTACTACTGCTACGGCGCTGCTGTGAGCGAAGTGGAAATCGACACCCGCACCGGCGAGTGGTGGCTCAAGGCCGTGGACATCGTGCACGACGTGGGCCGCAGCATCAACCCCGCATTGGACAAAGGCCAGATCGAAGGCGCGTATGTGCAAGGTATGGGCTGGCTCACCATGGAAGAGTGCATTTGGGACAAAAAGGGCAAGCTGCTCACGCATGGCCCAAGCACGTACAAAATTCCAGTGGCTGGCGACATCCCTGAGCACTTCAAGGTGTCTTTGTTTGAAAACCAAAACAACAAGCCCACGCCTTTCAACAGCAAGGCCACGGGCGAGCCACCATTGATGCTCGGCTTGTCTGCCTTCTTCGCCTTGCGCGATGCGGTGGCCGCCAGCGCCGACCACAAAGTGGTGGTGTACATGGACGCACCGGCCACGCCCGAGCGCATCTTGATGGCCTGCGAAAGCGTCAAGGCCCAAGCCGGTCTGTGACCTGAGCCCTCTGGGCCGCCTGGTGTTGCATCAGGCGGCCTTTTTCTTTGGCCAATGCAAAAGTTCATCATGCCGATTGCTGCGCTGATTTTTGACCTCGACGGCACGCTGGTGGACAGCGAAGCGCCGGGCCTGGACGTGCTGCACCAGATGGCCGAGGAACTGGGCGCACCATGGGGCAGGCAAGAGATGCATGCGCGTTTTGGCGGCGTGCCCATGGCGCGTTGCGTCAGCACCATCGCGCAGCATGTGTCGGCGCAGCACCAGCCGCTCGATGAAGTGGCTTTTCTCAGGCAACTGCGCCTGAACATGGCCGCTCGCTTTCGCGAAGGTCTGGATGAAATTCACGGGGCCACCGCTTTGTTGCAGACTTTGCAGCAGCGTCACATGCCTTTTGCCATCGGCACCAATGGCCCGCGAGAAAAGGCCGAGATCACGCTGGGCGTCACGGGTTTGCGCCACTTTTTTGGCGAGCGCCTGTTTTGTGCGCCCGAGGTGGGCAGTTTCAAGCCCGAGCCGGGTTTGTTCCTGCACGCGGCCGCAGCCTTGGGGATTGATCCTTCACACTGCGCTGTGGTCGAAGACAGCCTGCCTGGCATTCAGGCGGGCTTGGCTGCGGGCATGCGGGTGTTCAGCTTGCATCCTCGACAAGACTTGCCAGCCGATGTGGCCGCGCGTGTGCATTCGATCGACAACCTGCATCAACTGCAGGCCTGCCTGAGCTGAGGCTTCAGTCCTGGCCTTCGGTGAGTGTGTCGAGCTGGAACTTGCCGCTCTTGTGCCACAGCCAAGTGTCGGTGTAGGTGACCTGACTCAGGTTTTTGGGGGCCGGGTAGGGCGCTGCGGCTTTGACCATGCGCTCGATCTCGGCCATCACTTCGGGTGCGTGCTTGGGGGCACGTTTCCAGCTCAGGGCTTTGACTTGACCTTGGCGGTCGATGTCCACGTCCAGCACGCCCACGGCTTTCAGCATGGGCGGCATGCGTCCCTTGAAGATGCGGTCCTTGTTGATGCCGTACAGGTGCGATGCGGCGTCTTTGCGGTACTCTTTGGCGGTCAGCGCGGTGGCGGGGGCCATCACTTGGGGTTTGGTCTCTGGCAGGTCCGGCCAGTTCTGGCTCGAGTAGCCGCTGGGTGGTTTGGCGCGGTCTGCGCTGCATCCGCTCAGCAGGGCCAGACCGGCTGCGCCCAAGCCCATCAGGGCAGCGGCGAGGGCTTGGAGGGGTGTACGGTTTGGGGGCATCGCGGTCTCGGTCCTTGGCATACTCGGTGTTGACGCATCAATTGTGTCACCGACGCACACTGGTGTGAATTGCCTGACGCAGAAATGGATAACGCACGTGAACTGGATGGAATTGGCTTTGCAGCAACTCGCCCTTGAGGCGGCGGTGGTGGTGACCGTGTTGTCCACCAAAGGCTCGGTGCCCCGTGGTCCGGGCACGCGTATGGTGGTGTTTGCTCAAGGTGAGCAGGGCACCATTGGTGGCGGGCATCTCGAGTACCAGGCCTTGGCCCATGCCCGTTTACTCTTGGCTGGTCAGACCGATGTGACCACGCTGCGCCATGTCTTGGGCCCCAGTTTGGGGCAATGCTGCGGCGGAGCCGTTGAATTGCAGTTCGAGCCTGTGGGGGCTGCCGATGTGGCCCGGCTGAAAGCCCAGCTGACGCCTGAGCGCACCCCCTTGGCCTTGTTCGGCGGCGGCCACGTGGGCAAAGCCTTGGTCAAAACCTTGGCCCCCTTGCCCTTTGCGGTGCGTTGGGTGGACAGCCGCGACGAAATTTTTCCGGCCGATGTGCCAGAGGGCGTGGAGTGCGAGCACTCCAACCCGGTGCAGGCCGCCGTGGCCGATTTGCTGCCCGGCAGCCGTGTGCTGATCATGAGCTTCAGCCATGCCGAAGACTTGGACGTGGTCATCGCCTGCCTCAAACGCCAGCGTGAGCAGGGCGACTTGCCCTTTGTGGGCCTGATAGGCAGCCAAACCAAATGGGCCACCTTCTGCCACCGGCTCGAAGACCGGGGCTTCAGCGCTGAAGAAATCGCCCAAATCACCTGCCCTATCGGGGTGCCCGGCATCAACGGCAAAGAGCCCGAAGTCATTGCCGTGGCGGTGGCGGCACAACTCTTGCAGACCTTGTAGGTCAGGCGCACTGGTTTTCCCTGAGGGCTTAGGGTTCTGGTGTGCTGGATTTGCAAGTAAAAACTGTATACACTTCGGTGCACTGGTCGCAGCGGCGCAAGAATCCTCCGGGTTTCATGTTCGCGACCGAATGACCGCTCACAGGGCCCGCGGTGGTGAGCTGGTTGGAGATCCTTCATGGAAACGTATCTGCTGGAATGGGCCAATCTCTTGCTGCGCTGGGTGCACGTCATCACCGCCATCGCCTGGATTGGCTCCTCGTTTTACTTTGTCTTTCTGGACAACAACCTGCAAAAACCCAACTCGCCTGACTTGCTCGAAAAAGGCGTTGGCGGCGCGATGTGGGCCGTGCACGGCGGCGGTTTTTACAACCCGCAAAAGTACATGGTGGCCCCCAAAAAGATCCACACCAAGCTGCATTGGTTTTATTGGGAAAGCTACTCCACCTGGCTGAGCGGTTTTGCGCTGTTCACCGTGCTGTACCTCTACAACGCGGGCACCTTCTTGATCGACAAATCCCTGATGGACTGGTCCCCAGTGGTGGCTGGTTCGGCTGCGGTGGGCTTTTTGGCGGCGTTCTGGATCGTCTACGACGTGGTTTGCCGCGTGTTTGGCTTTCGAAAAAACGGCGAGCTGATCGTGGCGGGCCTGATGATCGTGGTCATCGCCTTCGCGTCATGGCTGGCTAACCAGCTCTTCGCAGGCCGCGCAGCCTTTTTGTTGGTGGGCGCGATGATCGCCACCAGCATGAGCGCCAACGTGTTCTTCTGGATCATCCCTGGCCAGCGCAAAGTGGTGGCCGCCATGACCAGTGGCGAAGCCTATGACGCCAATGCCCTGGCCATCCATGGCAAGCGCGGCAAGCAGCGCAGCGTGCACAACACCTACTTCACCTTGCCCGTCATCTTTGCGATGCTGAGCAACCATTACAGCTTTTTGTACACGCACGAGCACCGCTGGGTGCTGCTGTTTGTGATGATGTTTGCTGGCGCATTGATTCGCCAGTTCTTTGTGCAGCGCCACGGTTATCACCTGGGCCGCGCCGCCAATCCGTGGCCGTTTGCCGCCGTTGGGGTGGTGCTGATTTTGGGCGTGATCATTGCACTGCGACCTGCCGCACCTGTGGCCTCAGCTGCGCCCGCAGCGCCGGTGGCTTTCGCTGAGGTCAAGACCGTGATTGAGCAACGCTGCTACATGTGCCATGGCGAGCAGGTTCAAATGAAAAATGTGCGCCTGGACAGCCCCGAGTTGATCAAGCAGCACGCGCAAAACGTGTACCAACAGGTGGTTGTCACCAAGCAAATGCCCATGAACAATGCGACCCAAATCACCGACGATGAGCGCGCTTTGATCGGGCGCTGGTTCCAGGCTGGAGCCAAAGTCGACTGAAATTCACCCCGTCGCGTAGCGCTGCTGCGCACGGGCTGATGATTTTTTGTCTTCAGCGGACACCCAAAGCCAACTGCATCGCCAACTGGTTGTGCCGCTCAATCAGCGGCCCCATGTCCACCGATGTGATCTCGCCCTCACGCACCACCACACGCCCGTTGACGATGGTGTAGTCGGCGTTGTCGCTGGCGCACAGCAAGAGCGCGCCCACCGGGTCGTGCACCGCGCCGCCCGCCATGCTCAGCGTGTCGGTGCGGAACATCGCGATGTCAGCGCAATAGCCTTCGGTGATTTGCCCCAGTTCGTGGGCGCGGCCCAGCACTTCGGCGCCGCCTCTCGTGGCCAGGCGCAGGGCGTCGCGGGGTGTCATTTCGGCGGGGCCGTGGTCACAACCAAACGGTTCTAAAGCTCTGCCCACACGCGCCAGCAGCATGGCCTGGCGGGCCTCGTTCAGCAGGTGCGCCGCGTCGTTGCTGGCGCTGCCGTCCACGCCCAGGCCAATCGGCACGCCCGCGTCGAGCATTTTGCGCAGGGGCAATATGCCGCTGGCCAAGCGCATGTTGCTGCACGGGCAGTGGGCAATGCCGGTGCGGGTTTTGGCGAACAGGTAAGTCCCCTCGTCGTCCAGCTTCACGCCGTGCGCGTGCCACACGTCGTGGCCCACCCAGCCCAAGTCCTCGGCGTATTGCGCGGGGGTGCAGTTGAACTTCTCTCGGGTGTAGGCGATGTCGTGGTCGTTTTCAGCCAGGTGGGTGTGCAGGCGCACGCCGTGGGCGCGGGCCAGCTTGGCCGATTCGCGCATCAGGTCCTGACTGACGCTGAAAGGCGAACAAGGGGCCACGGCCACGTGCGTCATCGAGCCGTAGCTGCCGTCGTGCCAGGTCTCGATCAGGCGTTGCGTTTCTTTCAGGATGGCGGGTTCTTGCTCGACCACGCTGTCGGGCGGCAGGCCGCCTTGCGACTGCCCCACGCTCATGCTGCCGCGTGTGGCCGTGAAGCGCATGCCCATGGTGTGCGCCGCTTCGATGCTGTCGTCCAGCCGCACGCCGTTGGGGTAGATGTAGAGGTGGTCACTGCTGGTGGTGCAGCCGCTCAGCAACAGCTCGGCCATGGCCACCTGGCCCGACACGCGCACCATTTCGGGCGTGAGGCCCACCCAGATCGGGTACAGACCTTGCAACCAACTGAACAGCTCGGCGTTTTGAACGCCCGGGATTGCCCGTGTGAGCGACTGGTACATGTGGTGGTGCGTGTTGATCAGGCCCGGCACCACCACATGGCGGCGGGCGTCAATCACCTCATCGACCTGCTTGACCAGCTCGTCGGTGTTTTCTGTCGCAGGGATGATGCGCTCGATGCGGCCATCGCGGATCAAAAGCGAGGCGTCTTGGAGTTCGGTGTTGGCATCGTCTTGCGTGGCGATGCAGCGGGCGCGGTGGATCAGCAGCGTGGTCATGGGCTTGTCCTGGGCAGGGTGTGAAACAAGTCGCGGCCGAATCCCCAGCCCCCGCGTGGGCGGGGGAGGGCGAGCACCACGTTGCCGCGCGTCCCGGGCTGTGCAGTGGGTCAGATTTTAAGCAGACGCTGTTCGAGGGGCAGTAATGCGGCGTTAAGAGACATCAGATTACAGGGACGGTGCCCGCTAGCGGCCAGAAGCGGTCAGTTACGTCATTGCTCGATAGCAGTCACTTGCTCTGAAAATACAAACCTCACACTCGCAAGCTTTGTATCGTCTGAAATGTTCGAGAACCGATCATGCAAGATCTTTTTCAACTGTGGCGGCTATTGCTGCCCACTCTTCATCCGAGAAAAGTCTTGATCGTGTATGAAACGCTTTGCCAGTATTTCCCTCTAGCGAAAACGTTCCACCTGATCCTTCAATTACATCCAGGATAAGTTGAGTGTGTTGCCAGTACTCGTACTGCAACTTACCGATGTAGAAGGGAACGCCACCGACTTCGCCAAGTTTGACGTCATATGGGCCAATCGTCAGGTCAGTAGGCAGGTAGCAATTGGCTGCGCTGTTGTCACAGCACCCCCCGCTTTGGTGAAACATTAGTTCGCCGTATTCAGCCTGTAACTGGGCGATGAGCGCCAGTGCTTCTGGCGTAGCTACTACTCGATCAACCATGGCTTGCTCCGTTGAATGAAAAAAGGGCGAATTGCTTCGCCCCTGGATGCTGGCAAAAATCTCGATCAGAAGAAACCGAGTTTGTTTTCACTGTAGCTGACCAGCAGGTTTTTGGTTTGCTGGTAGTGGTCAAGCATCATCTTATGAGTTTCACGGCCAATGCCCGACTCCTTGTAGCCGCCGAAGGCGGCGTGAGCCGGATAGGCGTGGTAGCAGTTGGTCCAGACGCGGCCAGCTTTGATGGCGCGTCCCATGCGGTAGGCTACGTTGCCGTTGCGGCTCCAGACACCTGCACCTAAGCCGTAGGGTGTGTCGTTGGCGATGGCCAGCGCTTCTTCCTCGTTTTTGAATGTCGTGACGCACAGCACGGGACCAAAGATTTCTTCCTGGAAGATGCGCATCTTGTTATGGCCTTTGAAGACGGTTGGCTGCACGTAGTAACCGGCTGCCAGATCTCCACCCATTTGGGCTTGAGAGCCACCAATCAGCACTTCAGCACCTTCTTGTTTGCCAATATCCAGGTAGGACGTGATTTTGGTCAATTGCTCTTTGGAGGCTTGCGCACCAAGCATGGTGTCGGTGTCCAGCGGGTTGCCCTGTTTGATGGCCTTGATCCGTTCTAGGCAACGGGCCATGAACTTGTCGTAAATCGATTCATGAATGATGGCGCGTGATGGACATGTACAGACTTCACCTTGGTTCAAGGCAAACATGACCAAGCCTTCGATGGCTTTGTCAAACAATGCGTCGTCCTTGTCAGCGATATCCGCGAAGAATATATTGGGTGACTTGCCGCCCAGTTCCAACGTTGCGGGGATCAAGCTGTTCGCAGCTGCTTGCGCAATCACTCGCCCGGTGCTTGTTGATCCTGTGAAGGCAATTTTGGCAATGCGCTTGCTGTTGGCCAGAGGCATGCCTGCTTCACGACCAAAGCCGTTGACGACGTTCACCACGCCAGCTGGAATCAGGTCTGCCAAGAGTTCCATCAAGATCATGACGGACACGGGAGTCGATTCTGCGGGTTTGAGAACGACGCAGTTGCCAGCGGCCAGCGCTGGGGCCATCTTCCATGCGGCCATCAAAATTGGGAAGTTCCATGGAATGATCTGACCAATGACGCCCAGTGGCTCGTGGAAGTGATAAGCCACGGTGTTTTCATCGATTTCAGAGAGGTTGCCTTCTTGCGTGCGAATGCAGCTGGCGAAGTAGCGGAAGTGATCCACCGCCAATGGAATATCGGCGGCCAGCGTTTCACGCATCGGTTTGCCGTTGTCAACGGTTTCAGCATAAGCCAACAATTCCAGGTTGGCTTCAATGCGGTCGGCAATTTTCAGCAGCAGGGTTGCACGCTCAACTGGCGAAGTCTTGCCCCATGCTTCAAAGGCTTTGTGCCCTGCGTCCAGTGCGAGCTCAATGTCTTCGGCACCCGAGCGCGCAGCCTGAGTGTATGGCTGGCCTGTGATGGGCGTGATAACGTCGAAGTACTGGCCTTTCACCGGGGCAATCCATTGCCCGCCGATGAAGTTGTCATAGTGTTTTTTATATTGAATTTTGGCGCCTGTGGTGCAAGGTTGAGCGTAGATCATGGGTGTCTCCTTTTTGATCTGTTGAGAAAAATGAGGTAAAGCAATCCCCGGCCCTCTGCAAAAGAGAGGGCCAAGTTGTCGGCTGTGAATGACTCTTAGAAGAAAGCCATCGTGCGGATTTCGATGCTCTCGCGCATGGCTGCATCCGCTGGGCTGGTAGGATCTTCGAAAGCCGAATGACCCATGAAGCGACAACGACCATCTGTGCAAGAGTCGTAGGTCTTCAATAGCAAGGCATGCCGTGCTTCCATGTGAGGAAAGTACAACCAGCGGTGCTTGGGGTTGTGGCGCATCACATAAATCTCGCCTGTGCGGTCGCTGTACTTGAGGTCCATGCGCAGCATGTCCGCCGGATCATGGGTCTGCGCATCGATCATGGCCAGGGGCAATTCTTCAACGCGGTTGTACAAGGGCTTCCAGACGTTGTAGAACGCGACCCTGCCTTGCAGCAGTGTTTCTGCAGATTCCTTCATCACGTCTCTGACGCGCTGCGGTCCGCTCATCACGGTGTAATCGCTGTGCACCAGCAGCACGGCTGGTCGCTGGGCCTCTGTCTGTACTTTCAGATCAGCAGGCATCCGTTTTCGGATGGTGTGATCAAAGACCACCACTTGTCTGGCACCCGTGTGGCGCTTTACGTAGCTGATGACCTGTTGATAAAAGACAGAGCGAACCATGTCGTCGTTGTTGAACTGCGTGAACTCTGCTCCAAAGTCATGCAACTCAAACCCCTCCTTGTCGACCGAGAGCTTGTCCACTTCTGACCAAGCATCGTGGACGACCACTTCCTGGCTATCTGTTCCTGGTGGATTGAGTTTCAGACCGCGATCCGGTTCGTAGAAGTAGTAGTCAATCGGCCGACCGTTGTCGACCGAATAGTTCATGGTGGCTTTAACAGCGGTTGACGTGATCATGCAATCGCCTTTTTAGTCGTAAAGCCTTCCCCTACCCAAGAATTTTCCCAGCAGGGCAAGGATTCAATGTCTTCGTACATCCAGCGGCGGATATTGGGGTAGTTGGCAAGTGGCAGTTGCTGCCAACCATGCAAGTGCATGGGAGCTGCAATGGCAATGTCGGCAATAGTGGGTTCAGATGTGCCTGCAATCCAGCGATTGGTTTTAAGGCGGTTTTCCAAAATGCTGGCCAGCTTGTGGAAAATTTGCAGTTGCGCGTCCAGGACTGCTTGATCAGCTGCTCCACCCAGCAGAGGTTTGACGCAGTTTTCAACCAAGAAGACATAGCAGCTGGGGAACCAGCTGGAGGACTCCCAGAGCAACCAGCGGTTGATGTCAGAACGGGTTTTCAGGTCATTTGGATATTGGGCTGCTACGTTGTACTTGTCGGCTGCGTACTGCAGGATTGCGTTTGACTCCCAAAGTGTGAAATCACCATCCTTCATCGCGGGCATCGATGCATTTGGGTTGATTGCAATGTACGTGTCGGATTTTTGCTCGCCCTTGAAATAGTCGACATGAACCAGTTCATAAGGCACCTCCATCAGTTCCAGTCCTGCGAGGACCTTGCGGCAATTGACGGTGATAGGGTCGGCGTAAATTTGCATGATTGTCTCCAGTAGATTTGTCTTTGATTACGGTCAAACTTTGGCCGTGAAAAGATTCTGTATCTGGGTTTGAGTTTCTACAATATACTCAATTGAGAACCGAATGTTCTCGTATTGGAAACAGTAAATGGAGGCCCTTGTTTCCTAAATCTCGTCTGCTACCCAGAGAATCGAACCATGATCAGCTCCGATATGTTGGTTGCCTTTGTCAAGGTCGCCGAAAATTTCAGTGTCAGCAAGACTGCCGATTCGTTGTCGGTGGGCAAAAGCGTTGTGAGCAAAAGGATTGCACAGCTGGAGTCACATTTGGGCGCTACTTTGTTCAGCAGGAGCACGCGTCATGTGGCGCTCACCTCCGCGGGAGAGGCTTACCTGGAGCACGCCAAGAAAGCGTTGGTGGAGTTGAGTGCAGGAGAGGAAATGCTCACAGCGCTACGCTCAGAACTCAACGGGAAAATCCGGGTCACTGCGCCGGTTTCATGGGGACAACGCATCCTGTGTAAAAAGATCCCTGAATTTCTGCGGATGCATCCTGGCATAGAACTCGAACTGATCCTTTCGGACAGAAAAATGGATCTGGCTCACGAACGGATCGATGTGGCATTCCGTTGGAGTTCGGCCCAGGACAGCAAAGATCTGTACATGAAAAGAGTCGCAAGCATCGACTGGATCTTGGTGTGTTCACCGCAATACATCGCGGCACATGGCGAGCCCACTAAGGCGCTGGAACTTGAAAATCATTCATGCCTGTTTTACTGGCGTGATCCATCTGATGACTTGTGGGCGCTGGCGTCAGGTGCTGAGGAATTTCGGGTGAAGGTCAGTAGCCGTTATCACGTGGACAACCCAGAGGCTGTTTTGGAAGCTTGCATGCAAGGCTTGGGCGTAGCCTTGCTACCAGACTATCTGTGTGCAGATGCGTTGCGTGATGAAAAGTTGGTCAAAGTACTTGCCTCATGTACTCCACGAACCAAATTTGGCAATGAAATTACAGCCATTACGCCGCCAGACAGGATGAGGATTCTCAGAAACAAAGTCTTCATCGACTTCGCTTCTCAAACAGGCTCTTAAGCTTCGATTGGAATGAATCGTTGCCAGTTTCTTTGTGCTTAGCATCTAGCAAAGAACATCTGAAGCCCTCCAGAGAGCTGTAGACCTGTCTGCTTCGCTCCCGTGTGACCGGCAGCAAGGCTATTTGTTTTACGAATGACCGCTTCACTAACTGCCTAATGGCTGCAATGGGTCGTCTTCTGCCGATTACCTGCTCGTAGTGATGGTCCGCTTTCAGCCTGAACCGGCCACTTCCTTGGCTCGTCTGACCTGCCCCTCTGAGGCTTACGCACTAGCAGCCTGACCTAAGCTGTTTCCGCTGGGTCAATACAAAAATAGCCGCTTTCTCTTGAACGATGAATCCGATACCTGGCTTGCTTGCCGTTCAGGGTTTCCACTGAATGGCCTTTCGGCCGGATTGTCCGACAATTAATTCCAATGAACGACAAGACCTCATTGGATTCGGACGCGATCGCGCAGGCCTCGACGGGTTTGAACTTGCCCGCCTTGGTGGCTTGGCTGGCACCGCGTGTA
>Ga0228703_1001332_pt1 | contig 15321 bp, 10 predicted proteins | sample McNCre217_Aug_MG_3_FD_178020 | JGI IMG/M metagenome (GOLD analysis project Ga0228703, IMG submission 178020) | Freshwater microbial communities from McNutts Creek, Athens, Georgia, United States - 29-17_Aug_MG | ecosystem: Environmental > Aquatic > Freshwater > Creek | place: USA: Georgia... | reverse complement strand
GCTATGCCGAGGGCGAAGAAGAACGCGTCTTGCGCGCTGTGCAGATCGTGGTGGACGAAGGTTTGGCCCATCCCACCCTGATCGGGCGCCCAGCGGTGATTGCCAAACGCATCGAAAACTTTGGCCTGCGCCTCAAAGAGGGGGTCGATTACCAAGTGGTCAACGTCGAGCAAGACCATCGCTACCGCGATTTCTGGCAAACCTATTACAAGCTGACCGCTCGTAAAGGTGTGACCGAGCAGTTGGCCAAGATCGACATGCGCCGTCGTTTGTCACTCATTGGCACCATGATGCTGCACAAAGGCGAGGTCGATGGCCTGATTTGCGGCACTTGGAGCACACCCCTGACCCACTTGAACTATGTGGACCAGGTGATTGGTCACCGCAAAGGCGTCAGCACCTATGCCGCCATGAACGGTTTGTTGTTGCCCGATCGCCAAGTGTTTTTGGTCGACACCCACATCAACTATGACCCCACGGCCGAACAGTTGGCTGAAATCACGGTCATGGCCGCAGAGGAAATGCGCCGTTTTGGTATCCACCCCAAGGCGGCCTTGTTGTCGCACTCGAACTTTGGCAGCAGCAACCAACCCACTGCGGTGAAGATGCGCGAGACCTTGGCGCTGGTGAAACAAAAAGCGCCCTGGCTCGAAGTCGACGGCGAAATGCACGGCGACGTGGCCTTGGATGGCCGAGCCCGCGTGGCGAGCATGCCTGATACCACCTTAATTGGCGATGCCAATTTGTTGGTCTTGCCCAACCTGGACGCAGCCAACATTGCCTACAACCTGCTCAAAACAGCGGCAGGCGGCAATATTGCGATTGGCCCCGTGCTGTTGGGTGCGGCCAAGCCTGTGCACATCCTGACCGCAAGCACCACGGTGCGCCGCATCGTCAACATGACGGCCTTGACCGTGGCCGATGCCAGTGCGGTTCGCTGAGCCGCAACTTACTTGAATTAGCACTTTTGGGCTAAATAACCCTTTGGGGCCCGTCCTTCTTTGGACGGGCCCTTGCTTTTTTGTGGCATTTCGATCACACTTACGCTTTTATTTTTCGGGTTAACCCGAAGAATGTTCTCTCTTACAAAACCTAGAAAAGAAACGGCGATAGCTATGCCACTGCGTACTGTCAAAACCAACATCGTCCAATCGATCCGCGCGTTCCGCGTGCCTGACCTGCAAGAGGCCGCACAGGGTCTCGGCCATCACTTTTTGTATGCCAATCTGGCCCAAACCCAGAGCAAACAAGACATTTTGGATTTAATCGCCAAGGAATTCACTTTTGCCGCTCAAGCCAGCAAGAACTTCGATTCCTTGTCGGACAGCTTGACCGATGTGTTGCACAAATCGGGTCCACAGCCTGGTTTCATCGTGGTGTTGGAGCACATTCCTGCGCATGCCAAGTTTGACAAAGAAGCCCGTGAGCAATTGCTCGACATCTTCCGCGAAGCCTCCGACTTTTGGTCTGACCGCAAAGTGCCGTTCCGCTGCTTCTACTCGTTCTCCGTGGCGCGTGCGCCCTCGGCTGACAAAGTCGGCGTGAGCAGTGACGTTGACGGTATCGAAGGCTTGGAAGAAGGCGAAAAAATGCCAACCGACAAGCTGGTGGACGTGTCGCCCATGGCCTTGCGCATGAGCAGCCCTTTCAACGCCGGGTACTGGTTGACCGCCGCTTAAAACTAAAGGCTTTGAACCAAAGCCACATATTCAGCGGTGGGCACTTCTTCGGCACGCCGCTGGACATCAAAGGTGCCTGCAAACTGACGCGCTTCGAGCCAACGCCCCAAAGTGTGGCGCAGTAATTTGCGACGCTGGCTGAACGCCACTTGCACCATGCTCTCCATCAGCTTCACGTCGATCTGGGGCGGCTGTGCCAAGGGCACCATGCGCACCACCGCGCTGTCCACGCGAGGCGGTGGATCGAACGATTCGGGTGGCACAAACAGCACGTTTTCCATCGCGTAGCGCCATTGCAGCATGACGCTGAGCCGACCGTAATCGCTGGTGCTGGGTTGCGCCACCATGCGGTCGATCACTTCTTTTTGCAGCATGAAGTGTTGGTCTTGCACCACCGCCACGTGTTCAAGCAAATGAAACAAAATCGGTGACGAGATGTTGTAGGGCAAATTGCCCACCACGCGCAGCTTGGGCGCATGAAGCGTGGCGGCCAACTGAGTGAAGTCCACCCGCAGCACGTCCGACTCAATCACATTCAAATGCGGATGCTCACGCAGTCGCGCCGCCAAGTCGCGGTCCAACTCAATGACGTTCAGATGCCCCAAGCGTTCGACCAAAGGCTGCGTGAGCGCGGCCAAACCGGGGCCAATTTCCACCACCGATTCGCCAGGGTGAGGGTTGATGGTATCAACAATGCCTTCAATGATGGCGCCGTCGGTTAAAAAATGCTGGCCGAAGCGCTTGCGTGCAATGTGTTTCAACGTGGTCTCGACTTATTGCGGCGGATCGCGGTATTCCACATAAGCGTGTCCCCGTACTTCTTGGGCCCACAGCTGGTAGGTTTCTTCGTACTTTTGCTCGCGCAGCTTGTTGCGCACCATGTCGCGCAACTCACGTTCGCTGATAGGTGCGTCGCGACGGGCTAAGACTTGGATCAGGTGTACGCCAAAACGCGACACCGTGGGGTCAGCGATTTGCCCGGGTTGAAGTTTGTTCATGACTTCTTCGAACTCAGGCACAAACATGCCTGGTGCGACCCACCCGAGGTCGCCGCCGCCTGGGGCACTGGCGTCTTGTGAATGCTCCTGCGCAAGTTTGGCAAAGTCGGCCCGACCGGCCTCAATTTCGCGTTTGTAATTGGCGAGTTGTGCCCGTGCGGCGACTTGACTGAGCTGACCACCTGGGCGCAGCAAGATGTGGCGCGCACGGGTTTCGGTGATGGTCATGGTGTTGGCGTTGCGCTTGTTGACCAGCTTCAAAATGTGAAAGCCTGCACCTGAGCGCACCACGGCACTGACATCACCCACGGCGAGTCTTTGCGTGGCCTCTACAAACAAGGTGGGGTAGCGGTCGGCAGGACGCAAACCCATCAGACCGCCTTTGTCGCGCTCTGCACCTTGAGACATTTCTTTGGCGACAGCGCCAAATTCTTCGCCCCGCTGAAGGCGAGTCAGAACGCTTTGCGCTTTGGCTTGCAGTTCGCTCACCTGTGCCTCGCTGGCCGTTTCAGGCACAGCAATGAGGATGTGACCCAACTCGATGTCGGGGTTGCTATTGGCCGTGGTGTTTTGGCGCTCTCGCATGGCTTGTTCGAGGTCGACATCACTGATCTTGATGCGTGCGGGCACGTTGCGCTCGGCCAAACGTTGCAGGGTGAGCTGCTCGCGCAGTTCCTGGCGTTGGCGTGCGCTGACCATTTTGGGGTCTTCTGCCATGCGCGCCAGGGCTTGATCGAGTGCTGCATCGTCGATTGCTACACCGGCTTCTTTGGCGTGTTGCAGCTGAGCCTTTTCATCGATCAAGCGCTCCAAGGCGTCGCGCAGCAGGGTGGCGGCTTCAGGGATGTTTCGACCTTGCTGCGTCAGTTGTTGACGCATTTGGGCCACCCGTGCGTTGACCTCATGGTTGGTGATGGGTACCGCGTCGACAACCGCGACGATGAAGTCACGGCCAAACGCGCCAGCATTGGGATTGGCCGTTTGGGCATGAACTGCGGAGCAACTCAAAGCCCAAGCGAGCAAGAGAAGGTGAGCCCGAAGGATCCGGCGAAGGAGAGAAAAAATCATGGTCACCATCAATCGTAATTGCCAAAACGGCTAGGAGTCATCATCGGTTGGCGCAGTGGTTGATAGCGCGGAACATTGGTACGCAACGACCCCAAAGCATTGGTTCCCACCCGTGAGAAGCCAACAAATTCAAGCTGAAACAACAAGCGTTGACGCGCCAAGCCTTCGGCCACTTGCAAACGCTCGGTCACCACACGCCCCAACCAACACCCTGCATCGTATTCGAAGCCCATGACGGATTCCACCACTTTGCGGTCCAAGGGGCTGTAATTCATGCGCGCAACGCTGTACCAGCGCCCTTCACCCAGCCCCCGGCCTTCGCCCAGGGCTTCATCGTGGCCTCGCCACAAGTCATGCAAAGGCCATTGCCAGCCCACATCAATTTGGCGTGAGGTGGCATTGCCAGACTCGTCGTTTTGCGCGCGGTAGGCGGCATTGATGACGCGGTAAGAGCCCGGGTTGTAGCGTCCGCCGACCATGCGACGTTGGTAGTTTGCGGTGTCTTGGTTGTACTGCACGGCACTGTCTAAAGCCCATGCGGGATTGAGATTCAAGGTGGCCCCTGCCAAAAGATCACTCACGCCCGCTTTCGCCACGGGATCGCCGGGCAAAATCACGCGTTGGTCTTGCATGCGCAGACGTTGTGCCACGCCAAACCGCGCGCCTTCAGCGCCTGTGGTGGGATCGATGAAACGCGAAGTCGCACCCAAGGTCAACAACTTGCTGTCAGAGATTCGATCGTGCCCCACGTAAGCGTTCTCGGAGAAGATGCTCGCGAAGTTAAAAGCACTGCCCCCCGAGTCGTAGTTGGGCAGGTAGTTTTGTTCACGGTACGGTGTGTACACAAAGAAGGCCCGTGGCTCCAACGTTTGCACCCAAGCGTGATCAAACAAGCGGCTGCTGCGCTCAAACGCCACGCCCGCGTCTAGGCTGAAGGTGGGCACGGTCACGCTGGCACTGGTGCGGCCTTGGTAATCGCCATAAAACGCGTTGCTAGGCAGGCCGCCATCAAACTGGTAGCTGCGGCCATGCACTTGCACTTTGGGTGTGATGTAGGCCGCTGAAGACGTGAACGGACGGCTCAGCTGCACCCATGACACCGCCCGGCTGGCGTTCGGGGTGCATGCCGACAGGCCGTTGTTGGCGCACTCGTAATCGCGTGCGGATTCAAAGCGTGTTAGATCGCCGTCAATGCTGAAGTCAAAGCCATTCACGTTGGTGCGCTGCATGCGCGCGGTGAATTGCGGCACGCGGTCAAACGGCGGCGTGATTCGGTTGGTCACAGGATTCGCCAAATCTTGCAGGGTCTGCCATTTTTGAGCACGAATGCCCGCGCTGAATTCGCCATTGGTCCAGTTCAAGGCAGCGTCATTGGCCAGCAGGCGTTGAATGCCGCTGCCACCAATCATGGCAAAGTCTTTCCAGTAGTCGTCGTCGCTCACGCGGTGGAGGTTGAGGTTGAGCGACAAACTGCCGCCGGCCAAGCGTGGGTCCATCAAGCCTGTGTGCTTGTATTGCATGCCCCAGCGGCGCGTGCCACGCAGGTCGTCTTTTTCCATGTAATCCAAGCGCATTTCGCCCGTGAACGCGGGATTGGGTGCGGCGCCTTCCAGGTAGCGAAACTCGGTGCCCAAACGCAAACCTCGTCTGCTCCAGTAGGTGGGAAAAAAGGTCAGGTCTCGGTTGGGGGCCAAGTTCCAGTAATACGGCTGGGTGTATTCCAGGCCGCCAATGTTGTCCACGCCAATGGTGGGGGGCAGCAGGCCTGACTTGCGCTCATCGCTCAAAGGAAATTCCACATTCGGCACGGGCAAGATGGGCACGTCTTTGAACCGTAGGCTGGCGCCTTCCGCCAATCCGACGTTGCGCTCGGTATCGAGTGTGATCTTGTCTCCTTTGAAAAACCAATCGGGTGTCCAGCTCGGGCCAGGCTTGCGTTGACACGTGGTGAAATCTGCTTTGTGCAGCACGGTGTTGGCGCTGTCGATGAAGTCGATGCGCTCGGCCTTGCCGTGCGCTTGGTTTTTCAACAGCTGGTAGCTCGGCTGGGTGAAGAACCCCTCGAACGCATCGAGCTGAATGTCCAACGCGGGCCCTTGGTAGACATTGCCGGCGCGGTTGATGGTCACATGACCGCGTGCTTTGGCAAAGTCGTGAACTTGGTCGTATTCCACCTTGTCGGCTTTGAGCAAAACGTCGCCGCGGCGAATGGTCACATTGCCTTCCAGCGTGGTTTGCAAATCGGTTTGACCGCTCAGTGCATCGCTTTGCAAAAACGTGGGCAGTTGCTTGCGTGCGTCATCGGGGATGACTTCTTGCAACAAGCTGCTGGGACGCAGAACCAAAGGCGGTGCGCTGGGTGCTTGCGCCTGCGCTGCGATGCTGCCCAGCATGCCAAACGCCAATCCGGACAGGGCGCGGGCATGGCGGTGAAAATCAGGCAACAACATCAACGCAAGACAACCTTAAGAAGAACAGCCCCGTGAGCCAAGCAACCCTGTGCGGATCTGGCGGTGCTGATTTGTAGAATTTAGATTATCCATGAGCACCCAGCCTACTCCCCAGCCTTCGGGCCCCTCTTCTTCTGCTACTTCATTTGTCAAGATTGAATGGACGCAGCCCGAGCGCGAAGTCGCTTTTCATCAGTGGTTGGCTGTGCAAGCCGCCCAGCATGGTGTGCGGCCCGAGACCGTGCGTCCCGCCTCTGCGGACGCCAGCTTCAGACGCTATTTCCGTGTCGACACGTCCACGGGCTCGTGCATCGTCATGGACGCGCCACCCGAGAAAGAAAACTGCGAACCCTTTGTGCGCATCGCCCGCCTGATGCAAGACGCCGGTTTGTATGTGCCGCGCATCTTGGCCTGGGACGAGCCCCAGGGCTTCATGTTGTTGGACGACCTGGGTTCGCAAACCATGATGGAGGTGATCCAGCGTGACGACCCTCAGGCCAACCATGGCTTGTACATGCGCGCCCTCGATGCATTGCTGGCGCTTCAACAAAGCAGCCGTCCCGGCGTGTTGCCGGCCTACGATGAGGCCTTGTTGCAGCGCGAGCTGTCACTGTTTCCCGATTGGTACCTGACCCAACATCGTCAGCTGCAGATCGACAGCGCCCAACGCGAGATGCTGGATAAAACATTTCGCACCATCGTGCAGCGCAACTTGGCCGCACCCAGCGTGTATGTGCACCGTGACTTCATGCCGCGCAATTTGATGATGCCGCGCGATTCGGCCGAGCCACGCTTGGGTGTGCTGGACTTTCAAGACGCCGTGTATGGCCCCGTCACCTACGACATCGCCAGCCTGATGCGCGACGCCTTTTTGAGCTGGGACGAAGATTTTGTGCTCGACATCTCGATCCGCTATTGGGAACGTGCCCGCAAAGTCGGCCTGATGGACCATGACGGCTGGTCGCAAGACTTTGGCGAGTTTTGGCGTGCGGTGGAGTGGATGGGCTTGCAGCGCCACCTCAAAGTCGCGGGCATTTTTGCGCGCTTGACCTTGCGCGATGGCAAACCCAAATACTTGGCAGACGCACCGCGTTTCATTCAATACATCCGCGCCACCGCCAGCCGCTACAGCGAGCTCACGCCGCTGCTGCGTTTGATCGACAAAATCGAAGGCACCGAGCCTGCCATCAGCTTGGCCTTTCCGCGCCTCACGCCCAACGCGGGTGGCAAGGCCTGAGCATGGCGCGTTTTTACTGCCCTCTCCCGCTCGTCAGCGGTCAATCGGTGGACCTGCCACCCACGGCCGCGCGCCATGTACAAGTGCTGCGCATGCAACCAGGCCACCGCCTGACGCTGTTCAACGGTGAAGGCGGTGAGTTCATCGCCGAGGTCGAACACATGGGCCGCAGCGATGTGCGCGTGGTGGTGGGCGAGCACCTGAACCTTGAGCGCGAAGCGACGCAGCAAGTGCATTTGGCCGTCGGCATGCCTGCCAACGAGCGTATGGATTGGCTGGTTGAAAAAGCCACCGAACTCGGCGTGCACCGCATTACCCCGCTGATGACCGAACGCAGCGTGGTGCGCCTGAGCGGTGAGCGAGCCGACAAAAAACAAGCGCATTGGCAAGCCGTGGCTGCCAGCGCCTGCGAGCAATGTGGTCGCAACCGTGTGCCTGTGATCGATGCGCCTGAACGCTTGGATACCTGGTTGGCGCGTCAAAAGACAGACGCTTCGACGCAGGCGTCTACCGTTCACGCCGTGTTGTCGCTGCATGCGAGTACCCAGGCCTTGCACGCCCTCACATACCCACCCTCTATCACCGCAGGCGCGCAGGCCTTGGCGACGCGCAGCTGGGTGCTGCTCAATGGCCCGGAAGGCGGCTTGAACGATGCGGAAGACGCGGCGGCACGCGCGCAGGGTTTTGTGCCTGTGACCCTGGGCGCGCGCGTGTTGCGAGCCGAAACTGCGGCCCTCGCGGTCTTGGCCATGCTCACGCTGGCCTGAGGGTCTGGGCTTTTTAGTTCACGCGCTTGGTTCAGACCAACCAAGCGCGCAAATCGGCAAACACCTGATCGACCGCCGGGTCGTTGAAGATCTCGTGGTACATCGCTTCGTAGCAATGTGCAGTCACCAGGTGGGGTGGCGCGCTGAGCGCAAACGCGGCGCTGCCCTCGGGACGTACCAAGCGGTCTTGCCCGGCGTACAGCAACAAGGTGGGCACCTGCCAGTGCGCGGCATGAGCCAAGGTGGCGGGCCCTTCTTGCACGATCCAAGCGCCCAAGGCGGCGGAGATTTTGCGGTGTACCAGCGGATCATTCTCATAGGCTTGCACCACCTGCGTGTCGCGTGCCACCCAACGGGCATCGAGGCCGTTGTCCACGCACAGCTGAGGCGCAATGTGCGGCAAGGTGGCTAATAGCATTTTTTGAAGCCAGTTGGGGCCCGTGCTCAAGGCGGGTGAGGACATCACCAGCCCATCAATCGGTCGCAGCTGTTCGGCCACCGCGCGTGCCACCACCAAGCCACCCATGCTGTGGCCCAGCAAGATCAATCGACCCGTTGGGCTTTGCATGTCTGCGCGGGTGTGGTCAATCACGCGGGCCAAGTCATCGAGCAGGCGATGGGGGGTGGGCAAGGTGCCGCGTGCGCCGCTGGACAAACCGTGGCCATAGTGGTCGTAGCCACGCACCGCAAACCCCCAGGCATTGAGCTGGGCGGCCACGTGGGCGTAGCGGCCCATGTGTTCACCCAAGCCGTGCACCAGCAAGACGGTGCCTCGCGTGGCGTCTGCGCGGGCAGGGTCAGACAAGCCCCAGTCGTACACGGCCAGCTGTTGGTCAGCGGCGCCCAGGGTGGAGAGCACAGGGGTGTTCATGGCATGGCCGCCATCACCTGCGCCACGGCAGCAGTGAGCTTTTTGGCAAACGGCACGTGCAAAAACTCATTCGGCCCGTGCGCGTTGCTCTTGGGTCCGAGCACACCACACACCATCATTTGTGCTTTGGGGAAGCCTTGGCTGAGCATGTTCATCAGGGGAATGGTGCCGCCTTGGCCAATCGTGGCGCAGGGCGCGCCGAAGTGGGCCAGGCTGGCGGCGTCCAGCGCCTGTTCAAACCAGGGGGCCGAGGTGGGCGCGTTCCAACCGTTGGCCGAACCTTCGGCATGGAACGTCACTTTGGCTTGGTAAGGGGCGTTGTCTTCCAGCAAGGCTTTGAGGTCTTGCACGGCTTGGGCCGCATCGACCAGTGGGGGCAAGCGCAAGCTGAGCTTGAAGGCGGTCGAGGGCCGCAGCACATTGCCGGCGTCTTTGAAGGCGGGTAGGCCTTCGGCGCCGGTCACGCTCAGGGTGGGCGCCCAGGTGCGTTGCAACAGGGCTTGCAGCGGGTCTTGCGTCATCGGCAGGGTGACCAAGGTGGCGCCGCCGCAATCGTGGTGGGCCCAGGGAAAGCGTTTGTACAACGCGTCGCCCAACAGTGCAGCCGTGGCCTGGGCTTGGCGCAAGCGATCAGCGGGTACTTCGACATGAAACTGCGCGGGCAACAAGCGTCCGGTGGCGCTGTCTTCCAAACGATCAAGCACTTGGCGCATGATGCGAAAGCTCGAGGGCACCACACCCGAGGCGTCGCCCGAATGCACGCCTTCGCTGAGCACCTCTACCTTCAACACGCCGCTGGCCATGCCGCGCAAGCTGGTCGTGAGCCACAGCTGGTCGTAGTTGCCCGCACCGCTGTCGAGGCACATCACCAAGCCGACGTTGCCCATGCGGGTGCGCAAGGCGTCGACATAGGGCAGCAAGTCGTAAGAGCCTGACTCTTCGCAGGTTTCAATCAAGCCCACGATGCGAGGGTGTGGCGTGTTCTGCGCTTTGAGGGCTTGGATGGCCGCGATGCTGGCGTAAATGGCGTAGCCGTCATCTGCACCGCCACGGCCGTAGAGCTTGCCGTCTTCGAACTTGGGTGTCCACGGACCCAGGTCGTTGCGCCAACCGCTGAACTCGGGTTGCTTGTCGAGGTGGCCGTACATGAGCACCGTCTCGCTTTGTGCATCGCAGGCACGCGTGGCGGCCACTTCAAAGAACAACACGGGTGTGCGGTTGGGCAAGCGAATCACTTCCAGCGTCAGCCCTGCTACCTTTTGCGCCAACACCCAATCGGCGGCGCGTTGCACCACCTGGTCGATGTGGCCGTGCTGTGCCCAGTCGGCGTCAAACGCGGGCGACTTGGCGGGAATGGCGATGTAGTCACTGAGTTGCGACACGATGTCGCTGTCCCAGGCCTGGGTCACCGATTGCAGCAGAGCCTGGGTGTCGAGGGCGGGGATACGTGCGTTCATCGGCAACTCCTGAATCAGTGTTTCTGGAACTTAAAGACGGCGGTTCCCGCCATCAGGTTGGGCCACACATCCACCCGTTGACCGTCTTGCAGGCCAAAGGCATCGACCACCTGCAAGCCATTTTTTTCCGCCAGCACCTCAAAATCTTTGAAAGTGCCTACGCGGATGTTGGGCGTGTCGTACCACTGATACGGCAAGCGTTTGGTCACGGGCATGCGACCTTGCAAAATGCTCCAACGATTCGGCCAGTGCGCAAAGTTGGGAAATGCCACGATGCCGGTGCGGCCGACGCGCGCTGTTTCGCGCAACATGGTTTCGGCATTGCGCAAATGTTGCAAGGTGTCGATTTGCAGCACCACATCGAACGATTGGTCGGCAAACACGCTCAAACCCAAATCGAGGTTGAGCTGTAACACGTTCACGCCGCGCTGCACACAGGCATGCACATTGGTGTCGTCTAGCTCTACGCCGTAGCCCGTGCAGGCTTTGTGCTGTTGCAAGTGGGCCAGCAACGCGCCGTCGCCGCAGCCGAGGTCGAGCACGCGGCTGCCTGGCGGGATGAGCGCGGCCATGGCGTGCAAGGTGTCATTCGTCATGCGGCGCCTCCTGAGGGAGTGGTGACATTTTTTGCAAGGCCACGCAGTGTCAGTTCGTTGCTGATGCGTGCAAAGTACGAGCGCACCACATTCATATAGCGGGCGTCGTCCAGCAAGAACGCATCGTGACCGTGGGGCGCGTCGATCTCGGCATAGCTCACATCGCGTTGGTTGTCGAGCAAGGCTTGCACCATCTCGCGACTGCGTGCGGGGGAGAAGCGCCAATCGGTGGTGAAGCTCACCAGCAAAAATTTGGCGGCGGTACGCGCAAAGGCGGCTGACAAATCGCCGCCATACGTGCGCGCCGGGTCAAAGTAGTCGAGCGCGCGGGTGATGAGCAAATAGGTGTTGGCGTCAAAGTACTCGCTGAACTTGTCGCCCTGATAGCGCAGATAGCTTTCGATTTGAAACTCCACGTCTTGGGTGGAGTACTTGTAGCCAGTGGCGCTGCCGACGACTGCATCGCGTAACTCTCTACCGAATTTTTCGTTCATCACGTCGTCGCTCAAATACGTGATGTGGCCGACCATGCGGGCGATGCGCAAGCCGCGTTGCGGTACTACGCCGTGTTGGTAGAAGTGGCCACCATGAAAGTCGGGGTCGGTCACGATGGCGCGGCGTGCCACTTCGTTGAAGGCGATGTTTTCAGCCGTGAGGTTGGGCGCACTCGCCACCACCACGGCATGGCGCACGCGCTCAGGGTATTGCAGCGTCCAGCTCAAGGCTTGCATGCCACCCAAGCTGCCGCCCAACACTGCGGCGAGTTGGGTGATGCCTAAGCGGTCGAGCAACAAGGCTTGTGCATTCACCCAGTCTTCCACGGTGACCACGGGGAAGTCCGCGCCGTACACCTTGCCTGTGTCAGGGTGGGTGTGCATCGGGCCGGTGGAGCCAAAGCAAGAGCCGAGGTTGTTCACGCCAATCACAAAAAAGTGGTCGGTGTCCACGGGCTTGCCGGGGCCAATCATGTTGTCCCACCAGCCTTCGCTCTTGTCTTGGCCCTCGTACACGCCCGCTACGTGGTGCGAGGCGTTGAGTGCGTGGCAGACCAACACGGCGTTGGAACGGTCGGCGTTGAGCGTGCCGTAGGTCTCAAAGGCGAGCGTGTACTCGCGCACACTTGCGCCGCTTTGCAGCACCAGCGGTTCTGCAAAGTCCATTGCCTGTGGCGTGGCAATCATGGGTTTCGCGTTGACGGTCATGCGGTCACTCTCATAGATTTCCCAAAATTATTCACCGATGGGCCGCAGGTGTTTGCCTGCAATGCCCGCCAGTTCAAACATGGTCACCTGATCCTTGCCAAACACGGGCTTCAGTTTGGCGTCGGCGTTGATGGCGCGTTTGTTGGTGGCGTCTTGCAGGCCGTTGGCCTTGATGTAGTCCCACAGTTTCTTGATCACTTCGGTACGCGCCACGGCTTCTGCGCCAATCACGTTGGCAAGCTCTGCGCTAGGCAAAAAGCCCGCCGTGACTTTGCGTGGTGCTTTGGGCTTGGCCACTTTTTCGGCCTTCGCTTTAGATGACGTGGCCTTGGTGGTTTTAGCGGGCACTTTCTTACCCGCAGCTTTGATCAGCGCGTTGGTGGTGGGCGTTTTGCCGCCACGCGCGGGGTACTTGCTCACGCGTGGCTCGAACGCAAAGTTGACCTTGCCTGCTTCGGCATCCCATTGCAAAAAGGCCTTGAAGGGGCGGCGAGTGCGCATGGACACAAACTTGTCGAGCAAATCGGTTTTGCCTTCACTCAACAGCTTTTGCATTTGCTCCACGGCCACGGGTTGCTGCAAGATGATTTTGCCGCTCTTGAAGTCGCAACTCGGCGTGGCTTGCGCGTGGGTGGGCACGGCTTTGCTGCAGACGTAGTTGCTGCCGTGTTCGTGCACAGGGCTGCCGCACTTGGGGCAGTTGCCCAGCGAGGGCGCATCGCCGAATTCCACGATTTCGCCAGAGTCTGCGCCGTCGTCACCAAAGTCGAATTCGAGTTTCCAGTTCTGGTCTTCTTCGCTGTACTTGAGCGCAATTTCGGCAGTGAACGGCCAACCGGCTTTGGAACGGAACCCGTCAAGGGGGCCGATCTTTTTATCCGTCAAGAACTGTTCCACTTCGGCCACGTCAAAGGTGCGACCGCCTGGAATTTTGCTGATGGAGAAGCCGCAGCCTGCGCCGCTTTCACCAGAATCAGATGCGCTGCTGTCTTTGCCCACACAGGCGTAGCGGCGGTAGTTCTCTTTCACCACGCCACCGCATTTGGGGCACGGTGTTTTCAAGGTGGCGTAGTCACCAGGGATGGTGTCGCGGTCAAACTCTTTGGCCTTTTTGACGATGTGCTCGGTCATCTCGGCAATCTCGCGCATGAAGGCTTCGCGGCTGAGTTGGCCGTGTTCCATGAGCGAGAGCTTGTGCTCCCAACCGCCCGTGAGTTCAGGCTTGGACAACTCTTCCACGCCGAGGCCGCGCAGCAGTGTGAACAGCTGGAAGGCTTTGGCAGTGGGAATCATCTCGCGGCCATCGCGAATGAGGTATTTCTCGTTGAGCAAACCTTCGATGATGGCCGCACGTGTGGCCGGTGTGCCCAAGCCTTTTTCTTGCATGGCTTCGCGGAACTCGTCGTCTTCCACCAATTTGCCAGCGCCTTCCATGGCGCCCAGCAACGTGGCTTCGCTGTAGCGTGCGGGTGGGCGGGTTTTCAAACCCTTTGCTTCAGCTGATTCGTTCTTGGCCGATTCGCCAGGCTTCAAGGCCACGAGGGTCTTGCCGTCTTCTTCGTTGTCCGAGGCTTCTTGCGCGGCGTCTTTGCCGTACACGGCCATCCATCCGGCATTCACCAACACTTTGCCCTCAGTGCGGAAGTGGTGGTCCTTGCCGGCTGCTTTGACGGTGCTGATGCGCGTGGTGACCATGTATTCGGCGCTGGGGAAGAACACAGCCATGAAGCGGCGCACCACCAAGTCGTACAGCTTTTGCTCGGCCTCCGACAAGCCGCTGGGCGCTTGCAAGGTCGGGATGATCGCAAAGTGATCGCTGACCTTTTTGTCGTCAAACACGCGGGGCAATTTGCGCACGTAGTTGTTGTTCAATGCGACGGTGGCGTGTTGCTCTAAGTGCTTCATGCCGCTGTCAGCGAGCATGGTGAAGGTGTCTTTCACCACAGCCACATAGTCTTCAGGCAGGTGGCGTGAATCGGTACGTGGATAGGTCAAGGCCTTGTGGCGTTCGTACAAACTTTGCGCGAGTGCCAAGGTGGTTTTGGCAGAGAAGCCAAAGCGGCCGTTGGCTTCGCGTTGCAGCGAGGTGAGGTCAAACAAACCGGGGCTGGCCTTGGTGGTGGGTTTGCTTTCTTCGGTGACGCTGGCCGGTTGGTTGCGCACGGCATCGGCAATCGCCAAAGCTTCGGCTTCGCTCCACACGCGGTCGTGCTTTTTCTCGGCATCGTCCGCGTCTTTTTTGTGTTCAGGGTTGAACCACTTGGCAGGGTAGCTGCCCGCTTCGACCTTGAATGAGGCGTGAATTTCCCAGAAGTCACGGCTAATGAACTTGCGAATTTGTTCTTCGCGCTCCACCACCACCGACAGGGTTGGCGTTTGCACACGGCCCACAGTGGTCAAGAAGAAGCCACCTTCGCGTGAGTTGAACGCGGTCAAGGCACGCGTGCCGTTGATGCCCACCAACCAGTCGGCCTCCGAGCGGCTGCGTGCGGCATCGGCCAGGCCTTGCATTTGTTGTTGGGTGCGCAGAGCGTCAAAGCCATCGCGAATCGCTTGCGGCGTCATGGACTGCAGCCACAAACGCTTCACCGGTTTGTCCAGCGACTTTTTGCCGCCGGCGTATTGCTCGATCAAGCGGAAGATCAATTCACCTTCGCGCCCCGCGTCACAGGCGTTGATGAGGGCGGTCACGTCTTTGCGTTTGGCCAGCTTGACCACCGCGTTCAAACGGCTCTTGGTTTTTTCGACGGGCTTCAAATCGAAGAAAGGCGGAATTACGGGCAGGTTGGCAAAGCTCCACTTGCCGCGTTTGACGTCGAACTCTTCGGGCGCTTGGATTTCCACCAAATGGCCGACGGCACTCGAGACCACATAGGTGTCGCTCTCAAAGTGATCGTCGTGTTTTTCGAACTTCCCCGCCACAGGCGTGAGTGCGCGCACGATGTCTTGCGCGACCGAAGGTTTTTCGGCAATCACGAGGGTTTTGCTCATTTCAA
>Ga0228703_1001328_pt1 | contig 15330 bp, 10 predicted proteins | sample McNCre217_Aug_MG_3_FD_178020 | JGI IMG/M metagenome (GOLD analysis project Ga0228703, IMG submission 178020) | Freshwater microbial communities from McNutts Creek, Athens, Georgia, United States - 29-17_Aug_MG | ecosystem: Environmental > Aquatic > Freshwater > Creek | place: USA: Georgia... | reverse complement strand
TGTTGAGTCAATGTTTGGCGCTATCTTAAAGGCGGCAGGGCAGCATCTGAAACGGTGATTTAACATCCAGATATGCGTTTGACTCATATTTGACCCACCCCATGCGCCGCAAAATTCCCTCCACCCAAGCCTTGCTATGTTTCGATGCGGCGGCTCGTCACGAGAGCTACACACGCGCGGCACAAGAGCTGGTGCTGACGCAAAGCGCGGTATCGCGGCAGGTCACGCTGTTAGAAGATTTTTTAGGGTTGAAGCTGTTTCGCCGCACCCGCCATGGGGTGGCCCTCACGCCCGCCGGTGTGGACTACGCACGGCAAGTGGCCCAACGTCTAGACGGCCTCGAGCGTGACACCCTGGATACCCAAGGCACAGGCGGGCACCTCACCTTGGCCGCTGTGCCCACCTTTGCCACCCACTGGCTGATTCCACGTTTAGGTGACTTGGCACACAGCCATCCCGACATCACGGTGCACATCGACACCCGCACACGGCCCTTTTTGTTTGCCGACAGCGCGTTTGACGCGGCCCTTTATACCGGCACCCCCGAGCAAGTGCGCAATTGGCCCGGGACACGGGCTGAAAAAATTCTGGATGAAGAAGTGGTCCCCGTGTGCAGCCCGACCCTGCTGGCGGGCCGCAAAAGCCTGAGCCCGCAGGCCTTGAGTCAGATGCCCTTGCTGCAACAAAGCACCCGCCCGGAAGGCTGGCGTCAATGGTTTGACGCCCAAGCGGTGGAGGCACCCAACGCCTTGGCTGGGCCGCGCTACGAACTGTTTTCCATGCTGGCCGTGGCCGCCACGCATCATCTGGGTGTGGCACTCATTCCCAAGCTGTTGATCGCTGACGAATTGGCACGCGGCCAGTTGGTGGTGGCCTGCGCCAAAGCCTTGCACGGCCAACGCAGCTACTACCTGGTCACGCCTGATGTGGGGCCAGAGCCTGAGGTGTTGACGCGCTTCAGACTCTGGGTATTGCAGCAGGTGAAGGCCGAGGTGCTTTTGTCACATAAGGCGCCGGACATATTGACGGCTTAATCTCACCGTATCAGTACTTGGTATTGACCGTGAAAAAACGGCCTGTCGTTGCAGTGCCGGTAGCACAGCCAGTACCCGACGTTCCAGGAAAGCACGCTGCGCCCATTTGTTGTCTGATCGTCGCCGTGCCCGATGCAATGGCCCAACCATCACCACGAATTGATACAGACTCGTTGAATTTAGATGCTGACGGCGTCGTCGTTGCAGCCACATACGGACGGTAGCTCATGCCTGCGTAAGGCGTGTCCAGATAGACCGTATCCACGCCATTTGCGGTCGCCGTATCATCAAATGACCGTGTCACCGCTTTACCCGTGACACTGGTGACGGTGAAGTGCTGCGTGTTCAATGACACCAGTTCTCCAAACGCCCTAAAGTTATTAGGATAGTTCGAGTTCGAAGTGTCTGCTGCTTGCCCGCTAGGACAGACCTCGGGAGTATTCGCACCATAAGCACAACTGATGGTGTACGTGTAGGAGCCATTGTTATTCGTCACGGCTGTCACCATCACCGTGCCGTGCCCTTTAAGAAGAGAATCCCCTGACAGGACCATCCCTACATTCAAGGCTGTGCTTGAAGTCAACTTTGTAGGCGCTGAAGTGCAATTTGTAGTTGCGTAAGTCGGCGTAAATGTGCCTGTACCTTTCGTCGTGCCTGCGGCAAAAGTACCGCCAAAACATCCGTACGTAGAGTCCACAACCTTCATCTGCGGTTGTGTCACCACTTTGTTCACGCTGGGCAGCGTGGCTGCCTCTGCTGGCGGGCGAATCATGATGGCAAACTGCTCAGAGAAGATGCCTTGCCCGGTCGGCATCAGAGAATAACTGTTGTTCAGCATGTTATAGCGCACCACCCCCTTGCCATCTCCTGCTGGCCCACCTTGGCCTCCCACAAAAAAGGTAACGAGTGCGTTGCCGGGCGTTTTGAAACCCACGGCATGACCAATCACCTGAGTACCTTGCATCACGTCAAAAACAGAGGTTGCATAAGCGGTCTGGCTTGTCTTTGGATCGGTATATGAGGGGCAATCGCTGTTCACGGAACACATGACCAGCGTGACACCGTCGGTATTGGCCCATTTGTATGAACTGTTCTCGCAGGAGTTGGCCACGGTTGAACTGCTGTTTTGTCCTTGAGAAAGTCCATCACACCATGCCCCTGAGACAGTTGAACTTCCAGTGCTTGCACCGTTGCTTGGGGTGCTGATGGTCATCTGTCGGAAAGTACTGACATACAGCGAGCAGACTGGCTGTGAGCTGCCGGTTGTTGCGTCGGTAACCGTCGTGGTTTGCAGGTTTCCCGGACACCCCGAATTAGAAGTCCATGTTCCTACAGCACCCTTCACATACTGAAGCAGGTTCCATTCGACAGACTGCCAAGTGCCTGCTGCATTGTTCAAATTGATTCCCGATTGAATCGGAAAGCCCAGTTGATAGCCCGAGCACCCCGAGCCTTTCTGAAAACAGACATTGCCCGGTCCAACACCCACTGTCGCAGCGTTGATTGTGTTTGTGCTCGCACTCACACCTGGAGGCGCCGAGCTGGTCGCAATTAAAAATCCTGCCGGGGAGACGGTAAAGACCAAGTTCTTGCCTGTACTAGAGCTTGTATCAGAAATAGTGAACTGACACGGATTGTTTGTATCGGCAGTGATATCCAATGAATTCGTCCCTTGGTAGGCTTTCATTAGACTGAAATCGAGCGTCACCACCCCAATCGTAGGAAGAAGTTTTGTGTTCGTGCTGTCTGGCTTAAGGTTGGAATAACCCACGTTCACTGTGGCGTAAGGTCCGCTGACCGCATACGGACAACCGGACGAAGCACTGGATGGCAATTTGTTGGTGCTGACAAAAGAGCTCGCCGTGGTTCCTGCCGTGCTGCTTGTAACCGTCGCCAGGGTACTGGCCAAGTTGGTGGTCGGAACACTTGACATGTTCAAAGCCGCCATCAGCTGGTCATTGGCCTTGTCAAGTGCATTGGTCGAAACGCCTGAATCAGGCGGTGTCGCCACAAGGTTCCCGCCTATCGGATTTGCCAAACCCGAAGAGTCAATACCAAATGCAGTGGAAAGTGCCGAAGCGATGTTGGTCGATGCACTGCTGAGAGCGCTAGACGACAAAGTCCTCGAAAGACTTGCCGCACTGGTGGCTGATGTAGGCACGGTTCCCAATGCATTGGTGACCACCAGGTTGGTGATCGGTGTCACATTCGCGGTGACTGCGCCCGAACTGCCGCTAGGAATTGCAGAATAAATGGTGCTGGTGCTGCCGTCCAGCTCCGTGATCGAGGTACTGAGCAAGCATGGTCCATTTGAACCAGAAACTTGCGCCGAATAGGTGCCGTCGGCTGCCGTGGTTGCCGTCACAGGCGATGCGCCATTGCAATCAACGGTGATGGATTTGTTTTGTAATGCTGTTCCTGTAGCTGCAGACCCAGAAATAGTCAATGGCGTGATCGTCAAACTCAGTGAATTGCTCGGTGTGTTTTGATACGTGGCAGATATTGAAGCACTGCCCACGCTTCCGGCGGTGAAAAGACCGTCACTTGAAATGCTTCCGCCTGAAGCGATCCATGTGACTAAATTCGTGACTGTTTGTACCGATTGGTCGGTAAATGTTGCTACGGCTTGAAGACTCGCCGTTAGGGTTGTTTGCAAGCTGCTGATTGCACCTTTGACCCAGGAAATGACCAGATTCGTGACCGTAGGATCCACCACCGTTTCGCCGTACTTCGCCGTGACGGCGGTGGTACTGCCTGAGGGCGTGTAACTGGCGGTCACTGTGGCGCTGCCTTTGGCCACACCGGTGACCACGCCACTGCTGGCGTCCACCGTGAGCGTCTTCGTATCCGAAGAAGTCCAGCTTGCCAGCGCCGTCAAATCTTTGGTGGAGCCATCGCTGTAATAGCCTGTGGCGGTCAATTGGTCTGTCAGGCCTGCTGGTGGATTGGCGCTGTTGGTGATGGCGATGCTGTTGAGCACCTTGGGGGCGCTTGTGCTGACAGCGCCTGCAGTTTTATCCACCACGCCTGAAGAAATCTGCGTGTCCAGCGCAGCTTGCGCTGTAGCGGCCGAAACCAAGACCTTGCCCGGCACGGTAGCCACCAGTGTTTGCAGGTCTGCTTGTGAAATGGTGGCGCTGCTGGAGGCCAGGGTGACGGCCGTGGCGCTGTTCAATGCCGTGGTGACCGAGGCTGGGATAACAATTTTTCCTGGAGTCGTGCCATCGTTCATGCTTTGAAGAAACTGGGCAATCACCAGCGCCGATGGTGCTGTGGTCGCGCCGCGCGCCACACCGGCCACGTCTTGCGGGGTGACCTTGCCGTCTGAAGGAATACCCGTCAAAGTACCCAGCGTCACATTGCCCACACTGAAGGTACAGGTCTGCCCGGGCAAGTAATTGAAATGGCCCGCACTGTCGGTGGTGCCCGTGATGGTCTGGGCTCCGCTGACGCACTTGTAGGTCAAGCCCCCCACCGGGTCATCAATGAATGTTCCCACTTGCTGAGCCGCACTGCCGCCATCGCTGCCACACCCAACCAGGGTGAGACTCAACGCAATTAGCCAGACAAAACGTGAGTAAGTATTAACAAAACTTTTCATGATGCCCCCACTGTCATTGATGTTTCAACACATGCTGATACGTTGCGATTCTGTGGTTCAGCGGGACTTGATAGAAATACCATATTCATGTGAAATTAAAGAAATTTCCACAAATCATCTAAATCATTCAAACCATGATTGGCGATCGTTTCTCGAAATTCAATCGGGCCGTTTTCAGCCTTTATGAGGCGGCACACGTCATGCCCATGGCGTCGTTTCAAGATGCGGCCTTGAACGGGCTGAAGGACACCCTGCCTTTTGACTCTTCGATGTGGGGGTCGGCCACGATGACCGATCAGGGCATTGACATCCACACCCTGCACTTGCACAACACCAGCATGCAGATGATCGATGACTATCAAAAAGTCAAACACCTCGACCACTTCGCGCACGAGATCGCTCGGCACGACCAGAAAACCATTTCATTCAGTGCCGATCGTGCCTTGGTCGGTGATTTTCAAAACTTCCTGTTCAAACACAAACACTTTCATGGGCTGATCACGCAACACCTCCAACCCGAGACCCGTTTTGTGCAGTGGTTGTCCTTGTTCCGACACGATGCACAGCACCTCTGCACAGACGATGACGTGGCGTTTCTGGATCTCCTGTTTCCACATGTGATGCAAGCCCTGGCCATCAGTCGCAAGATTCACATGACGCGGTTGGCGGATGAGGGGCGGCACGCACTGTGGGCCCACGCGATCGCCGACCGCCATGGCTTTTTGTATTACGCCGATGATGTGTTCTTGGGACTTATCGCACAGGACTATGTGAATTCACAAAATGATCGTTTGCCAAATTCGGTCATCCATGCCATCTCGCCTCAAAGCACCAAATTGGTCGGACCTCATACCCTCTTGGCAACCCGATGGGAAAAAGATTTTTTATTCTTAAAAATTCGCCCCAAAGTGCTGGCTGACCAACTCAATGAACGGGAATTTACGATCGCCAAAATGCTGTCCGATGGCCTGACGGTGAAAGACATTGCCGATCAATTACACCGCTCCCCAGACACCATCCGCACGCAAAGCAAAACCATCTACAAAAAGTTGGGCGTGAACAAGGTGACGCAACTGGCGCTATTGCTGACGCAGCGCGACTGAACGATCGCTTGCAAACAAACGCACGACCAGGGTTCGCAACCAGCGGTTGGCGGGGTCGTTCTCAAACCTGGCGCTCCAGTGCAGCGAAACGGTGAAATCGCTCACTGGCAGCGCGGTCTCCACCAGCACGTAGTGACCACTTTCGGCAAACCCTTGTGCAATATTGCGTGGCATCAGCACCGCCAAATCGGTTTGGCGCACGATGTCGGGCAAGGCCAAAAAATGCGCTGCCGTCAAACACAAACGATCCTCCAGCTGCAACAGCTGTAACAAATGCAACGTCTCAGCGTGCGAGCGCACGGCGGCATAGTCAAGCTGACGCAAGCGTTTGAGTGTGAAGCCGCGCGCCTGTTCGCGCAGGCTGACCCACTCGGGATGATCCCGCCGCAACAACACGATGTAGCGATCTTTCAGCAACGCGTGCTGTCGCGTGTCTTGCACCGTGGGCAAATAGCCAATCGCCACATCCAACTGGCCACTGCTCAGGGCCGAGGCGATCTCGGCGTGCGGCAGCGGCGCTGACTCGATTTGCACATGCGGCGCCTGTTGGCGAATTGCAGTCATTAAGCCCGGTAAAAAGCGAGCCTCGCCAATGTCGCTCAAATGAATGCGAAAGGTTCGCGTGGCTGTGCCCGGATCAAACACCAGCGAGGCGTTCAAGGCATGTTCCAGGGTGGCCAGAGCCGACTGCACCGCCGTCGCCAAACGATCGGCCTTGGCCGTGGGCTGAACCCCACCGGGCGCACGGCTGAACAAGGGGTCTTGTATCAGGCGACGCAATCGCGCCAAGCCTTGGCTGGCCGCAGGTTGTGTCAACCCCAACATCTGCGCCGCACGGCTGACGCTGCGGTTGCGATAGACCGCGTCGAACAGGCGCAACAGGTTGAGGTCGATGTCATTGATATGCATAAAACTAATATTGCTTAGTCGATTCATTGTATTGATGAATGAAGCTACACCTCCGACACTGCAGACACAATAGGAGACATACCGTGGAAGTTTCATTCAGCCAAGAAGTGGAAATGCTGCGCATGGGCGCGGGCGACACCTTTCACGGCGAGGGCATTTTGGCGATCACCAAGGCCTTGCTGCAGTCGGGCGTGTCCTATGTGGGCGGCTACCAAGGCGCGCCGGTGTCGCACTTGCTGGATGTGATGGTGCAAGGCAAGGACTACATGCAAGAGCTGGGCGTGCATGTGGAAGCCTGCGCCAACGAAGCTTCGGCCGCCGCCATGCTGGGGGCATCCATCCACTACCCCTTGCGCGGCGCAGTCACCTGGAAATCCATCGTCGGCACCAATGTGGCGGCTGACGCGCTGAGTAATTTGTCCTCGCCCGGCGTCAAAGGCGGCGTGCTGGTGGTGGTGGGTGAAGACTACGGCGAGGGCGCCTCGGTCATCCAAGAGCGCACCCACGCTTACGCGCTGAAGTCAGGCATGTTGCTGCTCGACCCGCGGCCTGATTTGAGCCGCATGGTGGACATGGTGGAACACGGTTTCCGACTGTCCGAAGCGTCCAACATGCCCGCCTTGATGGAGTTGCGCATTCGCGCCTGCCATGTGCGCGGCAGCTTTGTGGCCAAAGACAACCAAGCGCCTGCAATCTCAGCGCTGCATCTGATGAACGAGCCAGCCAAGTTTGACTACAGCCGCCTCGCGCATCCGCCCGTGACCTTTGGCCACGAAAAGCTCAAACACCAAGAGCGCATTCCGGCCGCCCGCGCCTACATTGAAGCGCACGGGCTGAACGAACACTTTGACGGTGAGCACGCCGACCTCGGCATCATCGTGCAAGGTGGCCTCTACAACACGCTGATTCGCGCACTGCAACAGTTCGGCTTGGCCGACGCATTTGGTGAATCCAAAATTCCGCTGCTGGTGCTCAACGTCACCTGCCCCTTAGTGCCTGAACAAATCGCCAACTTCTGCGCCCACAAGCGCGGCGTGCTGGTGATGGAAGAAGGCCAGCCCGAGTACATCGAACAAGAAATTGCCACCTTGCTGCGCCGCCGCGAGGTGCCCACGCCCTTGCACGGCAAAGACTGGCTGCCCCAAGGCGGCGAGTACACCGCCGAGGTGATGGCGCAAGGCTTGTTGCAGTTTGTGAACCGTTATTTGGCCGCGCCAGCGGGCGAAACCGCTGTGACGAACGCCTCGGCAGTCAGCGCCAGCGCAGCAACTACAAACGCCACAGCGAGCGTGCAGCAATGGCTGCAAAGCAACCAAGCGCGCCGCGCGGCCGTCACGCAGGCCTTGAGCGCTAAGGGCCAAACATTGCCCGCGCGTCCCCCGAGTTTTTGCGTGGGTTGTCCCGAGCGCCCCGTGTTCTCGGCCATCAAACTGGCGCAGCAAGACATTGGGGCCGTGCATGTGTCGGCTGACATTGGTTGCCACGCGCTGGGCACGTTTGAACCTTTCTCCACGGGCCACACGATTTTGGGTTACGGCATGAGCTTGGCCAGCCGCGCCGGGGTATCGCCGTCTATGCAGCGACGCGTGCTGTCCATCATGGGCGATGGTGGGTTTTGGCACAACGGTTTGCTGACTGGCGTGCAAAGCGCGCTGTTCAACGGCGACGATGCCGTGCTGCTGATTTTCAAAAACGGCTACACCTCGGCCACCGGCACGCAAGACATCATCTCCACCCCGGACGATGCGGCCAAACTCGCCGCTGCCGACAAATGGCAAAGCCTGGCCCACACCAACCAAACCATTGAGCGCACGTTGCAAGGCTTGGGCGTGAAGTGGATGCGCACCGTACACACCTACGAAGTGGCCAAGGTGCGCGAGACCTTGGTCGACGCCTTCACCTCTGAGTTTCAAGGCCTCAAAGTCATCATCGCCGAAGGCGAATGCCAGCTGGAGCGGCAACGTCGTATCAAACCCTGGATTGCCAGTTTGCTCAAAAAAGGCGAGCGTGTGCAACGCGTGAAATACGGCGTTGACGAAGACGTGTGCAACGGCGACCACGCCTGCATCCGCCTCTCGGGCTGCCCCACGCTCACCCTCAAAGACAATCCCGACCCGCTCAAGGTCGACCCCGTGGCCACCGTGATCGACGGCTGCGTGGGCTGCGGCCTGTGCGGTGAAAACGCCCACGCCGACACCCTCTGCCCCTCGTTCTACCGAGCCGAGGTGGTGCAAAACGCCTCGCTGTGGGAGCGCTTCATGGCCTCGCTACGCGGCCATGTGGTGCGCGTGCTTCAACCGGCTTAAAGATTTGTCATGACCCAACCTATTTCTATTTTGTTGTGCGCCCTCGGTGGCGAAGGCGGCGGCGTGTTGGCCGATTGGCTGATCGAGGCGGCACGTCACGCGGGCTACCCTGCGCAAGCCACCTCCATTCCCGGGGTGGCGCAGCGCACAGGGGCCACCACTTATTACCTGGAGGTGTTCCCCATCCACAGCCGTGAGCTGGATGGACGCAAACCCGTGTTTGGCCTCAACCCCTTGCCAGGGCGACTCGATGTGCTGGTGTCGTCCGAGTTGCTGGAGACGGGACGACAAATCAGCAACGGCCTGAGCTCGGCCGACCGCACCTTGCTCATCAGCGCGGGCAACCGCGCCTTGACCACGCAAGAAAAAATGCAGATGGGCGATGGCCGCTTGGACGATGCCGCGCTGGTGCAACTGTTGCAAGAACACAGCCGCGCCAGCCATGTGCTGGACATGGCGCGCCTGACCCGCGACGCGGGCACGGTGGTGAGTGCCGTGATGCTGGGCAGTTTGGCCGCCTGCGGTGTGCTGCCCCTGCAACGCGCCGACTACGAAGCCGCCATTGCCAATGGCACTCCGAGCGACCAACTCAACGCCAGCCAACGTGCCAGCTTGCGTGGCTTTGCGATGGCATGGGACGCGGTACAGCAACAAAAAACACAGGCCCGTTATGTGGATGCCGTGCTGGCCCCCAAGACCACCACCACACCGCACACACCGGCATTGCCTGCCGCGTTGGCCGCTCAGTTCCCACCTGCCATGCACGAAGTGCTGGCCTTGGGCGTGGACCGCCTGCTGGACTACCAAGGCCAAGCCTATGTAGACCTGTACGTGCAGCGCTTGCGCACCGTGCTGGCCACCGAACCCACAGGCACATGTGCCGTCACCCAAGAAACCGCCCGCTGGCTGGCCTTGTGGATGGCGTTTGACGACATCGTGCGCGTGGCCGACTTGAAGAGCCGTGCCAGCCGCTGGGCCCGCGTGCGCGATGAAGTCAAGGCCAAAGACGACGATGTGGTGAAGCTGTTTGACCACTTCAAACCTGGCATTCCCGAGTTTGCCGCGCTGCTGCCCGAGTCCTTGGCCTTGCCACTCATGCGTTGGGACAAGGCCCGCGTGCTGCGCGGCCAGCAGCCCTTGGCATTGCCCATCAAGGTAGGCACACACAGCGTGTTTGGCATGGTCATGTTGCGCCTGCTGGCCAACTTGAAATGGCTGCGCGTGCTTGGCCACCGCTATGCAGAAGAACAAGCCTTGATCGACGAATGGTTGAATGCCGTGACGCACGCCAGCGCGCAAAGCCCCGCCCTGGGCCTGTCATTGGCTCAGTGCGGCCGCCTGATCAAAGGCTACGGCGGCACGCATGACCGTGGCCGCGACAACCTGTTGCACATCTTGCGGCATCTGGCACAAGGCGCTGTATTCGACAGCCCTGCCGAGCGTGCGCACGCGATTGACCAAGCCCGTGAGGCCGCGCTGCGCGACGAGGCCGGCTCAGCGCTGGACCAAACCCTGCGCGCCCATGGCGCCCCGGCACGCGAAGTCAAAGCGCAACCAATTCGATGGCTGCCACGCCCCAACGCGGCCGCCGCCAAACCCCGCTGACACAGGGAAACACCTGTGGTCAACGCCTGCCAAAACGATTACAACTTATAACGTTCAAGCCGCCGCACATCCCGATGTGACGCGTTTTGTTTTTATCCACTGTCCGTCCACTCTTTTTTTGCGAGGAACTCATGCACGTCAAACTCTCACGCACCCTGGTTGCCACCGCGATTGCCGCACTGAGCCTGGGCGCCGCCCAAGCCCAAGACAAACCCGTGATGCTCAAGCTCTCGAGCTGGGTACCCGCACAGCACGCGTTGAACCCCGCGTTGCAAGCCTGGGGCGAAAGCTTGAAGGCCGCCTCGGGTGGCACCTTGAACTCCACCTTGTTCCCCTCCGAGCAGCTGGGCAAAGCGTTTGACCACTACGACATGGCACGCGACGGCATCGCCGATTTCTCGTATGTGAACCCTGGCTACCAGCCTGGTCGCTTCCCCATCTTTGCCGCTTCGTCGCTGCCTTTCATGATCACCAACGCCAAGGCTGGCTCGGCCGCGATTGACGCTTGGTACCGCAACTACGCGGCCAAGGAAATGAAAGACGTGCATTTCTGCTTCGCCTTCGCCCACGATCCTGGTGCCTTCCACTCACGCAAGAAAATTGTTCTGCCCTCGGACATCAAAGGCATGAAGGTGCGCCCCGCCACCTCCACGGTGGGTCAAGTCATCACCATGCTGGGCGGCACCAATGTGCAAGCCTCAGCACCTGAGTCACGCGACATGTTGGAGCGCGGCGTGGCCGAAGCCATCACCTTCCCTTGGGGCTCGATGACCTTGTTTGGCATCGACAAAGTGGTGAAGTACCATATGGACGTGCCTTTCTACGCCACCCCCTTCGTGTGGGTGATGAACAAAGACAAATACGCCGCCTTGTCAGCCAACCAAAAGAAGGCCGTGGACAGCCACTGCACCAGCGAATGGGCCGAGAAAGTCGGCAGCGCTTGGGCTGACTTTGAAATTGCCGGCCACGTCAAACTGGCGGCTGACCCCAACCGCGAGGTCTACAAACTCACGCCTGAGCAACTGGCCGAATGGAAAAAAGCCGTGGCACCCGCCGAAGCGCAATGGGCCGCAGACGTGAAGAAAAAGGGCGACGACCCTGTGGCCATCATGAACGCCTTCAAGCAGTCGCTGGCCAAGTACAAGTCAGGCATGTGAGACAGGCATGAGCACTGAATCTGCGTCTGGCAAAAATCCATTCGATCGCATCATCGATGCCATCGAATGGATGGCTGCCTTGTTTGTCGGCATCGTCGCAGCCAACATCTTCATCTCGGTGTTGCTGCGCAAGTTCTTTGACACCTCGATTCCCGACAGCTACGACTTCGGTCGTTTGCTGTTGGGCATTTTGATTTTCTGGGGCATCGCCGCCACCAGTTATCGGGGTAGCCACATCACGGTCGATTTGCTGTGGACCGGTGCCAGCACCCGCATGCGCCGCTTCATCGACGTATTTGCCACGCTGGTGCTGCTGTTTGTGGTGACGGTGCAAACCATCATGTTGTTTGACAAGGTCAGCCTGACCTACAACGACAACGTGCTGACCTACGACCTGAACTTGCCGACCTGGCCCTTCTTCGCGATCGCGTGGATGGGTGATGTGTGTGCGGTGTTGTTGATTGCCATCCGTACTTGGCGACTGATCTTCCAGCCCGAGGCCTTGGAAGACCATCCTGAAATGAAAACAAGTGAATAAAACATGGAACTGAGTACCGATGCCGTTGCCCTGATCGGCTTTGTTGTGTTGTTCGTGCTGATGCTCTTGCGCGTGCCTGTGGGCATGGCCATGGGCTTGGTGGGCGTGGTGGGCTACAGCTACATCGCAGGCACCGGCCCTGCGCTCAAGCTGATCGGTCAAACCTCCATGCGCACCGTGACGGACTACACCTTTGGCGTGATTCCCATGTTCATGCTGATGGGCGCGTTTGTGTCGGTCTCAGGCGTGAGCCGTGAATTGTTTCGTGCCGCCAATGCCTTCATCGGTCACCTGCGTGGGGGCTTGGGCGTAGCGACTGTGTTGGCCTGTGGTGGCTTTGCCGCCATTTGTGGCTCGTCAGTGGCCACAGCCGCCACGTTCTCGGCCGTGGCTTATCCCGAGATGCGTCGCTTTGGCTATCCCCAATCATTCGCCACCGGCGTGATTGCGGCCGGCGGCACCTTGGGCGCCATGCTGCCACCGTCCACTGTGTTGGCGGTTTACGCGATTTTGACGCAGCAAGACATTGGCAAGCTGTTCATGGCGGGCATCGTGCCGGGCTTGTTGGCAATGAGCATGTACGTCATCACCATCATGCTGATCGTGTACTTCCGTCCCGACTGGCTGCCTGCAGGCGAGCGCAAATCTTTCGGCGAGCGCCTCAGCGGGTTGAAAGATGTGTGGGCACCCCTGGTGCTGTTCTTGTTCGTGATTGGCGGCTTGTACGGCGGCTTCTTCACCCCCACCGAAGCCGGTGGCGTGGGCGCCAGCGGGGCCTTTTTGCTGGGCGTGCTGCGCGGCAAGCTGGACCGTGCGGGCATTCGCGAGGCGCTGCTGTCAGCGACCCGCACATCAGCAGCAGTGTTCACCGTGCTGATTGGTGCGTTGCTGTTTGGTTACTTCTTGACCATCACCCAAACGCCGCAAAAACTCACCGAGTTCTTGACCAGCTTGGGCGTGGGCCGCTACGGCGTGCTGGCCATGATCATGGTGATGTACCTGGTGTTGGGTTGCTTGATGGACGCCATGGCCATGATCATCTTGACCGTGCCCATCATCTACCCAGTGATCTTGCAACTCGGGTTCGACCCGATTTGGTTCGGCATCATCATCGTGATGACGGTGGAGCTGGGGTTGATTCACCCCCCCGTGGGGATGAACGTGTTCGTGATCAAGAGCGTGGTGAAGGATGTGAGTTTCATGACCATCTTCAAGGGCGTGATTCCGTTTGTGATCACGGACATCTTGCGCTTGATCATCTTGATCTCGTTCCCCATCATTGCGTTGTGGTTGCCTAACCGCTTGTGATTTTTGCTGGGCTCGCTATGAATGGGGTCTACGGGCGGGCGCCTCATACTGGTCCAGAAATCGTTGCCCGCCCGTAGACCCCATTCATAGACTGCGGCTAAGCGTGTTTTGTTCGGGTGGCTTCTGGCAGCTATTTGGTGGATTACGCCACTTTGTAAAAGCTCAAGTGAACGGCGTCGGGTAGGCGCAAACCCAGGCCGATGAACTGATGCTCGGCGAGCCAAGCCCATTGCGAGCTGGTGGCTTCGAACTTGGGCTGGCAGCGAAAGTAGACCCGCGACGGATCGACGGGTTCACCGCGGCGGATTTTGGCGGAGTCTTCGGCTGAGGCCACGCGCAGCGCGGTGTTTTGTACAAACACGCGGCTGCCGTCTTGCAACTCCAACACATAACGGGCATCCAAATGAGCCTGGGTGCCGTCGCCAACGATCAACTGAAAATCGGCACCGCCGGGAACAATGCGGCCTTGCATGTGCGGGCCCGTCACGGTGCCGCCGGTGATGGGAATCATGCGGCGCAGGCCCATGACGGTTTGGCCCACTTCAACCGGGGCATCGATGGTGACTGCGAGGTCACACACATGTTCGAGGACGGGGGCGGGGAGGGTCATGCTTGTGTGCTCAATCGTTGTTTTGCCAAGGCCACATACCAATCCAAACAACCGGGGTTGGCCATGGCGTCTTTGTTGACGACTTTTTCAAGCGGCTGCCCAAGCAATAGTTTTTTGATGGGCAACTCTTGTTTTTTACCCGAGAGGGTGCGCGGAATTTCGGTCACCTGAAAAATCTCGTTCGGCACAAAGCGGGGGCTCAGCGCCGTCTTGATCGCATCGTTGAGTTTGGCCTTGAGCGCATCGTCCAGGGTGAGACCTTCTCGGAGCACCACAAAAAGCGGCATGTAGCTCTCGCGTCCCAAGTATTCCAAGTCGACCACCATGCTGTCGAGGACCTCGGGCAAGACCTCCACCGCGCTGTAGAGCTCGCTGGTGCCCATGCGCAAGCCATGACGGTTGATGGTGGCATCGCTGCGGCCGTAAATCACACAAGAGCCACTGGGGTTGATCTTGAGCCAATCGCCGTGACGCCACACACCGCCCAAGCTCGCCGGGCCATCGCCACCGCCAGGTTGACGGCCGTGGCCTGGGGGATACATGTCAAAGTAGCTCGACAGATAGCGTGCGTTGTCTTTGTCACCCCAGAAGTACAGGGGCATGGAGGGAATGGGCTGCGTGCAAACCAACTCGCCCACATCGCCCTCAACGGGTTGCCCTTGTTCGTTCCATGCCTCGACGGCACAACCCAACAAACGGCATTGCATTTCGCCTGGCACCAGGGGCAGCTCGCGGTGACCGCCAATGAACGCACCCGCAAAGTCTGTGCCGCCCGAGATGTTGCACCACCACATATTGGACGTGCCCAGGGCTTCAAACTGCGCGGTGCCCCAGCGCTGTGCTTCTTCGCTCAAGGGCGATCCGGTGGTGCCCAAGGCGCGCACCGAGCGCAAGCCAGGCAAGCGTGACAGGTCTACCCCGGCCTTCATGCAGTTGGCAAAAAAGGCCGCGCCAGCGCCAAAAAAAGTGACGCCCATCTCAGCCGCAAAACGCCACAAGGTGGACCAATCAGGTTTGTCTTTCGATCCTCCGGGGTTGCCGTCGTAAATCACGCAGGTGGTGCCGTTGAGCAAGCCACTGACCTGCGCATTCCACATGACCCAGCCGGTGGAGCTGTACCAGTGGTAGCGCTCGCCCCAGCTGTTGGGGTGGTAACTGC
>Ga0228703_1001327_pt1 | contig 15342 bp, 14 predicted proteins | sample McNCre217_Aug_MG_3_FD_178020 | JGI IMG/M metagenome (GOLD analysis project Ga0228703, IMG submission 178020) | Freshwater microbial communities from McNutts Creek, Athens, Georgia, United States - 29-17_Aug_MG | ecosystem: Environmental > Aquatic > Freshwater > Creek | place: USA: Georgia... | reverse complement strand
CGCCATGCCACCCTCGGAGAAACCTTTTGCATCCACTGACGTTTTACAAAACGCATCCCAAACACGCGATGGCTGTTGCTGCCATCGTTTTGTCGTTGGCGGGTGGTGGTGCTTTGGCCATTGCTGGGTTGGATGCAAACCTCGACAACACGCCCGTTCGCTCGGTGTTGGAGACGGTGACCGCCCTCACGCAGACCAACAACTCGGCCGACAAAGCCTTGCTTTTGTTCCGCTCCGATCTCAGCCGAACCAGCGATACAGCAGACAGTTTGCTCAACCGCTTGGGCGTGAGTGATTCGCAAGCGGCAGGTTTCTTGCGTGCATCCTCTGTCGCGCGGCAAAACCTGATAGGGCGCGCCGCGCGTTTGGTCAGCGTAGAAACCAACGCAGACCACCAACTCAACCGCATGACCGTGCGTTGGGCCAATGATGGCTCCGACCAATTCAGCCGCTGGGTCGTCACACGCGCCGGCGACACATTCACCGAACAACTAGAAACAGCGCCTCTGCAAGTGAATCAACGCTTGGGTAGCGGAACGATCCAAAGTTCTTTGTTTGCCGCGACCGACGACGCGAATATTCCTGACAGCGTGGCGGTGCAATTGGCTGACATTTTTGCGGGCGACATCGACTTTCACCGCGCGTTGCGCAAGGGCGATCGTTTCTCTGTGGTCTACGAGTCACTCGAAGCAGACGGCGAAACCTTGCGCGCTGGCCGCGTGGTATCTGCCGAGTTCGTGAACAACGGCAAGACACACCAAGCGTTTTGGTTCAAAGACCCCAACGCCAAAGACGCCTCTAAAGACGGCGGTTACTACAACGCTGATGGCATGAGTTTGCGTCGCGCGTATTTGGCATCACCGCTCGCGTTCTCTCGCGTGACCAGCGGTTTCAAAATGCGCTTTCACCCCATTTTGCAAACGTGGCGCGCGCATTTGGGCGTGGACTACGCAGCACCTATTGGCACGCCTGTGCGCAGTGTCGGACAAGGCGTGGTCGATGTCGCGGGTGAGCAAGGCGGGTTCGGCAATGTGGTGATGGTCAAACACGCCAACGGACACACCACCGTTTACGCGCATTTGAGTCGCATCATGGTCAAACGTGGACAAACCGTTTCACAAAACCAAACCCTTGGACTGGTGGGCGCAACGGGCTGGGCCACCGGACCGCATTTGCATTTTGAATTCCGTGTCAACGGACGCCACCAAGATCCGCTCACCATGGCGCGCAAAAGCGAATCCACCGAAATATCGGCTGGGGCGCGCGAGCAGTTCAAGCGCCAAGCTTCTCTGGCCAAAGTGGATTTGACCGCAGCAGCGTCCCTCCAAGCCAGCCGCGCTGAGTAAATGACCGAACTCTACATCGGCTTGATGTCGGGCACCTCGCTCGACGGTGTCGATGCGGTGTTGGTGGATTTTGCAAACGAGAACACATCCCAAGCACCCTCTTCTGGGCCTCAGACACCAACGCATAACGCACCGTCTGTTAACGCAAATTCGAGCTTGAACTTAAAAGTTTTGGCGCATGTGGCATTGCCATTTGAACAAGACCTGAAGCAAAGCTTGTTGGCTTTAAATGCTCCAGCAGAAAACGAAATTCACCGCGCCGCGCTTGCGGCCAATGCACTGACCACGGTGTACGCACAGGCCGTGCATGCGTTGCTAGACACCACCCAGTTAAAAGCCACACAAATCCGTGCCATTGGCGCCCACGGACAAACTGTGCGGCATCAGCCGGGTGCCCATGATGGCATCGGATACACCACGCAATTGAATAACCCGTCGTTGTTAGCCGAGCGCACAGGCATCACCGTTGTGGCGGATTTTCGAAGCCGCGACATTGCCGCTGGTGGTCAAGGTGCGCCCTTGGTGCCGGTATTCCACCAAGGTGTATTCGCGCAACCCAACGAGACCGTGGGCGTACTCAACATCGGTGGCATTGCCAACCTGAGCGTGCTACACGCACATGGCGATGTCATCGGCTTCGATTGCGGACCTGGAAACGCGCTGATGGACTACTGGTGCATGCAACACCGTGGGCTTGCCTATGACGATGATGGCCAGTGGGCTAGAAGCGGCCAAGTCCATGCACCCTTGCTTGACGCACTGATGGCCGAGCCCTTTTTACTGCAAGCTCCGCCCAAAAGCACGGGGCGAGATTTGTTCCACGCCCAATGGCTGACATCGCATCTCGCAAAATTGCAAGGCATCTCGGCAGTAGATATTCAAGCCACCTTGACCGAGTTCACGGCCCTAGCCTGTGCCAACGATGTATTGCGGCACGCCAACAGGGCAAAAGAATTGATCGTGTGCGGCGGTGGTGCACTCAATGGGTTTTTGATGGAGCGTCTGCAACGCGCGCTGCCCCATTGCACCGTACTCTCTTCAGCAGACCGAGGCATGCCACCCCTTCAAGTAGAAGCCACCGCATTTGCTTGGCTAGCCCGCCAAACCGTTTTGGGTCTTGCTGGCAACGCACCAAAAGTAACGGGCGCCAAAGGCGCCCGCATATTGGGTGGAATTTTTCCAGCTTAAGTGAAATTCGTCAGGCTCAAAGCAGACCCAGCTTAAACCGAGAAAGAAGAGCCACAGCCGCAAGTGGTTGTGGCGTTAGGGTTTTTAATCACAAACTGCGCACCCTGCAAATCTTCTTTGTAGTCGATCTCAGCGCCCACCAAATACTGGTAACTCATCGCGTCGATCAGCAAAGACACGCCTGCTTTAGACATCGTGGTGTCGTCTTCATTCACGATTTCGTCAAACGTGAAACCATAAGAAAAACCAGAACAGCCACCGCCTTGCACAAAGACGCGCAACTTCAAATCGGGGTTGCCCTCTTCCGCGATCAAATCCGCCACCTTGGCCGCAGCGCTATCGGTAAACACGATAGGTTCAGGCATCTCAGTCTGGATGTTTTCAGCGACAGCACTCATAAAGTTCTCCAAAAGCAATAATTAAAGTATAGCGGTTTAGTCGGGAATTGCCCAGCAGTAACAAGGCGCGCATTGTGGTCATTAAAAAACAAAAAAGCCGCAAAGGCGAACCCTGCGGCTTTTGTGGCAAAACAGAAAACGATTAACGCTTGCTGAACTGCTTGCGGCGACGCGCAGAATGCAAACCGACCTTTTTACGTTCCACTTCACGTGCATCGCGGGTCACGAAACCAGCGGCCGACAAGACAGGCTTTAAAGCCGCGTCATAGTCGATCAACGCGCGGGTAATACCGTGGCGCACTGCACCTGCTTGGCCAGACTCACCACCGCCGTGCACATTGACTTGGATGTCAAAAGCTTCGCCGTTGTTGGTCAGCAACAAAGGTTGCTTAGAAATCATGATCGAGGTTTGACGGCCGAAATACGCGGCGATGTCTTTGCCATTGATCGTGATCTTGCCGGAGCCTTTTTTCAAGAAGACGCGGGCAACACTTGATTTACGACGGCCAGTGCCGTTGTTCCATTCACCGATCATTTTGCGCTCCTAGGTGCCAAGGCGGGGATATCCAACACCTTAGGTTGCTGGGCGGTATGGGGATGCTCTGCACCACCATAGACCTTGAGTTTTTTGATCATGGCATAGCCAAGTGGGCCCTTGGGCAACATACCTTTGACGGCTTTTTCAAGCGCGCGGCCAGGATGCTTGGCTTGCATGTCACGGAAATTGGTAGAAGAAATACCGCCTGGGAAACCAGAATGGCGGTAGTACATCTTGTCCAAAGGCTTAGCGCCAGTGACTTTGATCTTAGATGCGTTGATGATGACGATGAAGTCACCGGTATCGACGTGAGGCGTATAAATGGCCTTGTGTTTGCCGCGTAAACGGAGAGCAACTTCGCTGGCTACTCGTCCGAGCACCTTATCGGTGGCGTCAATCACAAACCACTCATGCACCACGTCAGCGGGTTTTGCGCTGAAAGTAGTCATTGAGTTTCCTAATGAAGGTGGGTTTGTTAGTTTCTTTTCCACGGTCGGCGTTCTTCTGATGAGAACCTCTTAGGTGGCTTCACCGCCTCAAACCTCTGTTTAAGACAGCCCCTGCCGCGGAAACCTGATTGCGCTGCAGAGCCTGCCATTATAAGCAATTTCATGCACTTAGCGCAATCGCTTCATGCTTTGGGGAACGTTGGGGGTATATTGCCCGCATGTTCAGTTACCGCCACGCCTTTCACGCCGGCAACCATGCCGATGTGCTCAAACACACTGTTTTGATCGCCGTTTTGCGCCATTTGATGCAAAAAGAGGCGTCTATTCAGTATGTAGATACCCACGCGGGCGCAGGCCTCTACCGCTTAGACGGCGACTATGCGGAGAAAAGCGGCGAGGCGGCCGAGGGCGTGTTGAAAGTCATGCAAGCGAAGCAGGTACTCACCTCACCGATCGTCTTGGACTATGTGGAGATGGTGAAGTGCTTCAACAGCACGGACAAGACCCGCGTCTACCCAGGCTCGCCCTTCATCATCCACCAACTGCTACGCCACGATAGCCGGGACCGCTTGAAGCTCTATGAATTGCACCCCACCGACCACAAAGCCTTGGTCGGCAATGTGGCACAACTTGAGGCGGGGCGCGCCATCCAAGTCAAAAGCGAGGACGGCTTTGAAGCGCTCAAGGCGTTGCTCCCACCGCCCTTGTCCAGCAGCGGCTCACGCCGCGCGTGCGTGTTGATGGACCCCAGTTACGAGCTGAAGTCCGATTACGCCCGTGTGCTCGACAGCATGCAAGACAGCCTCAAACGCTTCGCGACCGGAACATACCTCGTGTGGTACCCCGTCATCCCACGCATCGAAGCCCACGATTTGCCGCGCAAACTCAAATTGCTCTGCCAACCGATCAAAAAACCTTGGCTTCACACCACTTTTGCCATAGGCCGGGCCAGTGGCGGGGACGATAAGGGTTTGAGCGCCAGCGGCATGTTTGTGGTCAATCCGCCACACACATTGAAAGGTCAGCTGCAAGCCGCCCTGCCTGAACTGGAGCAAATTTTGGGACGCGGGCCGGGCCAAGGCTTTACCGTGGAGTCTGGCGGTTAAATTTCCCGACCGATTGGTCGGTTAATTATTTATACTCTGCTCCAGCGCATTTTTAGCGCACAGGAGTGGAGACATGTACACCCAATCATTCAGCGTTCCCGATGGGGACGCGCACGCCGCAGTCAAACTCGTCAGCGGCGCAACCGACAACGCCACGCAGGCCTTGCAAGACGCGTTCGATGCACGCATCGACGCAGATGGTCGCATCGAACCACAAGACTGGATGCCAGACGCGTATCGCAAAACATTGGTGCGTCAAATCAGCCAACACGCGCACAGCGAAATCGTGGGCATGTTGCCCGAAGGCAACTGGATCAGCCGCGCACCCTCGCTCAAACGCAAAGCGATTTTGATGGCGAAGGTGCAAGACGAAGCGGGCCATGGTCTTTACCTTTACAGCGCGGCAGAAACTTTGGGCACCAGCCGTGACCAAATGCTCGATGCGCTGCACACCGGTCGCGCCAAATACAGCTCCATCTTCAACTACCCTACATTGACCTGGGCCGATGTGGGCGTGATTGGATGGTTGGTCGATGGCGCCGCCATCATGAACCAAATCCCTTTGTGCCGTTGCTCCTATGGCCCCTATGCTCGCGCGATGGTGCGTGTGTGTAAAGAAGAAAGCTTCCACCAACGCCAAGGCTACGAGGCGCTCTTGGTCATGATGACGGGCACCCAGGAACAAAAAGACATGGTGCAAGACGCGGTCAACCGTTGGTGGTGGAAGTGTCTCGCCATGTTTGGTCCACCCGACGCAGACAGCCCGAACAGTGCGCAAGGCATGCGCTGGGGCATCAAACGCATCAGCAACGACGACTTGCGCCAAAAATTTGTCGATGCCACCGTACCCCAAGCCAAGGTACTGGGCGTGACATTGCCCGATCCTGATTTGAAATGGAACGAGGAACGCCAACACCATGACTACGGCGCTATCGACTGGGACGAATTTTGGGCAACGGTCAACGGCAACGGCCCTTGCAACAAAGAACGTCTGAACACCCGCGTCAAAGCATGGAACGAAGGTGCTTGGGTACGCGAAGCAGCGCTTGCACATGCGCGTAAACAACAAGCCAAACAGATGAAGGAGGCAGCATGAGCACCCAAGTAACCGCCGAAAAAAAAGCGCTGAGCGAATGGCCGCTTTGGGAAGTATTTGTGCGCAGCAAGCAAGGTTTGGAACACAAACACTGCGGCAGTTTGCACGCCAGCGATGCACAACATGCCTTGCAAATGGCGCGCGATGTCTATACCCGTCGCCAAGAAGGTGTAAGTATTTGGGTCGTGCCTTCCAACACGATCACTGCCAGCGCACCTGACGACAAAGCCGAATTGTTTGAACCTGCAGCCGACAAAATTTATCGCCACCCCACCTTCTACAGCATCCCCGATGAAGTGGGGCATATGTGATGGCAACGCCCTCTCACGCTGCTTCAGCGCATATCGACTACTTGTTGCATCTGGCGGATAACGCAGTCGTATTAGGCCAACGCAATGGCGAATGGTGCGGGCACGGACCTGTGCTCGAAGAAGACATTGCTATGACCAATATGAGCTTGGATTTGATTGGCCAAGCACGCATGTTGTACCAACACGCAGCGACCCTGATAGGTGATGGCGCTACCGAAGACAGTCTGGCCTACTTTCGTGACGCACACGTCTTTCGCAACTACACCTTACTCGAATTGCCACAACACGGCGCCTTGGTCGGCTATGCAACTGACAACCGCGATTACGCCGTCACCATCGTGCGTAACTTTCTCTACAGCAGTTTGATGCTACTGGTGTGGGAGCGTCTACAAAGTTCTAGCGACACGCAACTCGCTGCGATTGCGGCCAAGTCACTCAAAGAGGTCCGTTACCACGTGCGCCATGCAGGTGACTGGTTGGTGCGATTTGGCGATGGCACCACAGAGTCGCATCAGAAAGCCCAAGCCGCGCTGGAGCATTTGATGCCTTACACCCAAGAGTTTTGGAGTGCGAGCGATTTTGAAAATGATGTTGCTGCCAGCGGTATCGGTGTAGAGGTTTCCAGTCTGCGCGAAGCGTGGGAAGCACAGCTCCAAGAAACACTCCACGCAGCGACTTTGGAAATGCCCAGTACAACGGGATTTATCACCACCGGCAAACACCAAGTGCATTCAGAGCATTTGACCTATTTGCTAGATGAAATGCAAAGCTTGGCACGCAGACACCCTGAAGGTGTTTGGTGAACGCAGTGCTCTCTTCTTCGCGAGAGCCTGAGGTCCTAGCCATTGCTGATGGCGGCTTGGCTACAGAAAAGGTTTTGTCTGAAATTTGGCAAACCTTGGAAGCGTTGACGGACCCAGAAATCCCTGTCGTGAGTTTGCGCGAAATGGGTATCTTGCGTGAAGTGCGGGGTGATACGTTGCAAGGATTTGAAGTGGTAATCACTCCAACCTACAGTGGTTGTCCTGCTATGGAGCAGATCCACGACGATGTGCTCGCCGCCATGCGTCAGCTAGGTCATAAGGCGCGCGTGGTGACGCAACTGGCTCCTGCATGGACTACCGACTGGATGACCGCAGAAGCACATGAAAAACTCCGCGCCTACGGCATTGCCCCACCACTTGCTTGCGCGTCATCTTCCACACCAACGCACACACACGCGCCACAAACGCAGGTTCTGACTTTTGCCAAACGGCCCATCGCCAATCACAACATTGCTTGCCCGCAATGTGCGTCAGACAACACGACCGAAATTTCGCACTTCGGTTCTACGGCTTGCAAGGCGCTCTATAAATGTCTTGCGTGTCAAGAAACGTTTGACTATTTCAAACCCTACTGATTCAACCCACGATTGAACCAACGCCTATGTCTGCCTCTACCCAATTCCATGCCTTAACGATTGCACGTATCGATGCGGAGGCAGGTGGCGCGATCGCAGTGACTTTTGACGTGCCAGTGCAATTGCGTGAGGTTTTCACCTTTACACCGGGGCAATTCTTAACCTTGCGCGCAACGATCGATGGGCAAGATGTTCGTCGTAGTTATTCCATTTGTTCGTCACTCCATCAGTGGCGCACCGAGGGCACTGTGCAAGTAGGCATTCGTCCTGTGGAAGGTGGCGTTTTCTCTAATTGGGCGGTGCAGCATCTGCGTGCTGGTGACAGTTTGCAAGTCATGCCACCGCAGGGGCGTTTTTGTGTGCAACGTCCTCGCGCTTTGCACCGTGTGGGTTTTGCTGCGGGGTCAGGCATCACACCGATTTTGTCGATCATGGCCAGCACTTTGCAAGACCAACCAGAATCTAAATTCACCTTGGTCTATGGCAATCGCCGCATGGACAGTGTGATGTTCAACGAAGCGCTGCAAGACCTCAAAGACGCGTACCCCGACCGTTTAACGCTGATCCATATTCTTTCGCGCCAAGCGCAAGAAGTGCCTTTGCTCGAAGGCCGTATCGACGGAGAAAAAGTCAAAGCGATCATGCAAGCTTTATTGCCCGTCAAAAGCATGGACGAAGTTTTTATTTGCGGCCCCGAAGGCATGATCGAAGCCACTGAAAAAGCATTGCTAGACGCTGGTGCGCGCAAAGAACGGGTGTATGCAGAGCGCTTTGTGTCGCAATCTTCGGGCAAGCCTGCATCGCAGAACCAGGGAGACAAGCCTCGTGCATCTGCAAAGACCACGCAAGCGCAGCCTTCGGTTGCATTGACTGTCCGACTCGATGGCAAGTCTTACGATTTTGGAATCAACTCGGACGATTTAGTTTTGGATGCTGCGCTCGACCACGGACTGGACTTGCCGTATTCGTGCAAAGGTGGCGTGTGCTGCACCTGCCGCGCCAAGGTAATCGAAGGCCAAGTGGATATGGCGAAAAACTTCACACTCAGCGAAGAAGAAATCGCCCAAGGATTTGTACTGTCGTGCCAAGCAAGCGCAAAAACTCCAAAGCTTGTGATCAGCTTTGATGAACGTTGATACGTTCCACCAACTGCTTGACCGCCTGCGCTTGGTTCATGGTGTAGAAGTGCAAACTGGGCGCTCCGCCATTGAGAAGTTGCTCACATAAATCTGCAACCACATCCAAACCAAAGGCTTTGATCGATGCTGTGTCGTCGCCAAAGGCTTGCAAGCGCAAACGAATCCAACGCGGAATTTCAGCGCCACAGGCGTCTGAGAAACGCATCAACTGCGTCGAACTGATGATGGGCATGATGCCAGGCACCACCGGAATATCTGCCCCTAGCTTGTAGGCGTCGTCGACAAATCGAAAGTACGCGTCGCTGTTGTAAAAATATTGGGTAATTGCCGAGTTAGCACCCGCGCGCACTTTGGTGACGTAGGCTTGTAAATCAGCCTCAGGCGATTTGGCTTGTGGATGCACTTCGGGATAACAACCCACCTCGAGATGGAAATAGTCACCCGTTTCTTCACGGATAAAAGCCACCAACTCACTCGCGTAGCGAAACTCACCAAAAGTGCCGTGACCGCTAGGCAAATCGCCACGTAAAGCCACCATGCGGCGAATACCAGCGGCTTTGAATGCAGCCAGCTGCTCGCGCACGCTGTCGCGCGTAGCACCAATGCATGAAAAATGCGGCGCGGCATCAAAGCCTTCAGACAGAATCGCCTGCACTTGTTGCAAAGTACCGTCTTGGGTTGAACCACCAGCGCCATAGGTCACACTAAAAAACTCTGGCTTCAAAGCATAGAGTTCATAGCGAACATCGGCCAACTTAGCAGCACCCTCTGGTGTCTTGGGTGGAAAAAATTCGAAACTGATCGGTGTGTGTTTGGCTGCGCTCACAGGGCCCTCCTGCCATACATAAAAAATTCTCTGTTGCCGTCGCCCCCATTAATAGGACTAGGCAACCATTGCAATACTTCCACGCCATTTTGTGCACAACAGGCACGCAATCGCTTTTCTACTTCTTGGTATTTGGCTGGGTCTTTGACTAAACCACCTTTGCCAATGTCTTCGGGTTGTAGTTCAAATTGGGGTTTAACAAGCAATAGCAAGTGACCTGTTATGTTCAAGACCTTAACCATTGCCGGAATGAGCAGCGTGATAGAGATAAAACTCACATCCGCTACCACTACATCGAACAAGGTTTCATCTTTGAACAAGGCCACGTCCAAGGTGCGTGCATTGCATTTTTCAATACAACGCACACGCGGGTCTTGTTGCAAGCTCGGATGCAATTGGCCTTGGCCCACATCGACGCCCGTGACATGTGCCGCACCGCTTTGAAGCAACACATCGGTAAAACCACCTGTGGATTGCCCCACATCCAAACACCGCAAACCCGTGACTTGCAAACCCGTAGCTTGCAAAGCGCCCTCTAGTTTTAAACCACCGCGAGACACATACCGTGACTCTGCGTCGTCTACCAACTCGAGCTTGCAATCATTTGGCAACACGTCCCCATTTTTGGAAACGTTTTGCCAAACACCGTTATGCGCCTGCCATCGCACGCCCATCGCAATCAAACGTTGCGCGAGCGAGCGCGAGCTGGCCAGTCCTCGCTCGACGAGCAACTGGTCGGCGCGCGGCATCTTAGTAGCGGTAAGTGTCGGCTTTGTAAGGACCGGTCTTGCTCACGCCGATATACGCAGCTTGCTCGTCAGTGAGTTCTGTCAGCATCGCGCCGACTTTCTTCAAATGCAAACGGGCCACTTTCTCGTCGAGGTGCTTAGGCAAGACATAGACCTTGCCGCTTTCGTAATGGTCAGGGCGTGTGAAAAGTTCGATTTGTGCAATCGTTTGGTTCGCAAAGCTAGAAGACATCACAAAGCTAGGGTGACCCGTTGCGCAACCTAAGTTCACCAAACGGCCTTTGGCCAAGAGTGTGATTTTTTTGCCGTCAGGGAAGATGATGTGGTCGACTTGTGGCTTGATCTCGTCCCACTTGAGTTTTTCCAAAGAAGCAACATCGATCTCGTTGTCGAAGTGGCCGATATTACAAACAATGGCTTCGTCTTTCATCGCAGCCATGTGTTCGTAACGGATCACGTTTTTGTTACCTGTAGCAGACACAAAAATGTCGGCTTTGTCAGCGGCATATTCCATGGTCACGACTTTGTAACCTTCCATCGCGGCTTGCAATGCATTGATCGGATCGATCTCGGTCACCCAGACTTGGGCGCTCAATGCGCGCAAAGCTTGTGCTGAACCCTTGCCGACGTCACCGTAACCAGCGACCACTGCTACCTTGCCTGCAATCATTACGTCCGTAGCACGCTTGATCGAATCGACCAAAGATTCGCGGCAACCATAGAGGTTGTCAAACTTGCTCTTAGTCACAGAGTCGTTCACATTGATCGCGCGGAACATCAAAGTGCCTTTAGCGGCCATTTCGTTCAAACGCAATACACCCGTAGTGGTTTCTTCGGTCACACCAATGATGTGTGCGCCCTTGCGGCTGTACCAAGTGGGGTCCACTGCCAATTTGGCTTTGATGGCATTGAACAAACAGATTTCTTCTTCGCTACCGGGGTTGGCCAACAAAGAAGCGTCTTTCTCAGCGCGCTTGCCCAAGTGCATGAGCAAAGTGGCATCGCCACCGTCGTCCAAGATCATGTTGGGGCCTTCGCCTTCAGTGCCTTGCGCGCCGAATTCAAAAATACGGTGGGTGTAATCCCAGTAGTCATCCAAGGTTTCGCCTTTGTATGCGAATACGGGTGTGCCGTTGGCCACTAGGGCAGCAGCAGCGTGGTCTTGCGTAGAAAAAATATTGCAAGAAGCCCAGCGCACAGATGCGCCCAAAGCTTGCAGCGTTTCCACCAACACAGCCGTTTGGATGGTCATGTGCAAAGAACCAGTGATGCGCGCACCCTTCAAAGGTTGTGCTTTGGCAAATTCTTGGCGAATCGCCATCAAACCGGGCATTTCGGTTTCGGCAATTTTGATTTCTTTACGGCCCCAATCGGCCAAGGACATATCGGCAACGTGGAAGTCCGTTGTTTGTGCAGGTTTAAGCGGTGCGTTCATGAGAGGCTCCAAAAATAGTTTGAGGGCCACTGACGCAAAGATACAAGCACTAGGATTTAGCCGAGGTGCTCACCTCACGTTGTCAGTGGGTGAGCGCAGTTGGAAAAGTTTTCCGAGCCTCACTCAATCCAAGCGGATTGAGCTGCAGCGCTCCTCGGTTGCATGTAATTTTAGCAAATTTCAAATTAGTCTATGTGGGCCACTTGCGTAAAGGCCTTTGCTATGCGCATGGGATAGCCATGCAATAGCACGGGTAAAAAATTTACCCAGCCGCAGACAAAGCCAAACCTGCATGCTCACGCAGAGGATGGAAATGAATTTTCGGAAAGCGCTCTTGCGCCAAGCGCACGTCATATGGTGACGTGCACAAATAGGCCAAGGCATTCGCCGCATCCGTCGCCATGCGTTGCGGATAGGCATAGGTGAACTCGCGCAACTCTGCGGGCGTGTCGGCGGTAATCCAACGTGCACTGGTGTATTGACAGCTCTCTAGGCGTACATCGCAGTCGTATTCCGCTTTCAACCGGTGTTGCACTACTTCAAACTGCAACTGACCCACAGCACCTAAGAGCATGGCGCCACCTGCCTCGGGCTTGAACACTTGAATCGCGCCTTCTTCGCCGAGTTGGTCTAAGCCTTGTTGCAATTGCTTGGTGCGCAATGGGTTCTTCAAAATCACCGTCATGAACAACTCAGGCGCAAAGAAAGGCAAACCTGTGAATTGCAAAGCGGGCCCGTCGGTGATGGTGTCGCCCAATTGCACGCCACCGTGGGTGGTAAAGCCAATGATGTCACCCGCATAAGCTTCATCCACTGCTTCGCGGCGTTGGCTCAAGAATGTGACGACTGAGGTGGGGCGCAATTCTTTGGCAGTGCGTTGCACTTTCAACTTCATGCCTGGCTTATATTGGCCAGACGCCACGCGTACAAACGCAATACGGTCGCGGTGGTTCGCATCCATATTGGCTTGCACCTTGAACACTACGCCAGAGAAACCTGCATCTTCTGGATGAATAGTTTTCTCTTGAACTTGCTTGTTGACCGTCAAGTGGCTGATGCGTGGTCTAGGCGATGGTGCTAAATCTACCAATGCATCTAGCACTTCCATCACACCAAAGTTATTCACACCTGAACCAAAAAAGACAGGTGTTTGTTTGCCCGCTAAAAAAGCTTCTTTATCAAATGCAGGCGAAGCACCCGTAGCGAGCTCCATACTGTCCATCGCAGTCGTCCACTCCATAGCAAATCGCTCAGTAAGTTTGGCTTGCTCGCTCAAGGGGATTGTTTCAAAGTCTTGCGGCAAGCGCTCACTGCCTGACTCAAACACTGTCATTGCATTTGTGCGCAGATTCACAATACCGCCAAAGCTTTTGCCTTGGCCGACTGGCCATGTCATCGGCACACAAGGCATGCCCAATTCGCGCTCTACTTCGTCCAAGATATCGAGCGGGTCACGCACTTCGCGGTCCATTTTGTTGACGAAAGTGATGATGGGCGTATCGCGCTGACGACACACTTCAATCAATCGGCGTGTTTGCGCTTCCACACCGTTTGCAGCATCAATCACCATCAACGCAGAGTCGACAGCGGTCAAAACACGGTAAGTGTCTTCAGAAAAGTCTTTATGGCCTGGGGTATCCAGCAAATTGATCACATGGTCACGGTAAAGCATCTGCATAACAGACGATGCAACTGAAATACCGCGTTGCTTTTCAATTTCCATCCAGTCACTGGTGGCATGACGCGAAGCCTTGCGCGCTTTAACGGAGCCAGCGATTTGAATTGCGCCTGAAAACAAAAGCAATTTTTCAGTGAGTGTTGTTTTACCCGCATCAGGGTGAGAAATGATCGCAAACGTTCGACGTCGACCAACCTCGTGTACAAATGAAGTCATCCCAAGATTATCGAACAAAGCCGAGTAGTCCAATGCGCGTGTGGCTCAATAAACGAGCGAAGCGAGGAGCCACATGCGCATTGGGCTGCTAGGCTTTGTTTGCGCATACACACTTTTGGCTTCTTTACACATCTACTTTTTGGGTTGTCGTTTACGGGGGAGCGCAAAGAGAGATGGGATGTATCAACAGCTCCTCGCTGCGCTCGTTTATTGAGCTGTTGATACATCCCATCTCTCTTTGCTTGTTGCGGTTGTTATGTTTTTTTGTAATTTATGTTCTTGCTAGTACTGGGGCTAGCGCGCGACCTGTGTGTGTGCCTAACTTCACTACGGCTTCTGGCGTGTCGGCTGCCACGATCAAACCGCCACCATCTCCACCTTCAGGGCCTAGGTCGATCACCCAATCTGCTTCGGCGATGACGTCTAAGTCATGCTCGATGACGACTACGCTGTGTCCTCCATCTACTAAGCGGTGTAGAACTCGGATGAGTTTGTCTACATCGGCCATGTGCAGGCCAACGGTGGGTTCGTCTAATACATACAAGGTGTGTGGCGCTTTATTTCCGCGTCGTGTCACGTCATCACGGACTTTGCTTAGCTCGGTGACTAACTTGATGCGTTGTGCTTCACCGCCGCTCAATGTGGGGGACGGTTGCCCTAGTGTGAGGTAACCAAGTCCTACATCTTTGAGCAATTGCAAAGGGTGGCTGATGTTGGGCATGGTGGCGAAGAAGTCTACGGCTTCGTCTACTTCCATTTGCAACACTTCGCCAATGCTTTTGCCGCGCCAACTGACTGCCAAGGTTTCCGGGTTGAAGCGTGCGCCGTGACAGGTTTCGCATGGCACTTTGACGTCTGGCAAAAAACTCATTTCTATGGTGCGTAAGCCTTGACCTTCACAGGTGTGGCAGCGGCCTTCACCTGTATTGAAACTAAAGCGTCCTGCACCATAGCCACGGGCTTTGGCTTCTAGTGTTTCTGCAAAGAGTTTGCGAATGGTGTCCCAAAAACCAATATAGGTTGCGGGACAACTACGTGGCGTTTTGCCGATGGGTGTTTGGTCGACTTCCAACACGCGGTCAATGGTTTGGTAACCATCTAGGTTTGTGCAACCTAACCATGCTGGGTGTTTGCCCGCTTCATCGGCTTTGCGACCTGCTTGGGTAGAGCGTTGCGCTACGGCAGCGGCTACGTTGTGCAACAACACGTCACGCGCCAATGTGGATTTACCTGAACCTGAAACGCCTGTGACTGCGACTAAGCGTTGTAAAGGGATATCCACGCTTACTTCGTTGAGGTTGTGTAGAGAGGCGCCTTCCAAACTAAGCCACTGCAATGGAGCAGCGTCTTTGCTTGAGGAAATACCGCGTCTTGCCTGGACAGGATGTCGCATGGCGTGCAATAAATATTTGCCAGTTTGCGAATCGCCTACGGAAGTGATGTCTTTCACTGCGCCCTCGCCCATCAA
>Ga0228703_1001326_pt1 | contig 15342 bp, 3 predicted proteins | sample McNCre217_Aug_MG_3_FD_178020 | JGI IMG/M metagenome (GOLD analysis project Ga0228703, IMG submission 178020) | Freshwater microbial communities from McNutts Creek, Athens, Georgia, United States - 29-17_Aug_MG | ecosystem: Environmental > Aquatic > Freshwater > Creek | place: USA: Georgia... | reverse complement strand
GGCTGGCGGCGAGCTGGACTTTCCTTGGACTCATGCGGCGGAACTCCACGGTGTGCCCCGCAGCCTTGACGGTACGTGACAAACCCGAGGTGGGCACCACCAGCACATCGCTGGGCGCTTCGGCTGGTGCCAGTCCCACGCGCTCGCCGGTCTTGTGCGCCAGGGCGCTGGCCACGGTTTGCGCATCCACCTGCTGTCCAGCGGCGGCGTACAGCCCCCTGGCCACCCGCACGATGGCCCCGGACTTCATTAACCGAAAGAGCGCCTGATCCACGGCTGCACGCGTTCCTGCCGACAAGAAATCGGCACTGGAGAACACCGCCCCCTGGGGCCTGTCTGCGATGGCTTGCCGGATCATTTCAGAAGTTCGCATGTCAGAAATTATGTATTTATTTAAGCTAATGTCAATATTTTGATGAATGCGTGCACGAGACTCAAGGTCACATCGGGCTGCAAGAATCTGCGAGACCCACCGAGTTCTTGGCCTCAAAAGACAGACCGCCTTCAAACAGCGGTAGATATTTCCCATATCCATCGGGTCCCGCCCAAAATTGATCGGCCATGACCCAATCATCGGGAGGTGACCAAAAATGTATTCATATATTCGCTTTTAGCGACACTCCAAACCCTTTTCACCTGCTTGGCCCAAGATGTGGGGGGCGGCATCGCCAACGCCAAAGATGCACTGGCAGTGGCCGTTCGCGAGCACCCGGCCTTGCGTGCCAAACGCTCCGAACTCACAGCCACGCAGTCCGATGTGGAGGTGGCACGCTGGCAGTACTGGGCCACACCGACCGTCAGTGTCAGCAAACCTGACAAATCATTCATTGCAGGCACCGACCGGTCTGTCTCTTCTGTAGGGGTGCGCCAACCCTTGTGGACGGGCGGACGTCTGGAGGCGGGTGTGTCGTACGCGCAAGCGCGCAACCAGACTGCGCAGGCCAGCCTTGAAGAAACCAGGCGCGACATTGCGCTGGAGACCATCCAGACTTGGGGTGAAGTCTGCAGTGCCCAGGCGCGTGTGGGCGTCTACGAAGCCAGCCTTCAGGCGCACCAGAAATTCCTGCAACAAATCAAGCGTCGCACCCAATCGGGGCTGTCGGTCCAAAGCGACATCGCTTTGGCCAGCAGCCGCCTGGATGCGGTGCTCGCGGATCTCGCCGGCGCCCGCGTCTCCCTGCAAGCCGCGCTCGAGCGCCTGCGCACCCTGACCGACAACCACCCTGTCAAGGCCTATGCGCTGCCGCAAAGACTTTTGTCAGACACGCTGACCGAAGACGATGTGCAGGCCGCTTTGCAGCTTGACCCCAGCCTGGTGCGCCTGAACTCTGAACTGCGCGAACTGCAAGCCCAGATCGACAGCAGCAAAGCCGCCTACTGGCCGGAGCTGTACGCCAACGTCACACAGCGTCACGGCGATGTCACAGGCAAAGTCAACCAGATCGCCATCGGCTTTGAATCCCGATGGGGCGCGGGCCTGTCCAACACCGCAGCCGTGCAGGCCGGCTTGCTGCGCATGCAAGCCAAACAGGAAGACATCGAGTTCCGCACCCGCAAACTCACAGAGCAAATTCGCGGCGACCAGCAGCAACTGCAGGCCTCGCGTGCCCGCATGCAAGCCTATCGGCAGGCCCTGGCTTCTGCCAATGACGTGGCCCGATCCTGGGACCGCCAATTCGCTGCCGGGAAAAAGTCCTGGCAGGAAGTCATGAACGCGGCACGCGAAAGCACACAAACCGAAATCCAGCTCGTCGATGCCACCGGTGCCTCCGCCGTCCTTGACTGGCGCCTGGCCGTCCTGACCCGTGGCATCGAGTGGGTCCTCCAATCTCCGAAAGTTCAGCCTTGAACCTCCAGTTCGACACCACCACCGCAGCACAAGAGGGGGCGCCGGTTCAAGTCCCCAGCGCATTCGAGCAGCAACGCCAACAGCTGCAATGGGCCCTGCAGCGCCTGGCCCAGATGCAAGGCGGGCCACTCGACCCCATGCACCTCAAAGCCGGCCTCGACCAACTGCAGGCCAAGCTGACCCCGGTTCAAATGCTGCAGGCCATGTGCCGCTTCATCGGCAAGCCCGCGCCCCGGCGCCTGAACAGCCCCGACCGTGCCCACCTGCCCATGCTGGCCCTGCACCCCGAGCACGGCTGGGCCCTCGTGGCCGACCGCAGCCCCACCGGCCCATGGCTGCTGCACACCCCTCAGGGGCCGGTACAAGCCTCGCCAGACAGCCTGCACAAAGCCTGCTTCGTGCTGCAACTTGGCCCCCGTGTGCAGCTCGGTCTGGGCCTGCTGGGGGTGTCAGACGGCACGCCCAGCTTCTTCGCCAAAGTCCGCGAAACCCTCATGCTCTACCGCCGCGAGCTGCTGGAGGCCACGCTGGCCTCGGCCTTCATAGGCTTGCTGGCGCTGGCTACCTCGCTGTTTTCCATGCAGGTCTACGACCGCGTCATCCCCACCCGCGGCGAATACACCCTGGTCATCCTCGCCCTGGGCGTGAGCCTGAGCATCTTCATCGAACTGGGCATGAAATTCGCCCGCTCCCATGTCATGGACTACGTCGTGGTCGGGCTCGACAACCGGCTCTCGCGCGAAATCTTTGACCGCCTGCTCCAGCTGCGGGTTGATCAGGTCCCCAACTCCGTGGGCAGCCTGGCCTCGCAAATGCGCGGTTACGAGCAAGTGCGCGGCTTCTACACCGCCTCCACCCTGTTCACCCTGATCGACCTGCCTCTGGCCCTGCTGTTTTGCATCGTCATTGCCCTGATTGCCAGCCCCTGGCTGGCCTTGGTGCCGCTCATCTTCTCGCTGCTGGCCATCTACATCGGCGTCACCATCCGCGAAAAAATCATGGCCCTGGCCAAAGAGGGCGCCGCACTCTCCAACCTCAAGACCGGTCTGCTTGTCGAAGCTGTCGAAGGCATCGAAACCATCAAATCCGGCTCGGGCGGCTGGCGCTTCCTCTCCCGCTGGATCGGTGTCAACGGCCAGACCGTGCACACCGACCTCAAAACCCGCAAAGCCTCTGACAGCGTCGGCTACCTCTCGGCCACCGTGCAGCAACTGAGCTACGCGGCACTCGTCGTTGTCGGTGCCGTCCTCGTCATGCAAGGCCACATGACCCAAGGTGCCCTGATCGCCAGCTCCATCCTCAGCGGTCGCATCCTCGCGCCCATCATGGCCATCCCCGGCCTGCTCGTGCAATACGCCCACGCCAAAGCCGCGCTCGAAGGCCTCGAAAAACTCTACCTCCTCAAAACCGATGCCCACGGCATCGACACCCCGCTCACGCCCGACACCCTGCGGGGCCACTACGAACTCAGCGACATCCAATTCGCCTACGGCGACAACCCGCCCTCGCTCGTGGTGCCACAGCTGAGCATCCAGCCCGGCGAACGCATCGTCGTGCTCGGCCCCATCGGCGCGGGCAAATCCAGCCTGCTGCGCCTGCTCAGCGGCCTGTACCAGCCGCAAGAAGGCCAGGTCATGCTCGACGGCCTCACCCTTGGGCACATCCACCGCCAAATCATCAACCAGCAAGTGGGCTACCTGCAGCAAGACCACCGGCTGTTCCAGGGCACCCTGCGCGACAACCTGCTCATTGGTCTGCCCGACCCCGGCGACGAAGCCCTGCTTGGCGCCATGCGCGCCACCGGCATGGACCGCTTTGTGGCCAGCCACCCCAAAGGCCTGGCCCGTGCCATCTTTGAAGGCGGCAAAGGCCTCAGCGGCGGGCAAAAGCAGCTGCTCGCCTTCACCCGCCTGACCTTGTGCCAGCCCGCCGTCTACCTGCTTGACGAACCCACCGCCACCATGGACGACGAACAGGAAAAACGCTGCCTGCAGCAGCTTGCCCAGCAAGCCCAGGCCGGCAAAACCATGGTCATCGTCACCCACAAACCGGCCCTGCTGCCCCTGGCCACCCGCGTCCTCGTCGTTGTCGGCAACAAGATCGTCCTTGACGGCCCCCGCGACGCCGTGCTGCAACAGCTCCAGCAAGGCCAGACCCGTCCCCCCAGTGCCCCAGCAGCCCAGCCCGCCAGCCCGGCAGGCCCTGCTTCTTCACCTGCTCCAGTGGTGTAAGCCCCATGAACGAACACGCCACACGCCCCCATGCCAAGGCCCACGACGTCACCGACATCGAGCCCACCCGATCCACCCCATCCGCGCCACCCCCCACAGCCGCTGCCCCGCAAGGCATGGGCCACCTGCATGACCTCGAAGCCCCCCAGCGCTCGCGCTGGGTGCTGCGCACCATCATGTTCGCCCTCATCGTCCTGGTGGTCTGGGCCGAATTCGGCAAGATCGACCAGGTCACCCGCGCCCAGGCCGTGCTGGTGGCCTCCGACCGCACCCAGCTCGTGCAGTCCCCTGACGGTGGCGTCCTGACCGAACTGCACGTCAAAGAAGGCCAAACCGTCAAAGCCGGGCAACTCCTGGCCACCCTGCAAAAAGAACGCGCCGCCGCAGCGGTGTCTGACAGCAACGCCAAAGTCGCCGCCCTGCGCATCACCCTGGCGCGCCTGCACGCCGAGGTCTATGGCACCGCGCTCCAATTCGACGCCAGCCTCAAACCCTACGCCGAATACATCCGCAACCAGACCGACCTCTACAACAAACGCCAGACCGCCTACAAGGACGACATCCAGGCCCTGAAGCGCATCCTCCAGCTCGCGCAAGAAGAACTCGACATCAACCGTGACCTGCAACGCAGCAACGACGTCAGCCGCGCCGAAGTCTTGCGCCTGGAGCGCGGCGTTGCCGACATCCAGGCCCAGATCGCCAACAAACGCAACAAATACTTCCAGGACGCCCAGGCCGAAATGACCAAAGCCCAGGAAGACCTCAGCAGCCAGACCGAACAACTGCGCGACCGCACCCAGGTGCTCGAACACACCGAACTCACCGCCCCCATGGACGGCGTGGTCAACAGCGTCAAAGTCACCACCCTGGGTGGCGTCGTCAAACCCGGCGAAACCGTGATCGAGCTCTTGCCCAGCGGCGACAAGCTCATCGTCGAAGCCAAGGTTCCGCCCGCCGACATGGCCTTCATCGCCCTGGAACAAGACGCCAGCATCAAGCTCGACGCCTACGACGCCGCCATTTTTGGTGGCCTGCGCGGCCGGGTGGACTACATCAGCGCCGAAGCCCTGTATGCCGAAAAAGCCAACCCCGGTGTGCCTGTCAGCCCCAGCAACCCGCCCATCTACTACACCGTGCGCCTGCGCATCACCGGCACCGAATTCAAAGGCGCCAAGGCGCAGGAAATCAAATTGCGCCCCGGCCTGACCGCCACCGCCGAAATCAAGGCCCTGGAACGCAGCGTCCTGAGCTACCTCACCAAGCCCATCACCAAAACCTTTGGTCAGGCCATGGGTGAGCGCTGAGAATTTATTTTTTTGAATACCTTAGAATTTAAATAAATAGCAAATAGACTTTATTTGTCTAATTTATCAGCAAAGAGCAGACCATGAGCCAAAGCAACGACACCACAGCCACCCGCGCAGCCGCAACCCAAACGACTCTCGAAGTGCAGCAGCCAGGTCTGCGCAACCGCTCCCCCAATACCCCCTTGCCAGGCACAGGCGATGCCGCTACCCCCAACGCCAAGGGTGCCCGTGCCAGCCTGCGTTTGCGCAAAAAAGCCACCGACGCTGATGCGGACAACCCCGCGCTGACCCAAGGCGACGAAGCGCCCGCCACGGCAGCACTGACCAGCGACAACGCCACCCCCGCCAGCAGCGCAGACGGCGCCTTCAGCAGCTGGACCGTGGCCGCCGCAGAGCAAGCCACCGACAAAACCACCCTCAGCGACGCCGCACCCACAAGCAACAGCGCCACCAACGCAGCCACACCCGCTGCCGCATCCTCCGGCATGGGCATCGGCACCGTGCTGCTGGGCGCCTTGGGCCTGGCGGCGGCAGCCGGTGGCGGCGGCAAATCGGGCGGCACGCCCCCGGCGCCCTCTACCGACACCACAGCCCCCACACTGGCATCGCTCACCAGCAGTGCCACAGGCACAGTCACAGGCCCCGTCACACTCACCTTCAAATTCAGCGAAGCCGTCAACGGCTTCACCGTCGATTCAGTCAACGTGACCGGCGCCAGCAAAGGCACCTTCACAGCGGTCAGCGCCAGCGAATACACCCTGCTCGTCAGCCCCACGGCCAACGCCAAAGGCAGCCTCACCGTCAGCGTGGCCAACACCGGCGTCAAAGACAGCGCAGGCAATGCCCTGGGCGGCGTGGCCGACTACAGCCAGGCTTACGACACCACCGTTGACAACATGGTTCCCACAGTCACAGCCACCGTCACCGACAACGTGCCGGGCACGGCCAACGGCCCCGTCACCTACACCATTGCCTTCAGCGAAGGGGTCAAAGGCTTTGACGCCAGCAAACTCAGCCTGACAGGCGGCATCCTGAGCGGTTTTGCCGCCAACGCCGACGGCAAAACCTACACCGTCGTCGCCACCCCAGACCTCACCACTACCGGCACCCTCCAACTCAGCGTCAACCCCAGCGGCGTGACCGACCTGGCCGGCAACGCCATGGTCAGCGTCCCCACAGTGGCCGACCAGGCCTACGCCCAAAACCTGCTGCAAGGCAGCATCGTCGCTGGCCCCGTGCTCAGCACCCACAGCCTGAGCATCAAAGTCTTCAACGCCGCAGGCCAGGCCATTGGCGCGGCCAGCGTCAGCCCCAGTGGCAGCTACACCGTGGCCTTGGGCAGCTATACCGGCCCGGTGGCCGTGCTGGTGGTGGACGCTGACAACCAACCCGACTACATGGACGAAGTCAGCAAAAAGCCCACCGACCTGAACGTCAGCCTGCTGGCGGCGGGCAACGTGGTGGTGAGTACAGCGCTCCAAACCCTCAACATCAACCCCATCACCACCGTGGCCGCGCTCAAGGCCGGCTTCAAAGCCAGCACCGACGGCACCAGCGTGGTGGCCAACACCGACACGGCTTTGGTCACCAAGATCAACACCGCCAACACGGCCGTGGCCAAGGCCCTGCTGGGCAGCACCGCCAGCGCAGCCGACTTGCTGACCACCGAAGTCAAGCCCACCGTCAACCTCAACGGCAGTCCCAATGGCAGCGCCAACCTCTACGGCAAGATGCTGGCGGTGCTCTCGGGCATGGACAGTGCCAACGGTGGCAACGTCAGCCAAACGCTCAGCACCCTGGTGACAGGCATAGACAGCAGCGGCACGCTGAGCAGCACCTTGCAAACAGCAGTCAAGAGCGCTGCCACGACAGCGGGCGTGGTGGTCAGCGAGCTGCCCAGCAGTGCCACGGGCGGCAGCAGCACAAGCGGTGATAACACAAGCGGAGGTGGCAGCACAGGCGGTGGCAGCAGCACAAGCGGTGGCGACCTTGGCCTCTCCGACATCCAATCCGTCGCCCTCGACACCACTGCCACCAGCACTACAACCAACGGCTACCTGCACGCAGGCGACACCGTGGTCGTCAGCGTGGCCATAAAACCAGTGGACGTTGCAGGCACAGGTGCGCCCAAAATAGCCCTCAACATCGGTGGCACCACCGTCTATGCCGACTTTGACAGCACGCTCAGCAGCGGCACCACCAACCTCTCCACGCTCAAATTCAAGGCCGTGCTGCCCGCAGGCAGCAGCACCGCGCTGAGCGACACCAACGGTTTGAGCATTGACGCCAACGCCATCACTCTGGGCAGCGCCACCATCAACCTGGCCGGCACCAGCACCGCCGCCAAAATCACCCACGCCCTGGTGGCCGACAACGCCAGCTATCTGGTCGACAACGTGCCGCCCACGGCCACCCCCACCGCCGCCACAGCCACCTTGGTGGAAGCGGGTGGCGTTAACAACGCCACAGCAGGCACAGCTGCGTCCGCCATCACCATCAACAAGAACGACAACAGCGGCAGCGCGGCCGTTGGTTTCGACACCGCCACCATGACCAGCAGCAGCGGCGGCTGGACAGACGCTGGCAGCGGCACCACCTTCACCAAAGCAGGCACCTACGGCACCGCCACCTTCACCAAAGCCACTGGCGTCGTCAGCTACGCGCTGAACAACAACAGCGCAGCCACCCAGGCGCTGACCCAAGGTCAAAATGTGAACGACAGCTTCACCATCGCCGTCATCGACACAGCGGGAAACAAGAGCGCCGCCAATGCGGTGTTTGCCATTACTGGCAGCAACGACACGCCCACGGTGAGTGCGGCAGCACCAAGCGCGGCCCTAGTGGAAGCAGGCGGCGTGAACAACGCCACAGCGGGCACATCGAGCGCGACGATTGCGCTGAGTAAGGCTGATGTAGACGGCTCGGCCAGCTTTGATACGGGCTACCTCACGAGCAACGGTTGGAGCAGTGCTGACAGCGGAGCGACCTATGCCAAGACGGGTACTTACGGTAGCGCGACCCTGACGATCTCTACAGGGGTGGTCAGCTATGCGCTGGACAACAACAGCACAGCCACCCAGGCGCTGACCCAAGGTCAAAGTGTGAGTGATGCGTTCGGCTTGATCCAGGTCACCGACGGCAGCGCCACGGCGCAGAGCACAGCCATCAGCTTTGCGATCACGGGTAGCAACGACACGCCCACGGTGAGTGCGGTCATCGCCTCAGCCCTCAAAACCGACGCCAGCAGTTCCTCCCAAATCAACCTGCTGAATAACGCCAGCGATGCAGATGCCGGTGAAACTGCCACGCTGTCTGTGACCAATGTCACCTACAAGGTCGGCACAGGGTCGCCCAGCGCCACCTTGCCCGCAGGTTTCACGCTCAGTGCCGACGGCAAAACCCTGACCGTCAACCCCGCTGACCCAGCGTACGACAGCCTTAATTCGAGTCAATCGCAGAACATTGTGGTCAGCTACAAGGTGCAGGATTCGCAGGGTGCTGTTGTCAGCCAGACGGCCACTGTCACCATCCAGGGCAGTGACCGCGTGATCTCGGCTAAGTTGGTCTCAGGCCCCCAGATCGATGGTGGTGCAGGCACCACCATGGCGCTGTACAAGGCGGATGGCACGCTGTTGGGCAAGATGGCGTATGACGCCAGCAGTGGCCAATTCAAATACACAGACACCAGCAAATACACCGGCGTGCTGGTCGTCAAGATGGTCGACACCGACACGGCTTCGGACTACATGGACGAGGGCACCAAACAAGCCAAAAACTTCGGGCAGGGTACGGTGCTGATGTCGGCCACCAACGTCGACACCAGCACCAACAACGTGAGCTTGAGCATCAACCCGCTGACCACGGCTGCCGCCAAGAAATTGGGCATCAGTGCTTTGGCCACCGACAGCGTGCTCACCTTGGCGACCCCTCTGACGGCGCTTGATGTGCTCAACACCAACAAGGCGATTGCCAAAGCCTTCAACATTCTGGATGCCAGCACGCCGGTGGACATTGCCCGCCAGGCCGTCAAGACCACCATCACCACCAGCGGGGCCATCGATTCGACAGTCGTTAATGGCACCGATGTTGCCAGCGCCTATGGTCGCGCCTTGGCTGTGGTTTCGCAGTCAGAAAAAGCGTCCAATCTGAGCGTGGTGGACATGGCGCAAAGCATTGCCGATGTGCTGGTCAACAACATCAGCGCTTCCAACTACGGCACCTTGACCCGCGTCACCTCGCAAATCACGGCGGTGCAAAACGCCATCACGCAGGCCACGTCGCTGGCCCAGGCCTCTGGCCAGTTGCTGGCTGGGCAGGCCAACGATGTGATCAAGTCCGCCTTGGCCACGGCCATGACCATGGGGGTGGCCAGCCCTGCTGACACTTTCTTGAATACCAGTGAAACCACGGTGGATCTCGTCATCAATGGCAACTTCGCCTCTGGCCAGACCCTCAAGCTCTTCAACGGCACCTCGGCGCTGGCTTTCTCCATCGGTGTTTCACCCGTGGCGGCAAGTACTGGCTACACCTTCTCTGGGGCTGTTTCTAACGTCACCGTCACCGTGGCCCGGGCCGATCTGACCAACAACGCCACCAATTCGCTCACAGCCCAGGTGAGTGGTGGGGCTGCCGCCACCACCTCCAATGTGCTGCCCGTGGTGGTAGACACCACGGTGGCCGTGACCAACGCTGCCCTCACCACAGACAGTACCAATGGTCTGGCAGGCAACAACAGCGACGGCACCACCAACAGCGCGGCCATCACCGCGCCCACCAACGCGGAAGCAGGTGCGAATGTGGAATACCGCGTGACCAAAGGCACGGGGTCAAGTGCGGTTATCGGTGACTGGAGCACCAGCTACACCCCGCCTGTGAGCGATGGCACCGCCGATGGTGTGTACAAGGTAGAGGTGCGCCAGACCGACAAGGCGGGCAACGCCAGCACTGCGCAAGTGATCAATTTCACCCTCGACAGCACAGCACCCGCCGTGCCCAACGCCGCTTTCACCGACAGCAGCAATGGCTTGGCAGGCAACGATACCGACAGCATCACCAACACCGCGGCCATCAACGCGCCCACCAACGTGGAGTCTGGGGGCAAAGTTGAATACCGCATCACCAAAGACAGCGGCACCCCTGGCGCCTGGAGCACCAGTTACATCGCCCCGCTGGCCAACGGGTCTGCGGATGGTGTGTACAAGGTTGAAGTGCGCCAGACCGACAAGGCGGGCAACGCCAGCATCCAGACGCTGAACTTCACCCTCGACAGCACAGCGCCTGCTCTGCCCAATGCCGCACTCACCACCGACACTGCGGCAGGCAGTGCCACCAACACCGACGGCATCACCCGCCAAGGCAACATCACCGCGCCCACCAACCTGGAGACTGGGGCCAAGGTGGAATACCGCATCACCAAAGACAACGGCGCCCCCGGCGCCTGGAGCACCAGCTACACCAATCCCGCCACGGATGGCAGCGCCGACGGTGTCTACAAGGTGGAAGTCCGCGAGACAGACAAAGCGGGCAATGCCAGCGTGCAAGCCATCAACTTCACGCTCGATAACCAGGCCACCTCTGCACTGAGTTTTGTGGGCCTGAGCGCCGGTGCAACGGTGCAGGCCAACCAAGTCCTCGCTGGCCAAGGCGCTGAAGCAGGGGCCACGGTAGAGCTCTTGTCAGACGGTGCCGCCGTGGCCGTGGCCCAGGCCACAGCCGCCAGCGACGGCAGCTTCATCTTCACGCTGCCTGCACCCGCCAGTGCAGGTGCACACACCTTCACCCTGCGCTACACCGACAAGGCGGGCAACACCAGCACCCCCTCGGCCAGCACCTCGGTGAACTGGAGCAGCACCATTGCCGCAGCACTGCCGGCCCAGCTCACCAAGCTGGCCCTCAGCGCGGCCACTGACAGTGGGGTCAGCACCACAGACGGCATCACCAACATCGCAGCGGCCACCCTCACAGGCACGGGTGCACTGAGCGGCGCCACCATCGAAGTCACCGCCACCACCCAAGGGGCGACGCCCATCGCCACCGTCTTGCCCACCGTCACGGCCTCGGTCGATGGCAGTTGGACGCTCACCCTTCCGGGAAGCAACCTGTTGTCCACCAACACCAGCTTCACCGTGCGCCAAAAAGCCAGCGGTGGCAGCAGCTGGAGCCCCGCTTCACCCAGCTATGCGGTGGTGTTCGACAACACCGCGCCTGCGTCTGCCCCCACCCTGGTGCTGGACGCCAGCAGCGACACCGCCGCGCGCGACAACATCACCGCCAGCCGCAACCTGCTGCTGACCGGCATGGCAGAAGCCCGTGCCTATGTCGACCTGTTTGACAACGGCAGCAAAGTGGCCACCGTCCAGGCCGACAGTACAGGGGCATGGCAAACCACACTCAGTGGCGTCAGCGAAGCCAAACACAGCTACACCGCCCGCCAGTCCGATGCGGCGGGCAATCTCAGTGCCACCAGTGCTGCCACCGTGGTCACCGTTGACGCCACCGTGGCCGTGCCTGGCGCCGCCACGCTCGACCCGGGCAGCGACACCGGCACCCTGGGCGACAGAGTCACCACCGTCACCACCCCCAAGCTCACAGGCACCGGGGCGGAATCCGGGGCCACCATCCAGGTGTTTGATGGCACCAACACCACCCCGGTGGCCACCGCCACGGTGCAGGCCGATGGCAGCTGGAGTGCCAACACCAGCGCGCTGAGCGTGGGTGTCCATGCCTTGCGCGTCAGCCAGACCGATGTGGCAGGCAACATCAGCGCCCTGTCTGCCACCACGACCCTCACCATCGCCGCGCCTGCTGTGGTGAGCGCACCTTCGGCGCCTGTCCTCACGGCCGCCAGCGACAGCGGTGTGAGCAGCACCGACGGCATCACCAACGCTACTTCGCTCACCTTCAGTGGCACCGGCGCCGTGGCAGGCGGCACGGTTGAACTCTGGCAGGGCGGCATCAAGCTGGGCACCGTCAGCACCGCCATCGCGGGTGCCTGGTCCTATACCAACACAACCCTGACCGAAGGGGCGGGGCAAACCATCAAGGCCCGTGTTCTTGATGCGTCTGGCAACGCCAGCGATTTTTCGGCAATCACCACCTTCACCATCGATCGCACTGCCCCGACCAGCGCACTCACGCTGGCGGCACTGCCCAGCGCCGACGACACCGGGCGTCTGCAAACCGATGGCATCACCCAGCAAAACTTCCCCACCATTTCCGGCAGTGGGGCCACGTCGGGCGCACGGGTGCAAATTTTCAACGGCACAGCCACCACCCCGCTGGCCACCTTCACTGCGGATGGCAGCGGCAACTTCTCGGGCCGGGTGGTTTTGCCTGCGGATGGCAGTTACACCCTGCGCGCGGCCGAACTCGATGCGGCAGGCAACATCGGCCCCCGATCCGTCGGTCAGGTCGCCCTCACGTTGGACACCACGGCTGCCAGTGCCCCCGTCATCACCAGCAGCCTGAGCAGTCTGGCGGGCAATCCCAACATCAGCGGTACGGCAGAGGCCAATGCTTATGTTGAACTCTTTGTCGGCGCCAGCACCACACCCGTGGTGGGCGGCTACGCCAACGCCTCAGGCGCCTGGACCTTGCAATACCCCCAGGCTGCCGCAGGCACTTACGACCTGAGCGTGCGTCAGACCGATGCAGCGGGCAACCCCAGCGCCAAGTCCACCGCTGCCAGCGCCACCATCACGGCGGCCAGCGTCAATGCGGTGCTGCCGCCTCAATTGGCAGCGCCTGCTTTCAAGACCGGCGAAGACACCGGCGTGGGTGGTGATGGCCTCACCAACAAAACCAACCCCGTCCTCGTCATCAGCGGTGTCGACGCCAGCATCACCAGCACCAACGTGGCGACCAACCTCAAGGTCTATGACGGTGCCAGCCTGGTGGCAGGCAGTTTTGTGGCGGACAGCGTGGCGGGCAGTTGGCAATTCACGCCCACCACGGCCTTGGCCAACGCCAGCAGCCACAGCTTCAATGCCACGCAAACGGTAGGAGGCAACACCTCGGTGGCCAGCCCTTCACTGGCCGTCAGTATTGACAATGCGGTCGCCGCCTCCGCCCTGACGCATTTTGGTCAGGTGCGCTATGTGCTGCTCAAGCAGACAGGTGCAAGCACCAACAATCTGTTCGTCAACGAAGTTCAGGTGTATGCCAACAGCAACAGCACCACCAACATTGCGCTGAATAAACCCGTGACGGCAGGGACTGTGGGTCAGGGAACGAATGGGACCGCCTACCCAGTGTCAGGCGTGACCAACGGCAGCGTTACTCGCGACGGTGGCAACGGCTATGCATCTACCACCAGCACCTCCGACAACTGGGTTCAGATTGATCTGGGGGATTTCTACGCCATCGACTCGGTCAAGGTCTATGCCCTGAGCAGCGCCGCTTCCGACCTGGCCAATACAGCGAATCTGGATGTGTTTGCTTCGGATCAAGCGCTGAGCAGCTACACCTACGCGCAACTGACAGCCGGCAATGGCGGTGCATTGAAGGTGGGTAGCACAGGTGCTTCGCCGGTCTACACCACCGCCTTGACCGCTCCGGTGGTATTGCAGGCGGGACTTTCCCAGCCTCTCATCACCGGCACAGGCGAAGCAGGCGCCACCGTCACGATCTACGACACCCCCAGCGGTGGCACCAAAACCCCCTTGGGCACAGCGGTGGTGAACAGCAGCGGTGTGTGGACCTTCCAGGCCTCGGGTCTTGCAGTCGGCACCCACAGCCTCACCACAAAGCAGACGGACGTTGCAGGCAATACCAGCAGTACCGAGAGCGCAGCCCAAAGTTTTACCGTGCCTGCTGTTGTAGCACCCGCTGCAGCCCCTGCCATCACGCTGCTCAGCACAGACGACACCGGCACGGGCTCCGTGGTGGTTGGCAGTAGCACCATCAACTACACCAGCGACAACACCACCAACAAAACCAGCGTCACGGTTCGTGGCAGTGGTGCCACTTCGGGTGACACCATCCAGGTCTATGCCGACCTGGGCTCGAGCAACTACGAGTTGCGTGGTTCTGCCAAGGTGGTCAGCGACGGCACCTGGTCACTCGCTGGCGTGACTCTGGCGGCCAACGCCAGTACCACTCTGGTGGCCAAAGCCAGCAACACGGCGGGCAGCTCTGGCTACTCATCAAGTCCTTTGGTGCTCACCAACGACAGCAGCAATCCGGTTGCGCCTACCGTGTCCCTGAGCGCCGCCTCTGACGCGGGTGTGCAAGGCGATGCCCGTACCAACATCGGTGCCACGGCCAACACGCTCACGCTCAGTGGCACGGCAGAAGCAGGTGCTTCCATCACGGTCACCTTGGGCGGTGCAACCGTCGGTACGGCCACTGCAGGCGCGGATGGCACGTGGACCAGCACACCACTCACCAGTGCGCTCACCCCCAACGCCGCCAACGCACTCAGTGTCACGGCCACAGACAAAGCGGGCAACACCAGCGCTGCCACCAGCTACACCATCACCCATGACAACACGCTCCCCACAGGCACACTGGTCATCACCTCCAGCCTGAATGCGGGCGTGCTGCCCACGGTTGCCGGTACCGGTGCAGAGGCAGGGGCCACGGTGGACATTTATTCGGGTGCCACCTTGCTGGGCAGTGCTACGGCCAGCAGTTCGGGCACCTGGTCACTCGTGCTCTCCAGCATCTCCAGCGCAGGCAGTTACAACCTGACGGCCAAACAGCGGGACGCTGCGGGCAATGTGTCCGCCACCTCCACCAGCTTCACCCTGGCCGTCAGCGACGCTATTGTCCCTGCGCTCCTGGCACCAGTGTTGCCCAACTTCAGCCTGTTGCTTGCCGATGACACGGGGACAACCGGTGACAACATCACCGCCATGGCCTCGCCGCGTTTGACCGGAACCGGCGCTCAGGCCAATGCAACCGTTCAGGTCTGGGAAGGCAGCGCCTTGGTGGGATCCACCACCGCAGACACCAG
>Ga0228703_1001322_pt1 | contig 15360 bp, 11 predicted proteins | sample McNCre217_Aug_MG_3_FD_178020 | JGI IMG/M metagenome (GOLD analysis project Ga0228703, IMG submission 178020) | Freshwater microbial communities from McNutts Creek, Athens, Georgia, United States - 29-17_Aug_MG | ecosystem: Environmental > Aquatic > Freshwater > Creek | place: USA: Georgia... | reverse complement strand
ACCGGAATTCCGTTTATTTGAACTACTTCTCCTCGAGCAAATACTGGCGGTAATTCATCGAGGACCTTTTCAGCGAGCACCAAATCGAATTTGTCACCAAGTAATTCTTTCGACGTAGCCAATGCAGCGGCGGCATCAAGTGCGTAATGCAAACCACGGTTTGGTAGATCGAAAATTACCTCACGATCTCCAACTGACGCTGCACATCGTTTGCCGTTGAGTGACTGCACCTCAACCGAAACTTGTGGTCTTGGCAGCTGCGCTTGGTAAGTTGGCGCAACTCCGAGATCATCACCCGATAGAACTGATTCGTTGATACCAAACCAATTTTTCTCTGGCGTGGCTAGTTGCTCATTGATTAGCAAGATGTTTTGGTCATCAGCATTCATCAAAACGGATTGGGTAGCCCGACTGGCAACGCTTTGAAGTTTGTCGCGCACCAGTCCCGGTTCAACGAATCGATCCAGCTGATCCTCTAAGACGTTGAGCAGAGTCACAATTCTTGGTGCCACTTCGGCAGTGATCGATTCGGCATGACCCTCATCCATTTCCAAAATGGCGATGTCGCCGGGAATTCGGCCTAAGAGATCCGACTTCTCAATAATCGATGAGAAAAAGCCTTGACGAATGTTTGCTGTCGAAGGATTGGTAAATACTTCGAGTCCATGGGCTCGTGCAATCGCAACTACCATCTTGGTGGTGGTTGACTTACCAGCGGATCCAGTGATTACCACTACCCCCTGCGGGAAGCTGCGTAAGGTTTTTGCGAGCAACTTGGGCGCAACTTTGCTCAGCAGTAGACCCGGCAACGCGGAGCCACCTCCTGGGCGAAACCGCCGAATGACTTGGCGCGCCAAGCGACTGAAAAGAATCGCCGGAAGATAGATCATCTACTGACCTAGGAAGTCCTTAAGTGCCTGTGCTCGGCTTGGGTGCTTTAGCTTAGACATGGTCTTGGCTTCTATTTGACGAATACGCTCACGAGTGACACCTAAGTCTTCACCGATTTGATCGAGTGTCTTAGAAATTCCATCGACAAGCCCATATCGTGACTTGATTACGATTGCTTCACGCTCGGTGAGCCCTGCGAGTAGACGCTCGATTTCCTCGTTACGCGCACGCGCGACAGATGCATCTACCGGAGAAACAGCCTCGACGTCTTCGATAAGGTCACCGAATTCACTGTCGCCATCTTCACCCAATGGTGTCGATAGTGAGATTGGTTCACGACCATACTTTTGAACTTCGACAACCTTTTCAGGAGTCATGTCCAATTCACGAGCCAGCTCTTCAGGCGAAGGTTCACGACCTAGATCCTGCAATAGCTGACGCTGAACGCGAGCCAACTTGTTGATGACTTCAACCATGTGCACCGGAATACGAATGGTTCGAGCCTGGTCCGCCATGGCTCGAGTAATCGCCTGACGAATCCACCAGGTTGCATAGGTCGAGAACTTATATCCCTTGGTGTAATCGAACTTCTCTACTGCACGGATCAAACCAAGGTTACCCTCTTGGATTAGGTCCAAGAATTGCATGCCACGACCGGTGTAACGCTTAGCTAGCGAAACAACCAGACGCAAGTTTGCCTCAAGCAAGTGACTCTTGGCGCGCTGGCCATCCTTCACAACCCAGCGTAGATCGCGTTCCATCTCTTTGCTTAGCTTCTTGTCGGTCGCAAGCTTTTCTTCGGCAAACAATCCGGCTTCAATGCGCTTGGCTAAATCAACCTCGAGCTCAGCATTAAGCAGTGCTACTTTACCGATCTGCTTAAGGTAGTCCTTAACCGGGTCTGCGGTAGCGCCAGTGATTGAAGTGGTCTGCACTGGAATGTCATCATCGTCCTTGTGACTGATGATCAGCGCATCTTCAGGTAGATCAGCTGGCTTGTCGCCATGCTCGTCTTCTGCTTCAGCAGGAGTCTCTTCCTCTGCGGTTAGGTCCACCGCCGAAGTAGCCTCGGCGACAATCTCCTCAACCGGCTCGAGGTCATCTTCATCTAATTCTTCGTCTTCGTCGTCATCGAGAGCGGCCTTCTTGCCACCCTTGACTGCCTTTGCTGGCTTTTCCTGGTTTACCGGCTTTGACTTGCTTGCCGGTCCGGTGCTCTTAACAGCCTTAGTGACGACTGGCTTGGCTGCCGCTTTCTTTACGATTGGCTTAGCAGCGACGACCTTCTTGGCAACAGGCTTTGCGGCGACTGCTTTCTTCGCTACAGGCTTGGCCGCAGGTTTAGCAGCTGGCTTGGCAACTGGCTTTTTAGCCGCAGATTTAGCCGGAGTTGCCTTCTTTGCCGTTGGCTTTGCGGCTGCCGCCTTCTTTGCCACTGGCTTCGCAGCAGGTTTAGCTGCCGGCTTCTTGGCAGCTGGCTTGGTTGCTACCGGCTTCTTTGCTACAGGCTTAGCTGCAGTCTTGGCTGCTGAAGCTTTGGCTGCCGGCTTCTGAACAGCCTTGGCAGGAGCTGTCTTTTTAGTTGCTGCAGACTTTGCAGGGGTCTTTTTTGCTGAAGTAGAAATGGTTTTGCTTTCAGATGGAGAACCTTTTGATTTCGATCCAGACAAAAGCCCCGTCAAGAAGCCGCGCTTCTTGCCGCTATCAGTTGCTTTAGCCATCGAAAACCTCCGGTTTGGGGTGAAACGGGCATAACTTGGACCCATGTCAAGTCCTTGCGGATTGACTGGGTCGTTAGCTCAATTATGCCACGAAAACCCCAGAATCTAGGCATTCAAAGCATATTGACTCTGGTTAAACCCAGGAAGGTGGGAATTTATTCCTACAGCGAGGCTACTTTCTTGGTTTTGCGATACTCGATGCCGAACATCGTGATTCCGGTTACCAACACTAAAACCTGCGACGACATCGCCCAGCGGAATCCGTCAAATGTAAATGGACTACTCGACCCGCTGATTTTCTGAACGGCGTCCAACACCCAACCCGCAATTGCCATCATTATGAAGGTTGCTGCGTGCCCGCCAACGTTGATGAATCCATTTGCCGATCCTCTGCGTTCCGCTGGAATTAAATGTCTAGAGAAGTCCATTGCAATCATCGAAGCTGGTGCACCGATTGAAATGCTGGCAATCACGAGGAACAAAATCCAAACCGGTGCTTTGCCTGGAAGCATGGAAAGAATAATCCAACAGGTAACCTGCGCTATTCCGACACTAAGAAATATTGGCACACGCCAACTTGGACGCGTGGTCAATATCATTCCCAATCCCCAACCGACGATCAATCCAAGGGTGAACTGTACGAACAACATTGTTGAAGCGAATGCCGCTGTTTGACCTTGTCCCTTAACTAAGAAAGGAACCCCCCAGAACAACGCGAACACAGTTCCAGAAGATTGTGATACGAACATGATCCAGAAGCACATTCGGGTTCCAGAAAACTTTAAATTCACGGCAAGTTGCTCGAGAGATTTTCGAAGACTTACTGCACCCTTGTGCTGAACGTGAGCCGGAGTATCGGTCTTGATGAGCACAAACACTGTGAGCGCACTCAACAATGCAACTGTCGCAGCAACATTAAATGCAGTTTGCCATCCGGAGAATGCCAGAAGCAGCGCAAATGGAATAGCAGCGAGAATTTGGCCGAATTGACCAACGTTAGTTAGGAAGAGCTGCAACTTTCCTGCCCGCTTTGATTCATTCCAATCGTGAATTAGGCGAATCATCGAAACAAAGGAAGCGGCATCGCCAATACCAACTAAAATTCTCCCAACATATGCAAATTGAATTACATCTGCCTGCGCAACAATGAATTGGCCAATCATCATCAGTAGCGCACCGATGACTAAAAGAATCTTTGGCCCAAAACGATCGAGCAATACTCCAACCGGAATCTGCATTGCCGCGTAAACCATTACCTGAAATACAACTAAGGCACCTAGCTCGGAAGCGCTGGCGTGGAAGTGTTCAGAGGCGGGTATTGCCGCCACCGCCAGCGAGCCTCGAGTGAAAACTGAAACCACATAAGCCATCGTTGCGGCGAACATAACTGGCGCCGCTGAATTGGGTTTGCTCAATTATCTGCGTCGTCTCTATTTTGACGGCGCTTCAAACTCAAGTAATCCTCTAATTCAGCAGCGATTTCATCTGCGCTTGGTACCGGCCGGTCAGGCGACGTAACCTTCGGACTGAAGGTACCGCTTTGATCGCTTAGGTATCCGGTTTCAAGCGTGGAAACCATTTTGGCGAGTTCTGGATTCTCGGCAATGTTTTTGGTGAGTTCCTGAATGAACTTGTTTCCCTCTTCACGAAGTGAATCCGTTGGGAAGACCAATCCGGTGGCTGCCGTAATTCTCTCGAATGCCGCTACCGCTGCTTGTGGGTACTCGACATCACTTAGGTAATGCGGCACGAGCATTACAAATCCGGCTGAAGGAATTTCCTCCTGTGTGAATCTGAATTCCAAAAGATGCAGCACGTTACCCGGAACTTGCGTTTGTGGTTTCCATTCCGACACAGCATCAATCAAGTCTTTTCGATTGCCAGAAACAGTGACGCTGATCGGTCTCGTGTGAGGAATCGGGAATGGAATTGAATGCACCCAGGTGAAGTCAAGCACTTCGAAAATATCTACGATTTCCAAAACAGCATCTACGAATGCATCCCATTTGAAGTCTGGTTCGTAACCGTGAAGATAAAGGAACTTCTGCCCAACCTCATCGGTGACTAAATAAAGAGCAAGCACCTGTGGTTCGTAAGAGGAAATATGATCTTTCTCGAAGAACATGATTGGTCGTCTTGATCGATAGTCAAGAAGTTCATCGTTCTCGAACAGGGCCACAACTCGATAATCAAGTTTTTCGAAAATGTGACTTCCCAATTGACCGATGGTCGATCCGGAGTCAGTGAAACCGGTCAATCCAGCAATCAGATGCAAACCGCGAGGTACATCGAAGTCATCGTCATGTAACTCGTACAACTCGCTTGGGTTTACCACCGTTTTATTCTACGAGCGGGATTAGAGTGAAGCCATGGCCAAGCATTTGATTAAGGTCGCCACTGTGGCGCCAAAGCTAAATAAAGATTCAGCGGTTGCAGTAGTAATCACAGAGAAGAATTCGAAGCTTTCTGCGATTGAAAACCTACTAGCGCTCGGATTAACTTCAGAACATGAGCTAGCCAAACTGGGAGCAAAGAACAACCTCGACGCACTAACTCGAGTACCTGGCCCAAATGGCTCGGTAATTGTTTTGGTTGGTGGTTTCGTTGCCGGAGATCTCGATGCGATTCGTCACGTTGGCGGATCAATTGGTCGGAGCTTGGGCGAATTCAAGCAGGTCTATTTAGACATTTCCCTTAAGAACGAATCAGAGGCCACAGCCCTACTCGAGGGTTACGCAATCGGTCACTACAGTTACGACGCCTATAAATCTCAAGCAAAGCGCTCCGTGGCTCAGGTTTGCACCCTGCTAACCACTCTCAAACTAAAACCTGCCACATTGACCAGGGTTGACGTTCTGAGCAACGCAGTGCACGACACCCGAAACCTGGTGTCGATGCCAGCAAACGACCTGTATCCCCAGACTTTCGTCACAGAAGTTAATAAGTTGGTGCGCGGCGCCAAACTCACGGTAACCGTTTTAGATGAGAAAAAGCTCAGCGCCGGTGGCTTTGGAGGTTTGGTCGGTGTTGGCAAGGGTTCAGTGCGGCCACCTCGCCTGGTGAAGCTTGAATACAAGCCCGTAGGCGCAAAATTCAAATTGGCCCTAGTTGGTAAAGGTATAACCTACGACACCGGAGGCTTATCGCTGAAGCCTGCCGCTTCAATGCTCGGCATGAAGTACGACATGACTGGTGCGGCAACCATTCTTAACGCGATCATCGCCATTGCCAGATTGAAGGTAAAGACCCACGTCACTGCGTATCTCTGCCTTGCCGAAAACATGCCTTCGGGTAACGCAACCCGACCGGGTGACGTAATCAAGGTGCGAAACGGCAAAACCGTGGAAGTTACCAACACCGACGCCGAGGGTCGCCTCGTACTGGCCGACGGTCTTTCTTTGGCTAGCGAAGCCCATCCCGATCTGATTGTCGATGTCGCAACCTTAACCGGAGCGCAACGAGTTGCTCTAGGAGCCCGCTATGCCGGTCTGATGGGTGACGATTCAGCCGTAGCCGTTGTTTCAAAAGCTGCCAAAACGGCTGGTGAACTGGTTTGGCACATGCCAATGCCGGATGAACTCAAGTCACTTATGAACTCAGACATTGCCGACCTTCAGAATGCCAAAGTTGGAAACACAGCTGGTGGAATGCTGTTTGGCGCAATGTTTCTTCGAGAGTTCATTGGCAAAAAGACCGCCACCTCGAATCAAACGATTGATTGGGCGCACTTGGATATTGCCGGACCGGCAGACAACGATGGCGCAGGATACGGGTACATTCCGAGAGGTGCTTCGGGTTCATACGTGAGAACACTTATTACTATCGCTGAACATTGCGCTAAGTAACCCGCTCACGACCATTTCCCGCCAAATGGCGGTAGTAAAGTTGGAACGTTCGCTTAATTTCTGTATTGGAGTCTGTCTTGGCCGAGCACAATTTTGATCTAGTAATTCTCGGTGGCGGAAGCGGTGGCTATGCAGCTGCACTACGTTCTGCTCAACTAGGTAAATCAGTAGCTCTCATTGAAAAGGACAAGCTCGGCGGTACCTGTCTTCACCGCGGCTGTATTCCTACCAAGGCTCTTTTGCACGCAGCCGAAGTTGCCGACGTAGTTAAAGATGCAAGTCACTACGGCATTCAGGCACAATTCGGTTCTATCGACATGAACGTGTTCAATGGCTACCGCGATGGAATCGTTGATCGTTTGTTCAAGGGCCTTACCGGTTTGGTTAACTCGAAGAACGTAACCGTGATTAACGGCGAAGGAAAATTAGTCGGCCCTAAGACCGTTCAGGTTGGCGCAGACACCTACACCGGTACCAACGTAATTCTTGCTTCGGGTTCATACTCACGATCACTACCTGGTTTGGAAATTGGCGGTCGCGTTATTACTTCCGAACACGCACTGCAAATGACTTTCGTTCCAAACAAGGTAATTGTTCTTGGTGGCGGAGTTATCGGCGTTGAGTTCGCTTCAATCTGGAAATCATTCGGAACTGAAGTAACCATCATTGAAGGACTTCCATCACTAGTTCCAAATGAAGATGCATCAGTAAGCAAGGCTCTCGAGCGTGCATTCCGTAAGCGCGGTATCGAGTTCAAGACCGGAGTTCGATTCTCTGGCGTCGAACAGCATGAAAACGGCGTAGTTGTTTCACTAGAAAGTGGCGAGAAGCTAGAAGCCGAGCTACTACTAGTAGCAGTTGGACGTGGCCCAAACACCGCTGGCCTGGGTTACGAGGAAAACGGCATCACGATGGATCGCGGCTTCGTTTTGACAAATGAGCGTTTACAAACCAGCGTTCCTGGAGTTTACGCCGCCGGCGACATCGTTCCTGGACTTCAGCTAGCCCACCGTGGATTCCAACAGGGTATCTTCATCGCGGAAGAGATCGCGGGACTAAACCCAGCTGTAATTGATGAGAGCGGCATCCCGAAGGTCACCTACTGCGAGCCCGAAATTGCATCGGTTGGCCTTACCGAAGCTAAAGCCGCTGAAAAGTTTGGCGCAGACAACATTTCAACTTATGAGTACAACCTTGGTGGTAACGGCAAGAGCCAGATTCTCGGCACCGCTGGTTTCATCAAGTTGATTCGTCAGAACAACGGCCCTGTAGTTGGAGTACACATGATCGGTTCACGCGTTGGTGAACAAATCGGTGAGGCCCAACTAATCGTTAACTGGGAGGCATACCCAGAAGACGTCGCAACACTTATCCATGCACACCCAACCATGAACGAAGCTATTGGCGAAGCGCATCTTGCTCTTGCCGGTAAGCCACTTCACGCACACGCTTAATCAACAGGAGCAATAAATAATGAGCGAATCAGTTGTACTTCCAGCGCTTGGTGAGAGCGTTACCGAAGGTACCGTAACCCGTTGGTTGAAGAAGGTTGGCGACACAGTTGCGGTCGACGAACCACTAGTTGAGGTGTCGACCGACAAGGTTGATACTGAAATTCCTTCACCTGTAGCTGGAACCATCGAACAAATTTTGGTGCAGGAAGACGAAACCGTTCAGGTTGGTGCAGTTCTCGCAATCATTGGCAGCGGATCGGGATCAGCTCCTGCGCCTGCTGCACCTGCAGCAGAGCCGACCCCAGCACCAGTAGCTGCACCGGTTGCTGCGCCAGCCCCAGTGGTTGCGCCCGCTCCAGTTGCCACTCCAGCTCCTACTCCAGTGGCGGCTCCTGCTCCGGTTGCAGCACCTGTTGCTGCAGCTTCAAACCAAAGCGATGCAGGATACGTAACCCCACTTGTACGTAAGTTGGCTAACGAAAACGGAATCGACTTGCACAATGTAAGCGGTACTGGTGTCGGCGGACGCATTCGCAAGGAAGACGTTCTTGCTGCAGGCAACGGCGGATCGGCTGCTCCGGTTTACGCTGCGCCTATTGCTGCACCTGTAACGGCAAGCGCACCACACGTTGCAGCTGCTGCATCCTCACTGCGAGGTACCACAGAGCCGATGTCACGTTTGCGCAAGGTTCTTGCTGAGCGTGCGGTTGCATCAATGCAGTCAACTGCACAACTAACTACTGTGGTCGAGGTGGACGTAACTCGAATTGCGAATCTCCGCGCTGCCGTTCAGCCAGCTTTCGTTGCTGCTACCGGTGGCAAATTGAACTTCATGCCTTTCTTTGCATTGGCAGCAGCCGAGGCACTTCGTGCACACCCTAAGTTGAACGCAACTATCGATGGCGAAAACATTGTTTATCACCCAACCGAGAACATCAGCTTTGCTGTTGACACCGAAAAGGGCTTGCTTACTCCAGTTATTCGCGATGCATCTACTTTGAACATTGCGCAGATTGCTGGGCAGATCGCAGATCTTGCGGCACGCACCCGAAACAACCAACTGAAACCAGATGAGCTTGGTGGCGGAACATTCACCCTAACCAACACTGGTTCACGCGGTGCGTTGTTCGATACTCCTGTGGTGTTCTTGCCTCAGGTAGCAATCTTGGGAACCGGTGTTGTAACCAAGCGTCCGGTAGTAGTTCCTGGCGCAGACGGACAAGACACCATCGCGATTCGCAGCATGGTCTACCTTGCACTTTCATATGACCACCGACTAGTCGATGGAGCAGATGCAAGTCGCTTCCTGGTTGACGTGAAGGCTCGTCTCGAAGAAGCGAACTTCACTGCAAATCTAGGAATCTAGTTTCTTAAAAATTGGCCCTCACTTGATTTAGTGGGGGCCAATTTTTTTATTAGGTCGCCATCTCTTTGGTGAGCAACCAGGACCGATCCGCGCCAAAACTTCGCACCACAACTGGCAACAACACTCAACAGTTCCAGGTTTCCGGTTTGTTGAATCGACTCGGTATCGAACTTCCAATCCGACGAATTCAGGTAAGTATTCACCTCGGGGACCGCAACGCAGCTTGATTCTGCTTCAAACGGTATTTCGTGCTTTGTAGCACGCAGATTTAAACTGCTAATCACGGCGATAAGTACAACAACGACTGCAAGTATTGGCACTGCCAACCTGGGACGGCTGCGGCTGTTATTCAGAGCTAAGACCACTCTTCTTGAACCGATTCGTACCGGCACCACCTCAAATCCCCTGGCTTCCAACTTTCGCAATTGAACGTACCAATTTGAACTCAAACGGTTGAATCGATATTCATGCCTCACGCCGGACTCTCGAAGGATTTCTCTTAGCGACATAATCAAAGCCAATCGCACTTGATAGGCCAAAAGTGGACTTCAAGAGATCTGGGGAATAAACCTGCGGCTTGTGGATTTAAAATAGAACTATGCCAGCATTTGAAGTTATTGGGTTGTCCCCTAACTTTGTCGACTATGAGGCCGCTTGGGATCTTCAGCGCTCTGTTCACGAACGCGTTGCAAAAGGCAACCAGGGCGACACAGTGCTACTTCTTGAACACAGCTCAGTATTCACGGCTGGCAAAAGAACCGAAGCCGATGAACGACCAATGGATGGCACTCCAGTAATCGATGTCGATCGTGGCGGGAAGATTACCTGGCACGGCCCAGGGCAATTGGTCGGTTACCCAATTATGAAACTGCCTGAGCCAATTGACGTTGTTGGTTATGTGCGATGGTTGGAGCAGGTTCTAATTGATTCGATCGCCGAATTTGGAATCAAGGGCGAGCGAGTACCTGGCCGAAGTGGCGTCTGGGTGAATGTCGACGGTTCCTATGAAAAGGTCGCTGCAATCGGAATTAGAGTTGCCGAGAAAGTGACCATGCATGGTTTCGCCCTGAACTGCAATAACTCACTCGACCCGTATGAGACGATTATTGCCTGCGGTATTCGAGATGCAAAAACCACTACTCTTTCGCTACTCACCGGAAGCGAAATCACTCCAGCAGCTGCCGCGGAAGTAGTGCAGAGGCACCTCGGTGAGATTGAATTGAGACGATGAACGACAAACCAGAACGCAAACTTCTTCGACTAGAAGTGCGTAACGCCTCGGTTCCAATTGAAAAGAAACCTGAGTGGATAAAGACCACTGCAAAAATGGGTCCGGAATATAAGGCGCTGCAATCTCTAGTGAAAACCGAGGGATTACATACCGTTTGCCAGGAAGCTGGATGCCCAAATATTTTTGAGTGCTGGGAAGATCGCGAAGCTACCTTCTTGATTGGTGGATCTCAATGCACTCGTCGCTGTGACTTTTGCCAAATCGACACCGGCAAACCCGCCGACCTCGACACCGATGAACCAAGGCGAGTTGGTGAATCGGTTAAGTCGATGCAATTGCGATACGCGACAGTTACCGGTGTAGCGCGTGATGATCTAGATGATGAGGGAAGTTGGCTTTACGCAGAAACTATTCGACAAATTCACTCGCAATCTCCAGGTACTGGGGTGGAGATTTTAGTTCCTGACTTCTCTGGCAATCCGCTGCATTTGCAAAGAGTTTTCGACGCCGCACCCGAGGTATTCGCACACAACGTGGAAACCGTCCCACGTATTTTCAAGCAGATACGCCCGGCCTTTCGGTACGAGCGTTCCCTCGATGTAATCACCCAGGGGCGTAATGCGGGGTTGGTCACAAAGTCCAATTTGATTCTTGGTATGGGCGAAACCTCAGATGAAATAATTCAAGCCCTACGCGATTTACACAACGCCGGAACCGACATCGTCACTATTACGCAGTATCTGAGACCTACCCCTAGACACCATCCGGTTGATCGCTGGGTGAAGCCTCAGGAATTTGTTGAGTTTGCCAAGATTGCCGATGAAATCGGATTTCTTGGAGTACTAAGCGGGCCATTGGTTCGAAGTTCATACCGAGCCGGGCGACTATGGGCCCAGTCCATGCAGAAAAAAGGACGCGAGATTCCTGTTGATTTGCAGCACCTCGCCGAAGCTGCGGCGCGCGATGGCTTCAGCCAGGCCGCTCACTAAATTTGGTTAGGCTATACCCCATGGCAAAAAACACCCAGAAACCAGTTCGTCAACCATCACGTTTCGTGCAGGTGGTCAAGGTTTTAGCGAAAACCGCTAAAGACGACAAGAGCGCACTCGCTTGGTCGATCCTTGCATTCGTAGGCTTGCTCGCAGTCGGCTTGTTGATTGCGAACATTGTTGCTCCTGGTCAAACAGTTGGAGCAATTCTTTGGGGTGCAACCGGTGGTATCGCTGGGCTACTGGTAGCCATGATTATTCTTTCTCAGCGAGCTCAAGCAGTTATCCTTGCCGGTTACGAGGGGCAGCCAGGCGCAACCGGTGCCGTACTTCAGCAGGCTCTTCGCCGCGGATGGCGATTCAGTGAAATGCCGGTACATGTGAGCCCAAAAACTCAAGAAATGGTGTTCCGCGCGGTTGGGCCAGGTGGTGTTGTTCTGATTGGCGAAGGTTTCTCGAAGGCAAGAGTGCAGCAAATGACTGAGGAAGAGCGACGAAAAGTAGCTCGAATCGCACCTGGTGTCACCACCCACGTGTTCTACGTGATCCCAAACGACCCAGACTCAGTCAAATTGGCCAAACTTGGCCCTAGAATCCTCAAACTAAAGCGCGCTCTTGACCGTTCTGAAGTATCGGTGGTGGCCAAGCGCCTCGAATCTATCGGCCTAAATATCCCAGTGCCAAAGGGCATGGATCCGCGCAACATGCGTATGCCGCGCCGCTAAAGATTTACATCGGCGTAACATCTTTGGGCTAATCGGTAACAAGCACAAAGGTAGAATTTACGAGTAAACCACCTTTTGAGAGGGAAATACCCTATGACTAAACACCCTAAGTTCAAGACGGCTTCTGAGGTCGTCAAGTTCATTAAGGACGAGGACGTCAAGTTCCTTGATGTTCGCTTTACCGACCTACCTGGCGTGCAGCAGCACTTCAACCTACCTGCAGCGATGATCGATGAAGAGTTCTTCATTGATGGTCAGCTATTCGATGGTTCATCAATCCGCGGTTTCGCATCGATCCACGAATCAGACATGCAGTTGATTCCTGACGTGACCACTGCTTACCTCGATGCGTTCCGCGTTGAGAAGACTTTGGTGATGTTGTTCGACATCTACAACCCACGTAACGGCGAGATCTACGCTAAGGACCCTCGTCAGGTTGCCAAGAAGGCTGAGGCTTACCTAGCCAGCACCGGAATCGCTGACACCGCGTTCTTTGCTCCAGAAGCAGAATTCTTCATCTTCGATGACGTACGTTACGAGTACAAGCAGAACAGCTCGATGCACTTCATCGACTCAAGCGAAGCGGCATGGAACTCAGGTAAAGACGAGCGCATCGATGGTCAGGGTGGAAACCTTGCCAACAAGACTCCTTACAAGGGTGGCTACTTCCCAGTTGCTCCAGTTGACCAGCACGCTGACATGCGTGACCAGATTGTTCTCGAACTTGAGGCGGCTGGACTTGCGGTTGAGCGCAGCCACCACGAAGTTGGTACTGCGGGTCAGGGTGAGATCAACTACCGATTCGACACTTTGGTGCACGCAGCTGACGACATCTTGAAGTTCAAGTACATCGTAAAGAACGTTGCACACGCATTCGGAAAGACTGCAACCTTCATGCCTAAGCCACTATTCGGCGACAACGGTTCAGGTATGCACGTTCACCAGTCACTTTGGAAAGATGGCAAGCCATTGTTCTACGACGAGTCTGGCTACGGAGGTCTTTCTGACCTAGCTCGCTGGTACATCGGTGGAATTTTGAAGCACGCTCCATCACTTTTGGCTTGGACCAACCCATCTGTAAACAGCTACCACCGATTAGTTCCGGGCTTTGAAGCTCCAGTGAACTTGGTTTACTCGGCCGGTAACCGTTCGGCTGCGATTCGCATCCCGATGACCGGAACCAACCCGAAGGCAAAGCGTATTGAGTTCCGTGCTCCTGACGCTTCAGCTAACCCATACCTAGCTTTCGCGGCTATGTTGATGGCTGGTCTTGACGGTATTAAGAACCGCATCGAGCCACACGAGCCAGTGGACAAGGACCTCTACGAGCTACCACCAGAGGAAGCAAAGCTAATTCCTCAGGTTCCAGGCAGCCTAGAGCTAGTACTTCAGGCTCTTGAAGCTGACCACGACTACCTACTTGCTGGCGACGTATTTACCAAGGACTTAATCGAGACCTGGGTTAACTACAAGCGAGTACACGAGATTCAGCCGATTGCTCTACGACCTCACCCATACGAGTTCGAGCTTTACTACGGTGTGTAAGCACTAAACCTAAAAAGAGGTCAGCAGAAATGCTGGCCTCTTTTTTTATTCACGACTGATCAAGCGAAGAACAGTTTTTCAAACACCATGCGAGCACGACGAGTGTATGCGAGGTAATCTTCTTCTAAGCGACTGGCACTGTGGGGTGGATATTCCAAGATTCTGGCCAAGCCCTCGAGTTGCTTTCGATCTGTAGGTAATACATCCGTGCGCTTGTTTGCCCAAAGCACACTAGCGGAACGAACGCGAGAAGCCATAATCCATGCTTCGCTGAGCACTGTTGCATCGTGGCTCTCGATGAGTTTCTCGTCAACCATCGCTGCCAGCGCATCTAAGGTTCGCGGAGTACGAATAGCAGGATGTGCCTTTCCGAACTTAAGTTGGTAAAGCTGCACTAGCCATTCGACATCGCTGAGTGAACCTCGACCCAATTTCAGATGCCGTTTTGGATCTGCACCTTGAGGTAATCGTTCACTTTCAACTCGTGCTTTGATTCGGCGAATCTCAATTACCGCACCTTCTGCGAGCACGTCAGGGTAACGATACTTATCAATAATGGTGACAAAAGCGTTTCGAAGTGCTTCACTTCCGGCAATAACTCTGGCCCTGAGTAATGCCTGTGCCTCCCAGGTGTTTGCCCAGCGCTGATAATAGGCCAAATAGGAATCGATTGACCTAGCGACCGCTCCATTTTTGCCCTCGGGGCGTAGTCCATCGTCAATTTCAAATTCGAGCACGGCATCAGCGCACAGGCGCTTCAACTCAGAAACAATTTTCTCGGCCTGCTTCTGACTCTCTTCCAGATCGCCGGCGTCATCGGGAATGTAGGTGAACATCACATCCGCATCAGATCCGAAGCCAAGTTCCTCACCGCCGAACCGACCCATGGCCACGATTCCAAAATCCAACGAACAACCAAGGTGATCCTTCACCAATTCGAGCATTGCCATGAGGTATACCTCGGTGACATCACTAAGCCCCTTGGCTACCTGGTTAATGTTCAGGTCCCCCAGTACCGCACCGAGCGCCAGGCGCAGGGTTTCTCGGCGTCTAACCTGTCGAATGCTATTCGCCGAAGTTTCCAAATCATCATGTCTCTGGGCTATCGCAGATATTTCCTCTTCAATAGCCTCGGCCGATACCGGCTGGAGTTCTGCAGGATTTTCGAACCAGGCGGCGGCTTCTGGGATACGTTCGAACAGTGCCGTGGCTAGCTTGCTAGTGCCGAGAACCTGCGTCATACGTTCAGCAGCACCCGAAGAGTCGCGCAACATGCGGAGATACCAGTGCGACTCCCCTAGGTCTTCGGATAGTCTCCTAAAAGCCAGCAGAGCCGAATCAGGATCCGTACCCGCCGAGAACCATTGCAACAAAACCGGCAGCAGCTGCTTTTGGATGGCGGCCCTGCGCGAAAGCCCACTGGTGAGCGCCGCAATGTGAGTCAAGGCACCCTTCGGATCAGAGAAACCAATGGCTGCCAAACGATCTTGAGCCTGTGCGGTGGAAAGCTCGAGAGTAGAGTCCTCGAGTTTTGCTACCGCACTCAAAAGTGGACGATAGAACAGGCGCTGATGCAGTCCCCTTACTTCAAGC
>Ga0228703_1001314_pt1 | contig 15412 bp, 12 predicted proteins | sample McNCre217_Aug_MG_3_FD_178020 | JGI IMG/M metagenome (GOLD analysis project Ga0228703, IMG submission 178020) | Freshwater microbial communities from McNutts Creek, Athens, Georgia, United States - 29-17_Aug_MG | ecosystem: Environmental > Aquatic > Freshwater > Creek | place: USA: Georgia... | reverse complement strand
GTACCGTCAACGGCACGACCAGTGTGAGTAACGTCACGGTGAATGGCGGCAACGCCCTACTGGAAGGCAACAGTGTGACCACCAGTGGCAACGTGAGTCTGAATACAACCACGGACAGTGTGACCGGAACGAACGTGACGTTGGGTGGCAACGTCACAGCCAGCAACACGTTGAATGTGACGGGCAATAACGTCACTACCAATGCCAATCTCACATCGACCAGTGGCGGCGTGAGTTTGGTGGGTAACACCACTAGCGTCACCGGCGGCAGCATCAGCACAGGTGCTAACGGCTCGTCGACGATTGGTACAGCCAGTGGCAGCACAAGTGTGAGCAACGTGACGATCAGTGGTGGCAATGTCACGCTGGAAGGTAGTAGTGTGACCACCAGCGGCAACGTGAACTTGAACACCATCAATGCACTGGTGAACGGAACTGACGTGACGTTGGGCGGCAATGTCACTGCCGACAACACGCTTGCTGTGACGGGTAACAACGTCACATCAAATGCCAACATCACATCAACCAATGGCAATGTGAGTTTGGCAGGTAACACCACCAGCGTGATTGGTGGTTCGATTACTACGGGGGTGAACGGTTCGTCGACTATTGGTAGTGCTACCGGCACGACTAGCGTGAGCAACGTCACGGTGAATGGCGGCAACGCCCTACTGGAAGGAAGCAGTGTGACCACCAGTGGCAACGTGAGTCTGAATACAACCACGGACAGTGTGACCGGTACGAACGTGACGTTGGGTGGCAACGTGACAGCCAGCAACACGCTGAATGTGACGGGCAGCATGAACGTCAACAGCAGCGCTAATCTGACCTCGGTCAATGGCAACGTGAGTTTGGCAGGTAACACAACCACCGTGACAGGTGGCTCTGTGACTACGGGAGCAAATGGCACGACGACCATTGGTAGTGCTAACGGAACGACCTGGGTGAGCAACGTGACGGTCAATGGTGGCAACGCCACGCTCCAAGGTAGCGGTTTGACCTCTGTTGGCAACGTGAGTTTGAATACCACCACTGCCAGTGTGAACGCTACAAACATCTTTATCGCCCACAACTTCACATCCAACAACACACTGACTGTGAACGCTAACGGCAGGCTCACCATTAGTGCCAACCTAACGTCAACCAACGGCAACGTGAGTTTGTTGGGCAACACCACTAACGTCACAGATGGTTCGATCACTACAGGTGCTAACGGCTCATCAACGATTGGCAGCGCCAGCGGTACGACTAGCGTGAGCAATGTCACAGTGAATGGCGGCAACGCGACATTGACAGGCGCCAACGTCAGCACCACTGGCAACGTGAGTTTGAACACCACGACGGCCAGTGTGAATGGCACCAACGTTAACTTGGCTGGCAACGTCACAGCCAACAACACACTGGCTGTGACAGGTGACAACGTCACCAGTAGTGCCAACCTCAAGTCGACCAATGGCAACGTCAGTTTGGCGGGTAACACCACTAGCGTCACTGGTGGCTCGATCACTACAGGCATTAACGGTTCATCAACGATTGGTAGTGTCAATGGCACGACCAGCGTGAGTAATGTGACGGTCAATGGCGGCAATGTCACGCTCGAAGGCAGTGGTTTGAACGTCCTTGGCAACGTGAGTTTGAACACCATCAACGCATTGGTGAACGGAACTGACGTGACGTTGAGCGGGAACGTCACGGCAAACAATACGTTGGCTGTGACAGGGGGTAACGTCACCGCGAATGCCAACATCACCTCGGCCAATGGGAACGTGAGTTTGGCAGGCAATACCACCAACGTGACAGGCGGCTCAATCGCTGCGGGCGTTAATGGAACTTCAACTATTGGTAGCACGAACGGCACAACCAGCGTGAGTAACGTGACGATCAGCGGCGGCAATGCCACGCTGACGGGTGGCAATGTATCTACGAGCGGTAACGTGAGTCTGAATGCCACCAGCACGTCAATCGGCGGAGCGAACGTTACCTTGGGCGGCAACGTCACAACCAACAACACATTGGCTATGACGGGCAACAACGTGGCCATTAATGTCAACCTTACGTCGACGAATGGGAATGTCACTCTGGGTGGTAACACCACCAGCGTGACTGGTGGCTCAATCACTACAGGTGTTAACGGCTCATTGGCGATTGGTACAGCCACTGGCAACACAAGTCTGAGCAATGTCGCGCTGAATGGTGGCAACGCCACATTGACGGGCGGCAACGTAAGTACCACTGGCAACGTGAGCTTGAACACTACGACTGCCAGTGTGAACGGTACAAACGTGACGTTGAGCGGGAACGTCACAGCCAACAACACGCTGGCGGTCACAGGCGGCAACGTCACCAGCAACGCCAATCTGACTTCGACCAACGGCAACGTGAGCTTGGCGGGTAACACCACGAGCGTGACTGGCGGCTATGTCACCACAGGTGCTAACGGCACCTCAATCATTGGCAGCGCGAATGGCACGACCAGTGTGAGCAATGTTGCGCTGAATGGCGGCAGCGCCGTGTTGACGGGCAGCAACGTGAGCATCGCTGGCAACGTGAGCCTGAACACTACGACCGCCAGTGTGAACGGAACAAACGTGACATTGGGTGGCAACGTGACCGCGACCAATACCTTGGCCGTCACAGGTGACAACGTCACCACCAATGCCAATCTCACGTCGGCCAATGGCAGCGTGAGTTTGGCAGGCAACACCACCAACGTGACCGGTGGTTCGATCACTACAGGCGTCAACGGTTCATCGACCATTGGTAGCGCTAATGGCACGACTAGCGTGAGTAACGTGACGGTCAGCGGTGGCAATGCCACGCTGACAGGCGCCAACGTGAGCACCAGTGGCAACGTGAGCCTGAACACCACCACCGCCAGTGTGAATGGCACAAACGTTAACTTGGCTGGCAACGTTACAGCCAACAACACACTGGCTGTAATAGGTGACAACGTCACAAGCAGCGCTAACCTCACGTCGACTAATGGCAATGTGAGCTTGGCGGGCAATACCACTAGCGTGACTGGTGGCTATGTCACCACAGGCGTTAACGGTTCATCGACGATTGGTAGCGCGAACGGCACAACCAGTGTGAGCAACGTGACAGTCAGCGGCGGCAACGCCACGTTGACAGGTGGCAATGTGTCTACGAGCGGTAACGTGAACCTGAATACTACCACCTCGTCGATCAATGGCACGAACGTGAGCTTGGGGGGTAACGTCACAGCCAACACCACGCTGAATGTGATGGGCAACGACGTCACCAGTAACGCCAACCTCACCTCCACGAACGGCAACGTCACTTTGAGTGGCAACACAACAAGCGTGACGGGTGGCTCGATTACTACAAACGCTAACGGTTCATCGACCATCGGTAGCGCTAATGGCACAACCAGTGTGAGCAACGTGACGGTCAGCGGCGGCAACGCCACGCTGACAGGCGTCAACGTGAGCACCAGCGGTAACCTCACGCTCAATACGACCAACTCGTTGGTGAGCGGAGCGAACGTGAGCTTGAGCGGCAACGTCACAGCAAACAACACGCTGAATGTGACGGGCAACAACGTCACCTCTAATGCCAACCTCTCGTCCACGAACGGTAATGTGACTTTGAGTGGTAACACCACTAATGTCACAGGTGGTTCGATCAACACAGGTGCGAATGGCACTTTAATGATTGGCAGTGCTAACGGCACAACCAGCGTGAGTGATGTCACAGTCGCTGGTGGCAACGCCACCGTGACAGGCGTCAACGTAAGCACCAGCGGTAATGTGAGTTTGAATACCGCCAACTCGTCGGTGAACGGCACGAACGTGACGTTGAGTGGCAATGTCACAGCTAACAACACGCTGGCTGTGACAGGAGGCAACGTCACCGCGAATGCCAACATCACCTCAACTAACGGCAACGTGAGTTTGGCAGGTAACACCACTAGCGTCACTGGCGGCTATGTCACCACAGGCGCTAACGGCACCTCGACTATTGGCAGTACCAACGGTGTGACCAGTGTGAGCAATGTCACGCTGAATGGCGGCAACGTCGCTCTGACAGGCAGCAACGTAAGCACCAGCGGCAACGTGAGCTTGAATACCACCAACTCGTCGGTCAACGGAACGAATGTGACGTTGGGCGGCAATGTCACAGCAAACACCACGCTGAATGTGACGGGCAACAACGTCGCCAGTAGCGCCAACCTCACGTCCACCAACGGCAATGTGAGTTTGGTGGGCAACACCACCAGCGTGACTGGCGGTTCAATCACTACAAGCGCCAATGGCTCATCGACGATTGGTAGCGCGAACGGCACAACCAGCGTGGCTAATGTGACGGTCAGTGGCGGTAACGCCACGCTGACGGGTAGCAGCCTAACTACTAGTGGCAATGTGAGTTTGAACACCACCAACTCGTCGGTCAATGGCACGAATGTGACGTTGGGCGGCAACGTCACAGCAAACAACACACTGAATGTGACAGGCAACAATGTCACCAGTAGCGCCAACCTCACGTCCGCCAACGGCAACGTCACATTGAGTGGTAACACGACCAATGTCACGGGTGGCTCGGTGACTACGGGAGCGAATGGCACCTCGACCATTGGCAGCGCAAACAGTACAACCAGCGTGAGCAACGTGACGGTCAGCGGCGGCAATACCACGCTGACAGGTAGCAATGTGTCTACGAGCGGTAGCGTGAACCTCAACGCCACGAACACGTCAGTCAACGGCACAAACGTGAGCTTGGGTGGCAACGTCACAGCCAATAACACGCTGGCTGTTACAGGTAGCAACGTCACTACTAATGCCAACCTCACATCGATGAACGGCAATGTGATTCTGGTGGGCAACACCACCAGCGTGACGGGCGGCTCGATTACTACAGGCGCTAACGGTTCATCGACGATTGGTGCAGCCACTGGCAATACAAGCGTGGGGGGTAACACCACAATCACAGGTGGTAACGCCACGCTGAATGGCGGCAATGTGAGCACCAGCGGCAACCTCACCCTCAACACTACCAACGCGTCAGTCAACGGCACAAACGTGACGTTGGGCGGAAATGTCACGGCTAGCAACACGCTGGGTGTGACAGGTAGCAACGTCACCAGCAGCGCAAATCTCACGTCCACCAATGGCAACGTGAGTTTGACGGGTAACACCACCAACGTGACAGGTGGCAGCATAAGCACAGGTGCCAACGGCTCATCGACTATCGGTGCAGCAAGTGGAAACACAAGCGTGAGTAATGTCACGGTGAATGGCGGTAACGTCACAGTGACCGGCAGCAACTTAAGCACCAGCGGCAATGTGAGTTTGAACACCACCAACTCGTCGATTAACGGCACGAATGTGAGCTTAGGTGGCAATGTCACAGCGAACAACACACTGGCGGTGACAGGCAACAACGTCACCACTAATGCCAACCTCACATCGACCAACGGCAGCGTCAGCTTAGGTGGAGGTAACACCACCATTACTGGTGGTGGCATCAGCGCTGGCACCAATGTGAGCTTAAGCGGCAACATCACTGCGACCGATACGCTGAATGTCACAGGCCCCAACGTGAGCTTGGGTGGCAACATCACAGCCAACAACGCGCTGGCTGTGACCGGCAACAACGTCACCAGCAACGCCAATCTGACTTCGACCAACGGCAACGTGAGCTTGGCGGGTAACACCACCAACGTGACCGGTGGCTCAATCACTACAGGCGCTAACGGCTCGTCAACGATTGGTAGCGCGAGCGGTACAACCAGCGTGAGTAACGTCGCGGTGAATAGCGGTAATGCCACAGTGACAGGCAACAACGTGAGCACCAGCGGAAGCATCAGTTTGAACGCCACCAACACAGCGGTGAGCGGAGCGAACGTGGCGTTTGGTGGCAACGTCACAGCCAATAACACGCTGAATGTGACGGGCAACAACGTCACCACTAATGCCAACCTCTCGTCCACGAATGGCAACGTGAGTGTGGCTGGCAACACCACGAGCGTGACTGGCGGTTCAATCACTACAGGCGCTAACGGCTCGTCGACGATTGGCAGCGCCAACGGCGCAACCAGCGCGAGTAACGTGACGATCAGTGGCGGTAACGCCACGCTGACGGGCAGCAACGTGAGCACCAGCGGTAACCTCACACTCAACACGACCAATTCGTCAGTTAATGGCGCGAACGTGAGCATGGGCGGCAACGTCACAGCGAATAACTCGTTGGCTGTGACGGGGGGGTAACGTTACTAGCAGTGCCAACCTCACATCGACGAACGGCAATGTGAGTTTGGCGGGCAATGCCACTAGCGTGACTGGCGGTTCAATCACTACAGGCGCTAACGGCTCGTCGACGATTGGTAGCGCCAACGGCACGACCAGCGTAAGCAATGTCACAGTCGCTGGTGGTAATGCCACCGTGACAGGCGCCAACGTGAGCACTAGCGGTAACGTAAGTTTGAACACCACCAACTCGTCGGTCAACGGAGCCAACGTGACGTTGGGAGGCAACGTTGCGGCCAACAACACACTGGCAGTGACAGGTAGCAACGTCACCAGCAACGGTAATCTCACGTCGACTAATGGCAACGTGAGTGTGGCTGGCAACACCACGAGCGTGACTGGCGGCTCAATTACTACAGGTGCTAACGGTTCATCGACGATTGGCAGCGCCAACGGCACGACTAGCGTGAGTAACGTGACGGTCAGTAGCGGCAACGCCACGTTGACAGGTGGCAGCCTAGCGACTAGTGGCAATGTGAGTTTGAACGCCACCAACACATCGGTGAACGGTACGAACGTTACTTTGGGTGGCAACGTTACAGCGAACAACACGTTGGCTGTTGCAGGTAACAACGTCACTACCACTGCCAACCTTACATCGACGAACGGCAACGTGAGTGTGGCGGGCAATACCACTAGCGTGACTGGCGGTTCAATCGCTACAAGCGCCAATGGCTCCTCGACCATTGGCAGCGCCAACGGTACTACCAGTGTGAGCAACGTGACGGTCAGCGGTGGCAACGCCACGTTGACAGGTGGCAATGTGTCTACAAGCGGCAGCGTGAGTTTGAACACCACCAACACATCGGTAAACGGTACAAACGTGAGCTTGGGCGGCAACGTCACGGCCAATAACGCACTGGCGGTGGCCGGTAACAACGTCACTACTAATGCCAACCTCACATCGACGAACGGCAATGTGAGTCTGGTGGGCAATACCACCAGCGTGACGGGTGGCTCGATTACTGCATCTGCCAATGGCTCCTCGACCATTGGCAACGCCAACGGAACAACCAGTGTGAGCAATGCCACAGTCGCTGGCGGTAACGCCACCGTGACAGGCGCCAACGTGAGTACCAGCGGTAATGTGAGTTTGAGTACCACCAACTCGTCGGTTAATGGCACGAACGTTACTTTGGGTGGCAACGTTACAGCGAATAACACGTTGGTTGTTGCAGGTGACAACGTCACTACCAATGCCAACCTTACGTCAACGAACGGCAACGTGAGTGTGGCGGGCAACACCACCAGCGTGACTGGTGGCTCGATAACCACAGGCGCGAATGGCACCTCAACGATTGGTAGTGCCAACGGCACAACCAGCGTGAGCAACGTGACGGTCAATGGCGGCAGCACCACAGTGACAGGTGGCAACGTAAGCACCAGCGGCAACATCAACCTGAATGCCATCAATTCAACGGTGAATGGCACCAATGTGGCTTTGGGTGGAAACGTGACCTTGAGCTCTAACAACAGCTTGTCGGTGACAGGTGGCAATGTCACCAGTGCTGCGAACGTGACGGCCGGTGGCAACTTGAGCCTGGGGGGTAACAATGTTTCGGTGACTGGCGGTACCCTGACCAGTAGTTTGGGCACGGTGACCGTAGGCTCGAGCAATGGCAACGTCACCTTAAGCTCCAATGCGACGATTACCTCGCCTGTTGCACCTGTGATGGCCGGTAATGTGACAGGCAATGCATCGGTGGTGACCTCGGGGCCCACGGTTCAGCCCAGCAACACGCCAACGGCAATTGGTTCAATTCCCGTGTCGGCTATTCCGAACTTGACGACCACTTCGATCGCCGCGTTGACCGCCGCCCAAGTGACGGGCTTTACAGCTGCCCAGCTCGCAGCGTTGAGTCCAACGCAGTTGGCTGCATTTACGCCTAGCGCATTGAGTGGGTTGAGTGCCACGCAGTTGGGGGCTTTGAGTGCAACACAAATGGCTGCTATGAGCACAGATCAATTGGGTTCATTGAGCGTGAATCAATTGAAAGGGTTGACAGCTTCGCAACTGGTTGCGTTGAGCCCCGCGCAAAAGCAAGCCTTGAACTGGTGGGGTACGTCGGGTGGTGCAGCAACGACCACTTTCACGCCTGCGCAGATGGCCGCTATGTCGCCAGTACAGGTGGGGCTGTTGACCCCCGCGCAGTTGGTCAACCTCACGCCAGAGCTGATGTCTGCATGGAACGAGTTGCAAGTGGCGGGGCTGACACCTTCACAGATCACGCTGTTCACCTCTGCACAAGTTGCAGGCCTGTTGAACTCCGGCAAGGTTTCAACCATGACGGATGACGCTAAGAAAGCGGTTGTCAAACGAGCGCTTCTTTTCCAAGGCACGTTAGAGCCTTTAGGCGGCAGCTCAATTTCCAGAGCGAAAAACTGGACGGTGCCAGGCAATGTCCTTACGGCTACTGACTTTGTTTCTACAAGCGAAGAGCCGCTCAACCCTCCAAGAGAGCCGAAGTGAAGACGGGGTGTTGAAACCAACTTTGCTTTAACTCATATGAATTGATTGAATAATTTATGGAATTTCATCGAACCCCTCTGAGCTGGTCTTTGGCTGTGGCCTTGGCTTGTGGCATGACTCAAGTGGCGAACGCAGTCGAGGTGTCTGCGTCCACGCAGCAAGTCGAAGCCACGCAAGCTGTGTTTCAAGTGGATGAGTTTGTGTTGGTGCGTGAAGCTGATGTGCTGACGCAAAAAACCCAACAGCAAGTGCTCAGTGCCTTGGCTTCTGCCAAAGGTTCCAACCGTAATCTGCAGTCTGTGAATGCTGCGATTCAAAAAGCACAGGGCGTGTTGGACCAAGTTGCACCCGGTGCTTATGTCTTGAGTCTGGCGCCTCAGACGATTTATGACAAAGGCAATGTGTTGGTGCTGGTCAGACCCGTGCTGAGCAAGGTCACGGTCAAGGGCTTGAGTGGCGAAGACCTCAAAGAAGCACTCGATAACTTGCCCCCTACTTTGCAAAAAGGTGAAACTTTGTCGGGTGACAAATGGCCATCGCCTCAGACCTTGGGTATTTTGAATGAGCACCCCCTGAAGGTCACGACGATTCAATACAACGTGGAGCGCGATAAACCCGTGTCGGCGGAGGTCCAAGTGATGGAGCCGTTTGGCAAAAACCAAACTGCGGTGACGGTTGACACCTTTGGCAACCAAGTGATTGGCCGCGGCATGTTGACTGTGTCGCATCTGCAAACCGATGTGGGTGCACGCGATGATGTGTTGAGCGTGTCTGGTTCGACCTCGTTGCACCGTCCGGGTCAAGTCAGTGTGGCGACCCTGCGCTATACCGTGCCAGATATGCGCTCGTTCACCAGCCATTCGTTAGGGCTGGTGCATTCGCAAAGCAATGTAGATTCGCCGTTTCTGTTTTTTGGCAACGTCACCGGGAAGGGTAGCTACAACGAGTTGAGCTACCGGCAGACCCATTTTTTCAACTGGGGTAAAGACACAGGCTGGAGCAGTACCAAGTTCGTGGGTGATGTAGCTTGGAACAGAGCGCATTCAAACACCTCATTTCTGAACAGTACGCTGAGCGAATATTCGGTGTCTTCGCTGCCGGTGACTTTGGGGCTGGAGAGCATGTTGAATGTGGGGGCTTCAAATGCGGATGACTGGGTGAAAGACTTCTCCGCTTCGGGTCGTGTTCAAGTGGTGATGAACAAAGCGGGGCTGATTTCGAGCCAATCGGAATTTCAGCAAGCGCGTGCAGATGCAGGCAGCAGCAGGGCGCTGCGCTTGTTCTTAGATACCCGCACCACACTGTCAGACCAGGCCCGATTGAATGTGATGTTCTCGGGGCAGTTCAGTACCGACAAGTTATTGCCTTCGGCTCAGATGGCAATTGCCGGTGACCGCATGGGGGTGCGAGGTTTTATGAACTCGGTGCTTCTGGGCGATGCAGCACAGGTGTTACGCAACGAGATCGAGCCTTTGGTGATGCGCAGCAAGTGGGATGCTTATGTGACGCAGCCCTATGTGTTTTATGACGTGGGTCACAAGCGCGGGGGTAACGATGAGCGGGCTTTGCTGGTGTCTAGCCGAGGCTTGGGTATTCGTCTAAACCATGTGCAAGCGACGGGTTTCTCGATGGATGTATTTGGGGCGAGAAAAATCCATGGCGCAAGCTTTGACTTGATGCCCGGCAGCACGAGTGAGGTGAGCAAGACCACGTATTGGGTTACAGGAACGTATCGGTTTTAAGTCATGGCGTTTTCATTGGAGCAGTTTGAGAACGCTTGCTACAAGCGTCAGCACGAGTCGGCCGGTCGAGAACTGGCGAGCTTGTTGCAAGGTCTAGATCAGAACTTGGGTGGTCTGGGACAAAACTTTCAAGGGCAAGCCTTGCGTGGTTTGGCACCCCAAGAGATCAATACCCACTTTGCGACACGCATTTGTGCAGCGATGTCGTGTTTGTTTTCTGACCCAGAGTTTCATTTTTCACCCGAGTGGCGAAAGCGCACATTTGAGCTGCACCGCTGGATTTCAGCCTTGTTTGCAGCGAGTCCTTTTCATAATGCCGACCATGTGCTGCGTGCCTTGAATTTGCAGACAGGTGCTGATCAACCACTGACGGTGACGCAACGCGATTTGCACAAGTTTTGCATTCTGTACACACAAGAGTCAGAGATTGAAATTGATTTGACGTCGATGTGGACGCAAGCGCCGCTGTTAACCGCGAGTTTGTGTTTGTCGTTGATGTCACCTCGTTTTCTGGGAACGCAGGCAGCACACAGCAAACGCGAAACGCTGCTGCAGTGGTTGCCCGACCGATTGACCGAGTTAGACAACGTGCTCGATTTACCGTTTGGCATCGTGCACGATGTGTACATGCATTGCAGCTACGCAGATGGGGCGTACAAGCACAACATCAAAAAGTCGATCAACGGGCTCATTCGTCGTTATTTGCTGCTGCGTGAAGGTCTGCAAGATCGCGTGACACGCAATCAGCCCGGCGCCGCTCATTGGGTCGATGGCAAACCCGTGGTGTTGGTAGTGATGGAGTGGTTCAACAGTTCGCACTCCGTGTACCGCACGCACTCACGGAGCTTGCTGGCTTTGCGTGAACATTTTCATGTGGTGGGCATGGGTTCTGAGATGGCTGTGGATGAGGCAGGTCGCGCAGTGTTTGATGCGTTCATTGCCTTGGACCCAAGCAAGGCCTTGGTCGATCAAGTGCGCGATGTCATGCAACACGCGCAGCGCTTACAGCCTTCGGTGTTTTATTGCCCAGCGGTGGGCATGTTCCCGCTCACCATCTTTTTGGCCAATTTGCGTTTTGCGCCCATTCAAGTGGCGGCGTTGGGCCATGGCGCAAGCACCATGGCCGAGTGCATGGATTACTACGTGTTGGATGAAGACTTCATTGGAGACCCAGCATGCTTCAGTGAAACCTTGATTCGCATGCCTATCGACAGCATGCCTTTTGTGCGCAGCAGTTCGCAAACCGAGTTGACGCCTGTGATGCGCGAGAACCCCGATGTGGTGCGGGTGGCAGTGGCTTCGTCGCTGATGAAGTTCAATCCCAGGTTTTTGCAGGCGTGCCAGCAAATCGTGGCGCGCAGCCGAGTGCCCGTAGAGATGCATTTCATGCCAGGCATGGCGATTGGGTTGGGTCATGTGCAGCTCAAGTCGTTGGTGGCCAGGTACATGCCCACGGCGGTGGTGCATGCGCATTTGCCATACCCCGAGTACATGCAGGTGTTGAACCAATGTGATCTCTACATCAACCCTTTCCCCTACGGCAATATGAACGGCATCGCCGACATGGCGTTTCAAGGCTTGGTGGGCGTGTGCCGTACGGGGCCTGATGTGCACGAACATATTGACGAAGGCATTTTTCAACGCTTGGGTTTGCCCGATTGGTTGATTGCTAGCACCGACGAAGCCTATGTGCAAGCAGCGGTCAGATTGGCAGAAAACCACACCGAGCGACTGGCGTTGCGTCGCGATTTGCTCGAACGCCAAGCGGTTGAGGTGTTGTACCAAGGTCGTCCAGAAGTGTTGGGTCAAAAACTACTGGCGCTGGTAGAGGCGTTGAATCAATAGGGACGAATATGTCAGAAGAAATTCAAGCGTTGCATGTGATCAGTGGTTTGCCCCGTTCGGGCTCGACCTTGTTGTCGTCCTTGCTGTCGCAAAACCCGGATGCGTATGCCAGTATTTCCAGCCCTTTGCTGGGCGCCATGCTGGCGGTTCGAAATCAGCTGAATATGGCTGATTACAGTGCCTCGAGTTTGATTCAAGAAGATGAACAACTCGAGCTGTACCGCAACATGATCAAGGGGTATTACGCCAGCCGCCGTGGCGCACGAAAGATTATTTTTGACACCAACCGTCTGTGGACAGCCAATCTGGGTCTGTTGCATGCGCTGTCGCCCAACAGCAAGGTGATTGTGTGTGTGCGCAATATGGCAGCTGTGCTGGACAGTTTTGAACGTTTGTTTCGCGTCAATCCGTTTGTGTTGCCCAAGTTGTTTGGCGGGCCTCACGAATGGGGCACTGTGTATAGCCGGGTCGACACCATGATCTTGCGTGACCGTCAGGTTGGTGGGCCGTGGATTGCGCTGAAAGAGGGCTTGTACAGCGAGCACTCGTCCAAGCTTTTGTTGGTGGAATATGACTTGTTGGCGCAATCGCCTTTGCAGGTGCTCGAGCAGATCTACAACTTCTTGGGGATGACGCCTTACCAAGGGCATCACTTGGATGGGTTGTCCTTGCTCGACTCTGAGAAAGTCAAGGTCAAGCAGTTTGATGACAACTTGGGCGCACCTTTGCTGCACCAACTCAAAGACGCGGTGCGTTACGAAACCCGTCCAAGTGTGTTGCCGCCCGATCTGTTGACGATGTTGTCGGACTTGAATTTTTGGAATTCCATGGACGGCACGGAAGCCAAGATGCTGCGTGCGACTTGATGTGTGCCCCACGAAAACCTCCACTGAGAACCACGCTGTGAATACGCATTTGCACCCTCAAGCTTTGGCCGTGCGTCGGCTTGACCGTGAGCGTTTGAACGGTCATTCGGGCAAGGTCATTTGGTTCACGGGTTTATCGGGTTCGGGCAAGTCCACCTTGGCCAATGCTTTGGATGTGGCCTTGCATGCGCGCGGCAAGCGCACTTATTTATTGGATGGCGACAATGTGCGCCGTGGACTCAACCGTGATTTGGGTTTTTCAGATGCAGACCGAGTCGAGAACATTCGCCGCATTGCCGAAGTGGCGCATTTAATGATGGATGCCGGACTGATTGTGATGACGGCTTTTATTTCACCGTTTGCACGTGAGCGCGATATGGCCCGCGCGCTGATTGGTGCGGAAAATTTTTTAGAAATTTATGTCAACGCACCTTTGGCGGTGTGCGAGCAACGGGATGTGAAGGGTTTGTACAAGCTCGCACGTGCAGGCAAGATCGCACACATGACAGGCATTGACAGCCCTTATGAAGCACCTGTCGCGCCTGATTACACGGCACAGACAGATGAAAAATCTCTGACCGATATCGTTCACGAGTTGTTGCAACTTCTGTGAGCGAATGCGCGGTGAGGCGCGCAGGCGTAACGCCAATGTGGCTCCAAACGTTGACGCAAATAATTAAATATTCGAGTCAACAGCTGTGATTCCGTGCTCGTTGAAGGTGTACTCCAACTTGGAGTTGTTCAACCACCGTAAAGGAATTTATATGAACAAGCTGATTGCCACTTTGATCGTTGGTGGATTTTCTGCCGCTGCGTTTGCCGTGACACCTGCGGCGCCGGCGACACCAGCAACACCCGCCACACCTGCAACTGCCGCTTCAGCAGCGAAGGTAGAAACCGCGCCTGCGGCGAAGAGCGAGGGTAAGCACCTCGGTCAAGAGAAGAAGGCTGCTAAAAAAGCCGAAGGTGCCAAGAAGGCAGACACTGCGCCTAAAGCAGACGCTGCCAAGTAAGCCAACCGCTGCGTTGCGCAGTTAGGCCGGGGTTGTTTGCAGCGCTGCAGCGCTTGCAATGACCCCGCCACCCAAACACACATCCCCGTCATACAACACAGCCGACTGGCCTGGTGTGACGGCCCACTGAGGATCATCAAAGGCGAGCACCAGCTCGCCTTCTTCGTTGTAGCTCAGTGCACACGGTGCATCGGCTTGGCGATAGCGCGTTTTGGCAGCATATCGACCAGGTGTTGGTGCGTGTGGTGCACACCAACTCAGATCGTCGGCGTGTAGTGAGCCGTAAAGCAACCACGGATGGTCATGGCCTTGCACCACGTACAAGGTGTTGGTGGTCAGGTCTTTGCGGGCCACAAACCATGGCTGGTGTTCGCCACCACCACGCTGTGCGCCTTTTTCTTTGAGGCCGCCAATGCCCAAGCCTTGGCGTTGCCCAAGCGTGTAAAAACTCAGACCCACATGCGTGCCAATCTTGCGACCGCGCTCGTCTTTGATGGGGCCGGGTTCGTTGGCAATGTAGCGGTTTAAGAATTCACGGAACGGGCGCTCGCCGATGAAACAAATGCCAGTCGAATCTTTTTTCTTGGCGTTGGGCAAACCAATTTCATCGGCAATGCGGCGCACTTCGGTTTTGTGTAGCTCGCCGACGGGGAATAAAGTTTTTGACAGCTGTGCCTGGTTCAAGCGGTGCAGAAAGTAGCTTTGGTCTTTGCTGGGGTCCAAACCTTTGAGCAGCTGAAACTCGCCATCGACTTCGCGCACGCGGCAGTAGTGGCCCGTGGCAATTTTTTCAGCGCCTAGGCGCATGGCATGGTCTAAGAACGCTTTGAACTTGATCTCCGCGTTGCACAAAATGTCGGGGTTGGGTGTGCGGCCGCCTTGGTACTCGCGCAAGAACTCGGCGAACACGCGGTCTTTGTATTCGGCGGCAAAGTTGACGTGCTCAATCTCAATGCCAATCACATCGGCTACCGCCGCTGCGTCGACGAAGTCGATGTTGGACGAGCAATACTCGCTGTCGTCATCGTCTTCCCAGTTCTTCATGAAGATGCCGACCACGTCGTAGCCTTGTTGCTTCAACAGATAGGCGCTGACCGCAGAGTCCACGCCACCGCTCAAGCCCACCACCACACGTTTGTTATTTGCCATGGGGCAATTATCCCTGTGAGGGATGACCCACGCTGGGGTCGGTGTACACCAGTTCGAGTGG
>Ga0228703_1001312_pt1 | contig 15423 bp, 17 predicted proteins | sample McNCre217_Aug_MG_3_FD_178020 | JGI IMG/M metagenome (GOLD analysis project Ga0228703, IMG submission 178020) | Freshwater microbial communities from McNutts Creek, Athens, Georgia, United States - 29-17_Aug_MG | ecosystem: Environmental > Aquatic > Freshwater > Creek | place: USA: Georgia... | reverse complement strand
AATCCGAATTTGCCGCAAATGGGCGACGCTGGTAGGAAACGAGTTGAAGAGCTATTCAGTTGGGAGAAAATCGCCGCCGAAACCATCGAGGTCTATCACAACGCCATCAAAGCTTTCGTTTAGGCTCTATTCATGGCAATCACAATCGATCTAAATAACGTCACGGTTTCGCGCGATGGAGTCAACATCATCAATAATCTTGACTGGCAGGTTGCCGATTCCGAACGCTGGGTGATTGTTGGTCCAAATGGAGCGGGAAAAACTACTCTGCTAAAGGTTGCCGCAGCACAAATTCAGCCAACGTCAGGGGTGGCTAAAATTCTCGGAGAAACACTTGGAGGCGTAAATGTCTTTGATTTGCGCACTCGGGTGGGTTTTGCTTCCAGCGCTTTGATCTCGCACATTCCAAATTCGGAAACAGTTTTGAACGCCGTTATGACCGCTAGTTATGCGATTACAGGCCGTTGGACGGAAGAATACGAAGACATCGATATTCGAAGAGCCCGCAGAGTCTTGGCCGAGTGGAATCTGAGCGAGCACGCCGACAAGGCCTTTGGGACATTGAGCGATGGCGAGCGTAAACGGGTGCAACTTGCTCGTTCCGTGATGACTGATCCTGAATTGTTGTTGCTGGATGAACCAGTTGCAAGTCTTGACCTGGGTGCCCGAGAGCAGACTGTACAGGTTCTTGGGGCCTACGCTTCGTCGGCTGCTGCTCCTTCAATGGTTATGGTGACTCACCATCTCGAGGAGATTCCACAGGGATTCACGCACGCTATGTTACTGAACGAGGGCTCTGTGGTTGCGCAAGGGCAGATTGACGCTATTTTGACCAGCGACCTACTAAGTGAGACCTTCGGTTTTGGCCTAAATGTGACCAAGACGGATGGGAGATTCCAAGTTCGCTCACGCTAAGGCTAGGCGTTCCACAGTTTCTTTGGTATAGTTTTTAGGTTGCCATCGCAACGACTAAGACTTTTTACGAGGATTTATTCATGAAGGCTGAAATTCACCCAAAGTACGAGGCAATCGTTTTCCGCGACCTAGCTTCGGGCGTTGCATTTCTAACTCGCTCAACAATCACCAGCAACAAGACCATTGAGTGGGAAGACGGCAACACTTACCCTGTGTACGACGTGGAAATCTCCTCAGAATCGCACCCTTTCTACACCGGTAAGCAGCGCATCATGGACGCAGCCGGTCGAGTAGAACGTTTCAACGCACGTTACAAGAATTTCGGAGCCTAGGCTTCAAAGAAAATAACCTCCTTACCAAAAAGGTGAGGAGGTTATTTTCTTTTTACAGTGGCTTTTCAGGCCAGCCTATAACGGCCTTGAATTCTGGATTTATAGCGGACATGAACTTGGCAAATGACTCGTCCTGCTCTTTCGACCAAGTTTTCTGAAGTAGATGAAGCTCGGTCAAAGGAACATTTAGTTCATTTGGAAATCGTTTAGCCATCGCTTGCGCGATGTGACCGGCAGCAATTGCATCAGCGATTGCATTGTGAGCATCATTCAAACTAACGCCGTAATAGCCGGCAACAATCTCCAATTTTCTTTTACCTTTGCGAAACTGCACCAATTTCTTGTCTAGAACCAATGGATCTATGATCGGGCCGGGTGATTCAGACCAGTCGATGCCAGCACGTCGAGCGTGGGCTCGAAGTATTGTGAAATCGTAAGGTGCGTTATAAGCAACCACTGGTATTCCCTGTGCGAAGTAGCTCGCCAAGGTCTTCGTGATTCCTTCGACGACCTCATCTAAGTCTTGACCATTTTTACGAGCAAAATCTGTTGTAATACCGTGAACTGCAGTAGCTACTTCAGGAATTTCAATGCCCGGATTCGCTAACCAAGAAACATCACCGCCGTTTAGGGAACCATCAGGGTTTAAGAGTGCGGCACACGCAGTTACGATACGAGAATCGGTGTGGTCTAGACCCGTAGTTTCGAGGTCGAAAACGGCGATTGGTTTCGTTGCCCATTCAGGCAAAAAGTTATCTAACTCGAAAAGTTCATCAATGCTCACCATCAAAGACTATTCGAACCGAAAGACATTCAGGTTAGCTGAGTCCTATACCTTCAAGAAGTTCGGTTGCCGCCCGATAGTGGTTCAAAGTGAAGATGTGTATCCCAGGAGCTCCTCTGGCGATTAGTTGGCGGCCTAGTTGGATAGAAAACTCCATACCAATTTCACGTGCGTGTTCTTCATTTTCAGCTGAGTTAAGTTGATTCAATAAGCTGCTTGGCAGAGAAGCACCTGACATCTCCGCCATTCTCAAAACCTGCTTCGCATTCGAAATTGGCATAAGCCCAGGCACAATTGGCATGGAAACTCCATTGTCCTCTGCCGAAGAAACCAGTTTTGAATAAGCGTCAATGTCAAAAAAGAGCTGAGTCATCGCCAATTCAGCACCGAGTTCCTGCTTCTTTTTCAACACCTCGAGATCTTGCTCGAGCGAATCTGACTCCGGATGTTTTTCAGGAAAGGCTGCCACACCAATGGAAAGCGTTGAAATCTTCTTAGTCAGCGCCACCAGTTGATCGGCATGTTGAAAGTCGCCCAGAGGGTCGCCTTCAAAGTTCGCTGGGACATCCCCTCGCAGAGCCAGAACACCCGCAACGCCTGCCGACTCATATCGACTCAACAGACCCGTGATGTTTTTCTCTGTGGCTCCGATACAGGTGAGATGAGCAATTGTAGGAACTTGGGGCGCAAGTTCCTCCACAACCGCTAAAGAAACCGACTGGTTTGAACCCATCGCACCATAGGTAACCGAGACAAAATCTGGATTAAAGTTCTTCAATTTATTGAATGAATTACGAAGCGTTTCTAGCCCGTTTTCGTCCTTGGGCGGAAAGAATTCGAAAGAAATCGTTGGTTTCACTCGATTATTGAGTTTGTCAAGGAAATCTTGTTCGTCCGTCATGTCTCAATTTTACTCAATGCCTGTCGAGTAAACTTGTGTGGATGTTCAATCCAAGATCACAAGCCCTAATCGATGCCATTCGAACGCGTGTAGTGGTTGCCGATGGAGCCATGGGCACGATGATTCAGGATTCAAATCCGAGCCTTGAGGACTTTGAAAACCTTGAAGGCTGTAACGAAATTCTTAACGTTACAAGACCAGATCTAATTGCAAGCATTCACCGAAAATATCTTGGTGCTGGTGCCGAAGCAATTGAGACCAACACCTTTGGTGCGAATTTCGCCAACCTAAGCGAGTACGGAATTCCCGAGCGAATTGCCGAGCTCGCAGAGGCTGGAGCGCGTATCGCCCGAGAGACCGCCGAGGAATTTGGTGAATCTAGATGGGTGCTTGGCTCAATTGGGCCTGGCACAAAATTGCCTACCCTCGGCCACGAGAAATTCTCTGTGCTACGCGACGCCTATCAAGAGCAAACCGTGGGGCTGATTCGAGGGGGAGCAGATGCCCTTCTAATTGAGACCACCCAGGATCTTCTTCAGACTAAGAGTTCAGTGATTGGCGCAAAACGGGCCATGAAACAGCTCAACGCCTATCTGCCAATAATTGTTTCGGTCACCATCGAGACAACTGGGACGATGCTTCTAGGGTCAGAAATTGGCGCGGCGCTTACGGTTCTTGAATCACTCGGCATTGACGCAATTGGCTTGAACTGTGCCACCGGCCCAGCGGAGATGAGTGAACATCTGCGTTATTTGGCTAAAAACTCCTCACTCCCAATTTCGGTTATGCCAAATGCTGGTTTACCGGTACTTACCGGAGATGGCGCTTATTACCCATTGCAACCAAATGAAATGGCGGCCGCTCAGTTAGCGTTTGTACGAGAATTTGGAGCTGGACTGGTAGGCGGCTGTTGCGGAACCACACCGGAACACATCAGAGTGATTGCTGAAAGCGTGGCGAAACTTACGCCCGGTAGACCGGATCAAACATTTGAGCCAGGACTGGCAAGCCTCTATCAGCACCAACCTTACGATCAGACCGTCACCTATTTCTCTATCGGCGAGAGGACCAATGCAAATGGTTCAAAAGCGTTCCGTGAGGCGATGCTTGCAGAGAACTGGGACGAATGCATCGAGATTGCCAAGGCACAAACCAGAGATGGAGCGCATGCCCTTGATGTGTGTGTCGACTACGTGGGTCGCAATGGCGCCAAAGACATGCGAGAGCTGGTCAAGAGGTTAGCCACCGCATCCACACTTCCGCTAGTACTTGATTCCACTGAACCAGAGGTTCTTGAAGCAGGTCTAGAGAATTACGGTGGCCGAGCCCTAATAAACTCTGTAAATTTCGAGGATGGCGACGGCCCGAATTCTCGCTTTCAGCGAATTATGCCTTTGGTAAAAGAACACGGTGCAGCCGTAGTTGCTCTAACCATCGATGAGCAAGGACAAGCGCGCACTGCGGAGACCAAAATCCAAATTGCGCGCCGTTTAGTTAGAGAACTCACTGAAAACTGGGGAATTCGACTTCAGGACATCATGGTTGACACTCTGACCTTCCCAATCGCTACAGGCCAGGACGAAACCAGACGCGACGGTATTGAAACAATTGAGGCGATTCGCGCCCTTCATCAGGAATTTCCGGGAATCCAGTCGACCCTAGGGATTTCAAACATTTCCTTTGGTTTGAATCCAGCAGCAAGACAGGTGCTCAATTCTGTATTCCTGAGTGAATGCACCAAGGTTGGCCTAACCGCAGCAATTGTGCATTCGGCCAAGATTTTGCCACTCAGTAAGATTCCACAGGATCAACTGGACGCAGCTCTAGGACTTATATACGACCGCAGAGTTTACGATGCAGAATCAAACCTTATTTTTGACCCACTAACGCATTTCCTTGAGGTTTTTTCAGGTGTTGATGCAACTGCTGCAAAAACTAGTCGTGCGGAGGAACTGGCTTCCTTACCACTGGATCAACGACTGAAACAGCGCATTATCGACGGTGAGAAGAAGGGGTTAGAAACCGATTTAGACGAAGCAATTGCTTCGGGTGTTAAAGCACTGGATGTAATAAATAATTACCTACTTAGCGGCATGCAGGTTGTTGGTGAGCTTTTCGGTAGGGGAGAGATGCAACTACCTTTCGTCCTGCAATCGGCCGAGGTTATGAAAACGGCAGTTGCCCACCTTGAGCCGCACATTGAAAAAACCGAAGAGTCTGGCAAAGGTAAGATTCTTCTCGCGACTGTCCGCGGCGACGTACACGACATCGGTAAAAACCTAGTCGAAATCATATTGAGTAATAACGGATACGACACCGTAAACATCGGTATAAAACAACCGATCAACGAAATTTTGGCTGCAGCCGAGAATCATAATGTCGATGTCATCGGCTTGAGTGGTCTTTTGGTGAAGTCGACACTGATAATGCGTGAGAATCTCGAAGAAATGAATGCCAGGGGTGTTTCGAAGCGGTGGCCAGTCATTTTGGGTGGCGCAGCCTTAACTCGATCATTCGTTGAAGAGGATCTCGCCGAAATCTTCGACGGAGAAGTGCGGTATGCACGCGACGCTTTCGAAGGTCTTAGCCTCATGGACGCCTTCATGGCAGTGAAACGGGGTGTGCCGGGTGCAGAGCTTCCGAAGCTCCGCAAACGCCTAGTTCAGCGTGGTGCCGTCTTGGAGCGAACCAGCCCTGAAGATGTTCCTAAACGATCTGACATCGCAGAAGACAACGAGATACCTACTCCACCGTTTTGGGGTACTCGAGTGGTGCGTGGAATCCCGTTGAGAGATTATTCCAAATTCTTAGATGAACGAGCCACTTTCATGGGTCAGTGGGGTCTCAAACCCGGACGTGGCGAAGATGGAAAAACTTACGAGCAGCTTGTTGAAGAAGAGGGCAGACCACGCCTGCGTAGCTGGCTCGACCGGATCCAAACCGATGGGCTAATGGAAGCTGCGGTTGTTTATGGTTACTTTCCCGCCTACTCCGATGGTGACGACTTGGTGATTCTTCATCATCCTGAACATGGTTCGACCGACGGTGGCTCAGGAGGCGAGCCCTTCAGCGAACGGCTTCGATTCAAATTCCCCAGACAAGCTAGAGATCGTCACCTTTGTCTAAGCGATTTCGTTGCCTCTAAAGACTCCGGAAAAGTTGACGTTGTGCCATTTCAACTCGTAACCATGGGGGATAGAGTTTCTGTTGAGACAGCGAGACTTTATGCTGCGAATGAATTCCGCGAATACCTTGAACTTCACGGATTGTCGGTGCAACTGACTGAGGCACTTGCTGAATTCTGGCATCATCGCGTTCGCGAGGAACTCGGCTTCGCAAGCGATGACCCCGACGACGTTGAGGGCCTATTCAAGTTGGAATATCGAGGTGCAAGATACTCATTTGGTTACCCAGCTTGCCCTGATCTTGAAGACCGCGTAAAGATGGTTGAACTACTAAAGCCAGAACAAATTGGGGTTGTTTTAAGCGAAGAGTTGCAACTTCACCCTGAGCAATCAACCGATGCTATGGTGCTTCACCATCCCGAAGCTAAATACTTCTCGATCTAGGAACCGAGAGTTCTAGGGTTGTAGTCAACAATCGACCATTTGGTGCCGTCGAACTTTATTGTCGTTAGCGAAGTATTCCCGAATCGGTCTCCCTCGCGAGGAAATTCGCCGCCACTAACCAAAGAGATAGTTTTCCTAATCAAAGCGCCATGACTCACAGTCAGCACCCTTTCGTCGGCATATTTATCTGCCAAATCTCCAAGAAGTTCCCAAATACGTGACTCGAGCTCGTCCGCAGTCTCTGCACCCTTTGCAACTATGCCTGCTTGTAGCCGTTCTCTCCATTCTTCGTAGCTAGAACCTTCTGCCTCACCAAAGGATCTTTCAATGAGCAAAGGGTGCAGTTCAAAATCGCTAAAACCCAACTCATCGGCAACATATCTGGCGGTAACTTGGGCTCTACTCAAAGGTGACGACACGATTCGATCCCAGTTGCTACTTCCCAAAATACGCGCTGCAGTTTTGGCTTGTAAATGACCGGTCTCATTCATTTCAATGTCGCTGATGCCCTGCAGTCGCATTTCAATGTTCCAGTCCGTTTGACCGTGCCGCAACAATCCAACAATTAGTGCCATTGCTACTCCTGAAATGTTTAGTGGCCCACTGAATTTCAGTGAGCCACTGTCTGTGTCCGAAAGGGGACTTGAACCCCTACCCTCTAATGAGGACTAGCACCTCAAGCTAGCGCGTCTGCCATTCCGCCACCCGGACCTAACTTTCCAACTTTATCATGCTTCTAAAGGTGCGAGGTTCTTCTGTTTTCAATCAAGGCAGGCTAGTTTTGGGATATGGCTAAAGAGAGCAGAGCGGCACTGCAACATTTGATTGCGGCATTGGAAAATCATCACCAGGCGATCATCAACCGTCGTGGGGAGGCAGACCCTTCAATTGAACGGGCCTACGAATTACTTGAAGCGGCCTTCCTGGACTACGAGGAATCTCTGCAGGATTCGTATGAAGAGTACTTACCGTTCGAGCTAGCAGAGGATGAGTAATGTCGATCGCGTTTGCACTTCTACTTGGTTTGGTGCAAGGCCTAACCGAGTTCCTACCAGTGTCGTCCTCCGCGCATGTTCAGTTAGTTGAGAGTATTTTCCATCTCAATTACGACAAAGCATCGCTTACAGCCTTTATTGCCACCATTCAGCTTGGAACTGAAGCAGCGGTTTTAGTGTTCTTTTGGAAGGACATCGTAAAGATTGTGAAAGCCTGGTTTGGCTCGGGTTTCTCAAAGAATCCTAGCCAAGACGCCAAAATGGGTTGGTTAGTCATCTTCGGATCGATGCCAGTAGTGATAGCAGGGCTGCTCTTCAAGGATGTCATTGAGACAAGCTTGAGAAACCTCTGGATCATTTCAATCACTTTGGTTGTGTTCGGCCTCATACTCGCACTGGCAGATCGAATTGGGGCAAAAGAAAAACAGATTAGCGAACTAACACCGATGCACGGCTTACTTTACGGACTCGGTCAAATGCTTGCAGTAATCCCCGGTGTTTCTAGGAGTGGTGGAACTATTTCTGTAGGTCTTTTGCTTGGCTACAGCCGAGAAGCAGCGGCTAGATACAGCTTTCTTTTGGCAATTCCTGCGGTTCTTGCCAGCGGTCTTTATGAATTTGCTGGTAGTTATAAAGACCTGGCAACCAGCGATCTATTGGTAACCGCTATCGCAACTTTGGTATCTTTCATAGTTGGCTTAGCGGTAATCAAATTCCTTTTGAATTACCTAATCAAACGTTCGTTCGCACCGTTCATCTGGTGGCGATTGATCGTAGGTGTCAGCATTTTTATCGCTCTTAGCGCGGGCTGGATAAACGCCTAGAGTTCACCCTCTGCATCACGAAGAAACTTTTCCACTTCCCGGGCTAGGGTTTCACCGTTAGTAACTTCAAGTTCGTCTCGACTCGACTCAAGTGATTGCACGTACTCTGCTAGATCTTCGTCGCCCGCAGCTAACTCATCAACTGCTCGCTCCCACTTGAAAACTTCGTTCGCTAAATCTCCGTGATCAAACTCAAGTTGGAGATGTGTTTCAAGTTCGTTGATGAGCGCAAGGATGGCCTTGGGAACAGGACCATTGTGAACATAATGCGGTACGGCAGCCCAAAGGGACATTGTGGGAATGCCGTTAGCCTCGAATTTGGATGCCAGGATACTTAGTATTCCTACCGGCCCTTCGTAGAGTGACATCTCCGCTGGAACTTCCCTGGCCACTTGCTCGTTAGTTGTCGTGGGCGAAATGGTAATTGGTCTAGTGTGAGGGGCATCGGCGAGCATTGCACCTAGGAAAATAACGGAATCGATTTCTTCGGCGTCTACCATGTCAAATATCTCGTCGGCAAACGTTAGCCAGTTTCGAGATGGCTCCACTCCGAGCAAAATTCTCAAATTAAACAAATCAGGCAGTTCTGGTTTGAAACAGCTAGTGGTTGGCCAACGAAATTCTCGTTTGCCTTCGGAATTCAAATAGACCTGAGGGCGAGCGAATTGAAAGTCGTAATACTCCTGGGAATCCACTGCAGATATTGAATTGGCGTTTACGGCTCTGATTAGCGCACGGGCTGCACCGCTGGCAGCTTCACCGGCATCGTTCCAACCTTCAAACGCTACAACCAACGTTCTACCGCTGAATACAGCGCTACCGTTCATTAAATCTCCATGTGTTTGCCGACCATTAATCCTACTTCCTAGGTGCAGGGTAAACTTCATCCATGCTTTTCAAACGCCTTCCAAGAGCGGTCCTTTGGGACATGGATGGAACCCTGATCGACTCCGAGCCACATTGGCTACGTTCTGAGCGGGAATTAGCCGCAAAACATGATGTCGAATGGACAGAAGAAGATGGCAAAGATTTAGTAGGTCTAAGCCTCAGCGTTTCATCCAAAATTTTTGTTGAGAAGCTCGGTATCGACATTTCCGCGGACGAAGTAATTGAAAAACTGACTGCCTCAGTATCTGCTGGCCTCAAAGAGGAAATAATTTGGCGGCCGGGCGCTCGGGAACTCCTAATTGAACTGCGACGCAGAAAAGTAAAAACAGCATTAGTAACCATGTCCTTGCGATCTATGGCTCTTCAGGTGATTGAAGCGATGGGCTTCGACGCATTTGATGTTGTCGTTGCAGGAGACGATGTCGTCCATGGTAAACCACACGCCGAACCTTATTTGAAGGCGGCGAAACTACTTGGAGTAAAGCCGGAGGAGTGCGTCGCTTTTGAGGATTCAATTTCAGGGATTCTCAGTGCCGAAGCCGCAGGAACGAAAGCAGTTGGCATTCCCAACGTGATGATGATCCCCGCCAGGGAGGATCGAGTACTTTGGGACACTCTCGAGGGAAAAACAATTAAGGATTTGAGGAAGCTTTTTAATGACTAACAATTACCGAGAGCAAGCGACGGGGCCTTTTCGAGTTGGTGACAAGGTTCAACTGACCGGACCTAAAGATCGCCTGTACACGATAACCCTTGTTTCCGGTGGAACCTTTGGAACTCATCGTGGGGATATTCTTCATGACGACATCATCGGCAAGCCTGAAGGATCGGTGATCGTAAACGGTTTTGGTATCGAATATTTGGCTCTTCGACCTTTACTAACTGATTTCGTCATGTCGATGCCCCGTGGCGCAGCAATTATCTACCCGAAGGATTCAGCTCAAATCATTGTTGAGGCCGACATATTTCCAGGCGCTCGGGTGGTTGAAGCTGGTGTTGGTTCGGGAGCTCTTTCGCTCTATCTACTTCGAGCAATCGGACCGAGTGGCCGTTTAGATAGTTTTGAGCGTCGCGAAGAATTTGCACAAATAGCTAGATCGAACGTAATCTCTCACACCGGTCGCGACCCCGAGAACTGGACGATTCATCTTGGAGACTTGCAGGAACGCCTCCCCGAAGTAGTTGAAACTTCAGCCGCTGATCGCGTCGTGCTCGACATGCTCGCTCCATGGGAATGCATCGAGGCTGTTGCTGAAGCGCTGGTTCCAGGGGGTCTAGTTCTTGGCTATGTCGCGACCGTTACGCAACTGTCTCGCTTTACCGACGCTCAGAGCCAGCGGTCATTTTGCCGAACCACAAGCCTGGGAAAGCATGGTCAGAGGCTGGCACTTGGAAGGACTGGCAGTTCGACCAGAACATCGCATGATCGGCCACACTGGATTCTTGGTTACCGCTCGAAGAATTGCTCCGAATACGGTTTTGCCTAGTTTCAAGGCTCGCGCAGCCAAAAACAATGCCTCAGATGAAGACAAGGCAATTTGGAACCCGGAACACATCGAGACCCGAAAAGTCAGCGATAAAAAACTTCGCAAGACAGTACGAAACGCACAGACATCTGCTCAGGCAAGACTTGAACAACCCTGATTAGTGATCAAAGACATCTAAAATTAGTTATTCGATAAAAGAAAGTTCCACCTTGAAAAAAATCATCGCATCAGCTCTCGTGCTGACCGCCGCACTATCTTTCTCTGGCTGTTCAACTAGCAGCCCAAGCCAGCAAATGTTTGACACGCTCAAGTCAACCTGTGGGACTTTCAAAACTGGAAAAGACGTGCAAAAAGTTAAGGTGTCGACTGACATGAAGAAGGCACCAACAGTCGACTTCATGACTCCGATTGACTCCGCCAAACCAACCTTGCAAACAAATGTGATTGTTGAAGGTTCCGGCCCAAAAATCACCGGCGGACAGTTTGTCACGTGGGACTACGCGGTTTTTAGCGGAAAAGACAAGTCCCAAATCACCGCTACAAAGTTTGATGGTTCTGATTCACCTCAACAGATGATTCCAGCCACAGGGGACCTCTGTAAAGCTCTTGCAGGCGTCCGCGAGGGTTCTAGGATTTCACTTTTGGTGCCCAGCGAAGTTGCGGGCACTTCAGCCACCGGAGGAGTAGCCTCCCAGGTTTGGGTTTTTGACATAAAGAAGGTTTACTTGCCTCACGCTGTCGGAGACTTAAAGGCTCCCGAAAACGGTATGCCAGTAGTGAACAGGGCTACTGATGGTCGACCAGCTGTAAGCATCCCTAAGGGTTCAGCGCCGAGCAAATTCCAGCGCTCAGTAATCATTGAAGGCAAGGGAGATGCTGTCAAGAAGGGTCAAGACATTCTTGTGCACTACACCGGCTATTTATGGAATGGAACAGTTTTTGACTCAAGTTGGGACGCCGGACAGCCGCAAACTTTTACTGTAGACAACCAGCACTTGATTCCAGGGTTTGTGAAAGCATTGGAAGGCATCAAAGTCGGTTCTCAGGTTATCGCCGTCATTCCTCCGTCGCTTGGCTATGGTACCGCTGGAAATGGCACCATCCCAGGGAACTCAACACTCGTATTCGTCGTTGATGTTCTAGGAATCATAAAGTAACAAAATGAGTACCTCGACCGGTTGGAAGGCTGAGCCCGACGATCAGTCGGAGCGTCTTTATAGCCTCACATTGGCGTTGGTATCGACACAAGTGGGGCTTACGAAGGAAGAGATTTTTTCCTCGGTGCGAGGTTATCGACTCGACCTTGAGAAGGCCGGTGGCCTCGGGGGAGATCTCACCGCTCTAAACAAGAAGTTCGACAGAGATAAAGAAAAACTTCGTGAGCTTGGTGTGCAAATTACGCCTGGCCCAAATAGCACCGAGGGTGATGCGGATTATCGTTACCAAGTGTCAACCGATACGTTCAATTGGCCAGAAAAAACAACCATCAGCGCAAAACAGTTGCAACTACTGGAATTGGCAGCAAGCATTTGGGATAAAGCCGCGCTAAGCCCGGAAGCATCAAGTGCCATAACCCGTTTACGAGCCCTAACCGAACTGGGAGAGGTATCGCTCACACGAGCAGTTAGCCCTAGGGTCAATACCATCGAACCGTCTTTTAGCCCCATAAAGCGTGCCCTAGAGGATAGAGTTCAGATTTCTTTTACTTATAGAAAGCCTGACGGCTCTGAGTCAACTCGAAATGTTGAACCTTGGCAGCTCATTCACATGAATGGGCTTTGGATGCTTCTTGGGTTTGACTTGGCAAGAAATGAACCAAGAAATTTTCTATTAAAACGAATTCATTCCAAGGTAGTTAGAACCAAAGTGCCTATTAGCTTGCCTAACCCATCGGATATCACCCAGGCAAAGCGTGAATTAAATGAGCTATTTGCAAAAAACGTGGCCAAGCTTAGAGTCAAAAGTGGAACTACAGCTGCCATGCATTTTGAGACTCATAATTCGCCCGACGGTATTGTCGAAGTTCACTACTACGATCTGGCATTGCTTGCCGAGGAAATCCTCGAATTTGGCACCTCGGTCACTGTGATAGAGCCGCTTGAACTTCGTGATCAGATTAGAAAAACTCTCCAGGCGGTAGTTGATAACCATGCCTAAATTAAAGTTTTCTCTTCCGGGGGATGAACGCTTCAATACACTCTTGTCGATTGTTGCCCTCCTCCAACGAGAAGGTGAGATGCATATTGATGAGCTCGCAGAGCACTTTCACCTTACGCGTCAAGCAATCCGAGCAATGCTTGGAACCATCAATACAACATCGTTTATGCCAAGAAACTCTGAGGAACAACTTCCTTTTTTTATCGACCTGGAAAGGGTAGATGAAGAAGATGGCATTGTTTGCTTGGAATTCGATAACGCACCAAAAGGTTTGCCAAGGATTACCACCCAACAAGGTGTTGCTCTACTTGCCGGGCTTCATTTCCTAAGGTCTTTGCCGGATTTCGAAGAATCAGAAGATATTGATGAACTTATTTCACTTCTAAAGTCCGATCAGGGAACTGTTCAAACCATCGACATTCAAAATAACCATTTTGATTCTGACCTAGCAGTTCTCAAAAAAGCCATTATCTCTAATCGGCGTATTGAGTGTCGGTATGTCAATAGCAAAGGGCAGGAGTCAGTTAGGCAGATTGATCCATTGATTCTGGTTAACTCCGAAGAACACTGGTACCTGCGCGGTTTCTGTCTAGGCAACCAAGAAGTTAGAACTTTCAGGCTTGATCACATGGTTGACGCCAGAATTCTGGACACCGCCCGCGGCGAAGATGCTATTCGAGCTGCATCAGAACTTGATGAAACCGAGCCGATCTATATGGCGAGCAATACCGACATCGAGGTGGTACTTGAACTAGCGCCAGAAGCATACGCTCTCGCGGGTTACTTCAAACAGGTGACAGAACCTTGGAAGGCTGGGGAAGAAAGCATCACCGCGAGAATCAAAATTGGTTATTTACCCGACCTTGGGCCTATGGTGAGCAGATTTGGTGGACATGCCAAAGTTATTGCTCCGCCAGAAGCTCGCGATGCTGTTCGTCGCTATGCCCAGCAAGCCCTTGCAAATTTGGATTCCAAGTTTGTGGTGGACTGATGAGTTATTTTTTGACATGGCTACCGGTAGCCCTAGCCGTTATCCCGCTGATTGCAATTACGAAGATTATTGGCGCGATTCGACGGCTTTCAGGAGAGACTAGCCGGCTTTCCCAAACCCTATTTTCTTTCTTCGCTGCCGACCATGATTCCTCGAAAATTGCCCCAAAATATGAGCCTAAAAATCTTGAAAATGCCCTCAAAAACCGGCGGCAATTCGTCAGTCAGCGCAATGAACGCAAACGAGCCAAACAGCGTAGGCTGGTAAAGAGACTTCGAGGGATTTCCTCAAAAGAAAGCGAGTGATGTTATGAAGGCACTTTTCGAAAGCCCAGTGCTCCTTATCGTTGTCCTATTAGCAATTTTGCTTTGGGGCGGTCCAAAACTTCCTGGCCTTGCCAAGAGCCTCGGTGAGTCCATGCGCATCTTCCGCAAAGAGATGAAGACAATGGGCGAAGAAAAAGATGCTGAGAAGAAGGATAAGGCTCAGGAAGACAAGCCTTCAGATAAGTAATGGCGAAGAGGAATCCTGAGCGCAGGATGAGCCTCAGCGGTCATCTACGCGAGCTTAGAAACCGCCTTTACTGGTCAGCTTTATTCATCGCAGCTGCTTCCGTTGGCGGCTGGTTCCTTTTCGAACCGGTATTCGATGTGCTTCAAAAACCTTTCAAAGCACTTGCTGCCACGGAGCAGATCAGTGCCACGATAATCTTTAGCACGGTGTCAGCTCCTTTTGACCTGAGAATGCAAGTTTCTATTTTTTTAGGACTAATACTTGCCAGTCCCTTTTGGTTATATAACCTGTGGGCCTATATCGCACCTGCACTCAATTTGAAAACTAGACGCATTGCCATAACCTTCGTAACCGCGGCAACGCCTCTTTTCCTCTCGGGGTGTTACTTAGCATGGACTCTCATTCCCACCTTTGTTAGAAGCCTCTTGTCTTTTACACCTGAAGGCTCTTCTGCAAATATTTCGGCGAACGACTACATTCTGTTTACCCTAAGGATTCTTATCGTCTTTGGAATAGCGCTTGTGCTACCAGCTGTTTTGTTACTTTTGAATTTCCTGGGGGTTTTATCTGCCGGCACAATTCTTAAGGGGTGGCGATTGGCTGTATTTATTGCTGCGGTGATTGCGGCCCTAGCAACACCTGTCAGCGATCCGATGTCGATGTTATTACTAGCTGTACCACTAATTGCGCTCTATTTCTTCGCCGCACTTTTGGCAAAGCTACTTGAACGTCGTAAGGCTAAAGCTACTCCTACTGAACCAACTTCAGATGTCTAAAGAGAAATCGCCTGCAGAACGATTTGCAGAAGCCAAACAGCGCGCAAAGACCGGCGCAGTTGATGAATTTGCAAAACAGCTGAAGTTCCCTTTGGATGATTTTCAAGACAAGGCTTGCCGAGCAATTGCCAGAAATTCAAGCGTGCTGGTAGCTGCCCCAACGGGTGCGGGTAAGACCGTCGTCGGCGAATTCGCAATCTATCTAGCCGTCAGTAGAAACCAGAAGGTTTTCTACACAACACCAATCAAAGCTCTTAGTAATCAAAAATATCTCGAGTTAGTAGATAGATA
>Ga0228703_1001310_pt1 | contig 15437 bp, 14 predicted proteins | sample McNCre217_Aug_MG_3_FD_178020 | JGI IMG/M metagenome (GOLD analysis project Ga0228703, IMG submission 178020) | Freshwater microbial communities from McNutts Creek, Athens, Georgia, United States - 29-17_Aug_MG | ecosystem: Environmental > Aquatic > Freshwater > Creek | place: USA: Georgia... | reverse complement strand
AGCACGCGCCCCAGCTGAAAACTGGAGAGAGCCTGCACACGCCGCGCCCCTGCCGCCTGCCCCAAGCCGGCACACGCTGCACCGCACATGGCCACACAGTGGGGCCCACCCGCCAGCCCCATGAGCAAGGCCGTCAGGGCCAGTGAGCTTTGCATGCGTCGTTAAATGGTCAGAGAATTTTGGAGAACTGGGCGTGGCTGCGGCCTTGCTGCAGGTAGCGATCAAACACCATGCCCACAGCCCGCACAAAAAACCACCCCGTGGTCGTGACTTCGATGCCACTGTCGCCGAGTTTGACCAAGCCTTGCGTCTGCATTTCCTGCAAGACCTGCATTTCACGTGCGAAATAGGTCTTGAAGTCGATCAGCCAGGCCAGGTTGATCGACTCGTACTGCAGTTGCCCCTGGCACATCAGCGCCATGATGACGGCACGGCGGACCATGTCGTCTTTGTTCAGGGTCAGCCCCCGCACGATAGGCAAATGCCCCTGATCCAGGGCATCGCAATACTCTTCGATGGTCTTGGCGTTCTGGCTGTAGGTGGCGCCCATGCGGCCAATCGCAGACACCCCCAAAGCAATCAGATCGCAATCAGGCTGGGTGCTGTAGCCCTGAAAGTTGCGGTGCAGGCGTCCCTGCCGTTTGGCCACGGCCAGTGCATCTTCTGGCAAGGCAAAATGGTCCATGCCGATGTACACATAACCGGCATCGCTGAACGCATCAAGCGATTGCGCCAACATGGCGACCTTGGCACCACCCAGCGGCAACTCGGCTGCATGGATGCGGCGTTGCGGCTTGAAACGTTCTGGCAAATGGGCGTAGGCGTACAGCGCAATGCGGTCGGGGCGCAGTTCATTGACTTGAACCAATGTACGGGCGAATGACTCGGGTGTCTGCAAAGGCAAGCCATAAATCAGGTCAACGTTGACCGACTCAAATCCGAGTGCCCGCGCCGCATGCACCATGGCAAACACTTTGTCGGCTGGCTGCACCCGGTGGATGGCTTTCTGCACCGCAGGATCAAAGTCCTGCACACCAAAGCTCAGGCGGTTGAACCCGAGCTCGGCCAGCACAGACAAGCGGTTCTCGTCGACCGTTCGGGGGTCCACCTCGACAGAATACTCTCCACCAGGAACAAAATTGAAATGGCGCCGCAACATGGCCACCAGCTCGCGCAATTCATCGTCGCTCAGGAACGTGGGCGTGCCACCACCCAGGTGCAGCTGGCTGACTGCATGCCCACTGCCCAGGTGCACCACCTGCAACTCCACCTCACGTGCGAGGTAACGCAGATAACTGGCGGCGCGGTCCTTGTGTTTGGTGATGATCTTGTTGCAGGCGCAGTAGTAGCACAGCGACTCGCAAAATGGGATGTGCACATACAGCGACAGCGGCTGGCTTTTCAGTCGCGAAGCTTCCCGGCGGTGGTCCAGCGCCTGCAGGTAGTCGGCCTCGGTGAAGGCCTCAACAAAGCGATCGGCCGTCGGGTAAGAGGTGTAGCGAGGCCCAGGGACATCGAACTGGGCCAGCAATTGAGGCGTGATGACAGACATGTCGACGAAGAAAGTCGAAGGTTCTAAACGTGGGCCTGACTGTGCCCGGAAATACCCTCTGCCGTCTTGACCCACATCAAACCGCGACTTAAATTGGTAACTCAGGGCCATTGATCCGTAAAAACCCTGATTTTTAGTGTCAAATATGAAAATTGATCCAAGGCAAATTCGATCTTTTGAGAAAGTCACTGCACATGCTTCATCCTCAAACCATCAATGTCGCCTGTTCCAACTGCAATCTGCGGGAACTGTGCATGCCGATGGGCCTCTCGGAAAATGACCTGACCCGCCTCGACGATCTGGTGGCCACACGCCGCAAGATCAAGCGTGGCACGACCCTGTTCACCAATGGCGAGAAATTCACCTCGCTGTATGCCATCCGCACCGGCTTCTTCAAAACCTGCCTGGCTACCGAAGATGGCCGTGACCAGGTCACGGGGTTTCAGATGGCTGGCGAAATCATTGGCCTGGATGGCATCGTCAATGACCACCACACCTGTGATGCGGTGGCGTTGGAGGATGCTGAAGTCTGCGTCATGCCTTTTGAACGCATTGAGGAGCTCTCACGCGAAGTGACTGCGCTGCAAAGCCATGTGCACAAGATCATGAGCCGCGAGATCGTGCGCGAACATGGGGTGATGTTGCTGCTGGGCAGCATGCGCGCCGAAGAGCGTCTGGCCGCTTTCTTGTTGAACCTGGTGCAACGTCTGCATGCCCGGGGTTTTTCACAGTCCGAACTGGTGCTGCGCATGACCCGCGAAGAAATCGGCAGCTACCTGGGTCTCAAGCTTGAAACCGTGAGCCGCACCTTCTCCAAGTTTGCCGAAGACGGCATTGTGGAAGTCAAGCAACGCCATGTCCGCATCCTCGACACCGAGGCTTTGCAGCGGATGGTCAATCACCAAAGCCATCATTGCCAGTAAGCCAGACTACCCCTTTGGCCTCAGCAGCAGTTTCGGGCGCAATCCTGCGGGCGCTCGTCCTCAGGTACTGGACAGCGGTTGGTCTCGAAGGGTGACATGGCCAGCAGCGTGGTGAGTGCGCTGGACACCATGGTCAAGCCCCAGAAAACAAAAAAGGCCAGCGTGTAGACCCCCTGCCGGCTCAGCGCAAGTGGATGGCCAAACCATTGCAGATCCTCCGGATCCACCAGTCCAAACACCAGCATCTCGAACAGGCCAGCCACCAAAAACGCGGGCCAGGCGATCCACATCAGTCTCTGCATCAGCATGCTTGTCTCCTTGGTTTGATCATGCCCTTCAGGGCTTTTGACCGGTGGCCGGCACAGGCAGACTGCCCGTAGCGGCATGGTTGCGCGCCTGCACGGCAGGCGCCTGACTGATGTCCGCGCCCTGCCCCACATTGGGCGCGGCCACTTGGGTGGACAACACCGGGTCAGGCATGCGCACCGCCAGGTAAAAGGTGAAAAAACCAGCAACCACAACAATGGCGGGGCCGGCGATCAGCAACCAGACATGGCCAAAAGACCACCAGGGGCGCTGTGGGGTATGCGAAGCATTCGATGCAGTCATGGTCAATTTTCCGTCTGTTCAGCGGGGCACGAGAAACACCGATTTCTCATCGATCTCACCCACCACGGCCTCACCCTCTTCGTAGGAGCGGATGTGGAAATGGATCGGGTGTGAGCCCGGCTGGGCCGCATCGTACGGCAACTGCAGGCGCACAGACACCCAACGCGATTCGGTGGGCGACACCAGCACATCGTCCTGGGTCACCAGTTTCAGGCCAGGCAGGCCTTGGGCTTCGATCTTGAAGTGCAAGGGCTTCTCGGCCGCATTCATGAACTGCAGGCGGTAGACGTTCTCGATTTGCCCCCCGGCCACAATGCGCGCCAGTGCAGCACGGTCACGCACCACATCCACTTTGAAGGGTTTGCGCACAGCCAGACTGACCAGCAATGCCAGCGTCACAATGGCCAGGATACCGGTATAGAGCAGCACACGCGGGCGCAGAACGCGGCGCCAGGTCTGCTCCCGGCTCCAGCCACCGGCCATGGCGTTCTGGGTGGAATACTTGACCAGCCCCTTGGGGTAGCCCACCTTCTCCATCACGGTATCGCACACGTCAGCGCAAGCACCGCAGCCGATGCATTCGTATTGAAGGCCTTTGCGAATGTCGATACCGGTCGGACACACCTGCACACACAAACTGCAGTCCACACACGAACCCAGGCCCAGGGCCTTGGGATCGGCTTTCTTGGAGCGTGCCCCGCGCGGTTCTCCTCGGGCCTCATCGTAGGTCACGATCAGCGTGTCCCGATCGAACATGGCGCTCTGAAAGCGGGCGTAGGGACACATGTATTTGCACACCTGCTCACGCATGAAGCCGGCATTGCCGTAGGTGGCAAAGGCGTAGAAAAACACCCAGAAGATCTCCCAGGAGCCCATATTGCCCGTGAAAAACTCCATGCCCAACTCACGGATCGGCGTGAAGTAGCCCACAAAGGTGAAGCCCGTCCACATGGCAATGCCAACCCAGACGATGTGCTTGTAGGCCTTCTTGAACAGCTTCTCGAGGGACATGCCGGCCGCGTCCAGCTTCATGCGGGCCGTGCGATCCCCCTCAATCTTGCGCTCTACCCACAGAAAGATTTCGCTGTACACCGTTTGCGGGCAGGCATAACCACACCACAGCCGCCCCGCCACTGCCGTGAACAGAAACAAAGAGAACGCCGAGATCACCAGGATCGCGGTCAGGTAAATGAAGTCCTGTGGATACAGAACGATGCCGAAAATGTAAAAACGTCTGGACCCCAGATCAAACAAAACGGCCTGCCGCTGCCCCCACTCCAGCCAAGGCAAGCCATAGAACACGAGTTGCGTGACGAAAACCAGCACCCAGCGCCAATAGGCAAAGAGGCCCTGGACACTGCGCGGGTAAATCTTTTTGTGCGCCGCGTACAGCGAGATCACCTGTTCCGTGCTGTCTTCATCCACCGCCATGGGCACATGTGCCGGCGCGATGGGTACGATCTTGCGAGGGGGATTTTCCTGAGGATCCAAAACTGCTTCCCGTCAAATTGAAAAGGGCCCCTTGCGGGGCCCTGGAACTGTAAGCTTATTTGCCTGCAGCAGCTTTGACATTTGACAAGCCCCAGACATAGCTGGTGAGGACATGGATTTGTCCTTCGGTCAGCTTGTGGGCTTGTGCCGGCATCTGGTTGGTCTTGCCGTTGTTGATCATGTTCACAATGGCGTTCTCACCCCAGCCATGCAGCCAAATGTCGTCGGTCAGGTTGGGGGCACCCAGGCTCTGATTGCCTTTGCCGTCCATGCCGTGACAGGCTGCACAGGCGCCAAACTTGGCCTTGCCCAGCGAAGCACGCAGCGAGTCGTGCGGGCTGCCCGACAGGCTCAGCACATAGTGGGCCACATTGCGCACATCGTCGGGCGAACCCACGGCAGCGGCCATCGGCGGCATCATGCCGATGCGGCCCTGGACCAGGGTTTCCTTGATCTTCTCGGGCGAACCGCCATGCAGCCAGTCGGCATCGGTCAGATTGGGGAAACCCTTGCTGCCACGTGCGTCAGAGCCGTGGCACTGCGCACAGTTGTTCATGAACAGGCGATCGCCAATGGCCATGGCCTGGGCATCCTTGGCCACTTCCTCGGGCGGCATGCCCAGGAATTTGGCATACAAGGGGGCCACCTGCTCGTTGGCCTTGGCCACTTCGGCATCGTACTGGCCGGCAGAAGTCCAGCCGAACTTGCCCGGCTGGTTGCCCAAACCGGGGTAGAACGCCAGATAAACCAGCGAGAAGACGATGGTGATGATGAACAGGCCCACCCACCAGCGCGGCAAGGGGTTGTTCATTTCACGCAGGTCGCCATCCCAGACGTGCCCGGTGGTGTTGTCGTTGGCCGTCATGGCCTTGGCTTTGCCCGAGAACCACAGCAGGATCAGGCAGGCAATGATGCCAACCAGGGTGATGCCGGCCACGAACAAGTGCCAGAAGTTGCCAGTGAAGTCACTCATTTGATTTCCTTTGAATTCTTGTCGGTCATGGCTCAGTCGTCATGCTGCAGCGGCAGGCGCGCTGCGTCGTCAAAACGGTCCTGATTGCGCTTGGACCAGGCCCACAGCACGATGCCCACAAAGCAGGCAAAGGCAAGCACAGTCACGACGGAGCGCAGGGTGTTGATGTCCATGATGGTCCTCAGTCAGTTGGGGACAGAGCTGAAGATCTGTCCCGCAAAGTCACTTATTTGCGGTGCACACCCATGCCTTGCAGGTAGGCGATCACGGCTTCCAGCTCGGTCTTGCCCTTGACGTCATCGCCGGCTTTGGCGATTTCTTCATCGCTGTAGGGCGCGCCCAGCGTGCGCAGACCCTTCATGTGTGCGGCAATGGTGGTGTGGTCAACGGCGTTCTTCTCCAGCCAGGCATAAGCCGGCATGTTGGACTCGGGCACCACATCACGCGGGTTGTTCAGGTGGATGCGGTGCCATTCGTCGCTGTAACGCCCCCCCACACGGGCCAGGTCAGGACCGGTGCGCTTGGAGCCCCACTGGAAGGGGTGGTCGTAGACGAATTCACCGGCCACGGAGTACGGGCCATAGCGCAGCGTCTCGGCGCGGAAGGGACGGATCATCTGCGAGTGGCAGTTGTAGCAACCCTCTCGCACATAGATGTCACGACCAGCCACCTGCAGGGCGGTGTAGGGCTTGAGGCCCTCGATCGGCTGGGTGGTGGACTTCTGGAAGAACAGCGGCACGATCTCGACCAGGCCGCCAAACAGCAGCACGATCAGGATCAGCACGATCATCAGAAAGTTGCTGGTTTCGATCTTTTCGTGGGACAGACCGCCACCCGAATGTTGGTTGTTAGCCATGTTTGTTTACTCCTCAGGCGTGGGCTGCAGCAGCCGGAATCTGGACATCAACCGAACGACCAGCCGTGGCCGTCTTGACCGTGTTCCACAGCATCAGACACATGCCGCCCAGGTACAGCAGACCGCCCAGCAAACGCAGCACATAGAAGGGGAAGGTGGCCTTGACGGACTCGACGAAGGTGTAGGTCAGGGTGCCGTCGGCGTTGACAGCGCGCCACATCAGGCCCTGCATCACCCCGGCAATCCACATGGCCGCGATGTAGATCACGATGCCGATGGTCGCGGTCCAGAAGTGGACTTCGATGGCCTTGGTGCTGTACATCTGTTTCTGGCCGAACAGGCGGGGGATCAGGTAATACATGGTGCCCATGGTCACCAGACCCACCCAGCCCAGAGCGCCCGAGTGCACGTGGCCCACGGTCCAGTCGGTGTAGTGGCTCAGTGCGTTGACGGTCTTGATGGACATCATCGGACCTTCAAAAGTGGACATGCCGTAGAAGGACAGGGACACGATCAGGAAGCGCAGGATGGGGTCGTCACGCAGTTTGTGCCAGGCGCCCGACAAGGTCATGATGCCGTTGATCATGCCGCCCCAGCTGGGGGCCAGCAGGATCAGCGAGAACAGCATGCCGATCGACTGGGTCCAGTCGGGCAACGCGGTGTAGTGCAAATGGTGCGGGCCGGCCCACATGTAGGTGAAGATCAGGGCCCAGAAGTGCACGATCGACAGGCGGTACGAGTACACGGGACGCTCGGCCTGCTTGGGGATGAAGTAATACATCATGCCCAGGAAGCCAGCCGTCAGGAAGAAGCCCACGGCGTTGTGGCCATACCACCACTGCACCATGGCGTCCTGCACACCGGCGTAGGCCGAGTAGGACTTCATGGCACCCACCGGCAGTGCTGCACTGTTGACCAGGTGCAGCAGGGCCACGGCCAGGATGAAGGCGCCAAAGAACCAGTTGGCGACATAGATGTGGCGCACCTTGCGCGTGCCCACGGTGCCGAAGAACACCACAGCAAACGCCACCCAGACCAGGGTGATCAGGATGTCGATCGGCCATTCGAGTTCGGCGTATTCCTTGCCGCTGGTGAAGCCCAGGGGCAGCGAAACGGCAGCCAGCAGGATGACCAGCTGCCACCCCCAGAAGGTGAACGCCGCCAGCTTGTCGCTGAACAGTCGCACATGGCAGGTGCGCTGCACCACGTAATAGGCCGCGGCGAACAGACCGCAACCGCCAAACGCAAAAATCACGGCATTGGTGTGCAGTGGGCGCAAACGGCCATAGCTGAGCCATGGGATACCCAGGTTCAGCTCCGGCCAGGTCAGCTGCGCGGCGATGATCACGCCGACCAGCATGCCGACCACGCCCCACACCACCGTCATGATGGCGAACTGCCTGACAACTTTGTCGTTGTAGACAGAGGCTTGCATGTTGGCAAAGTTCATTTCTACCTCTAGTTGATGAAAAACCTTACAAGTGTCGGGTTTTACCCCGGGCACCGACTTGATGAAAATCAATCGTTACGCAAAATGCGCTCGCCTTCGGCCTCAATGTCCTCAAATTGACCCCGGTGAACCGCCCACCAAAGTGCGCCAAGGATGAAAAACACCAACGCCACCGACAGTGGTATCAAAAGAAACAAGATATCCATCGCTTGTGACCTTCAGTTGACAGACTGGGCGGGCGCCAGGGCCGCCGACAAACGCAGTGCGTTGAGCACCACCAACAGCGAACTCAGCGCCATGCCCAGGCCTGCAGCCCAAGCTGGCAACCAGCCCAGCAAGGCCAGTGGCACACAGGCCATGTTGTAGGCCACGGACCATGTCAGGTTCTGGCGGACCACCCGCAAGGTCTGGCGGCTGCGCACCCATGTCTGTTCCAGCAAATCCAGCCTGCCCGACATCAGCACCATGTCGGCCTTGGACTGGGTCAGCGCCAACGCCTGCCCCAGCGCAAACGACACATCCGCACCGGCCAGCACCGGTCCGTCATTGAGTCCATCCCCCACCATGGCCACCTTGTGGCCCTGCTCTTGCAAGACCTGAATGGCCTGCAACTTGTCCTGTGGCGAGCAAGCACCTCGAAATTGCGTGATGCCCAGACTGCCGGCCACCTCGGCCACCGCGGGCTCGGCATCGCCCGAGAGCACTTGCACCGACAAACCGCGGCGGTGCAAAGCCGCCACCACCTGCGCTGCTTCCGGACGCAAGGTTTCATGCAGTTCGAACGTCGCCAGCCACCCCTTGTGATCTGCCAGACTCACCTGCAGACGATCGCTGGCCAGCTCGGGGGCTTCACAAAACCGGGCCGATCCCCAGCGCAAAAAGCCCACGTTGCCGTCGGACAGGGGCCATTGGGCATGCAAGCCCTGCCCCGGGTGCTCGGTCAGCACCCAGCCTGGCGGCAAGCCTTCGGTTTCGGCGGCCTGCCCCTGGTCCATGCGGCGCTGCCTCGCCTGTGCGGCCATGGCCCGCGAGACCGGGTGCAAAGAATGGGCGGCCATGCGCTCGGCCAATTGCCAGGCCAGATCCGGTGACACCCCTTCGCGCAGGTGCAGTCTGGCCACGCCAAAACTGTCCAGGGTCAATGTGCCAGTCTTGTCAAACACCACCGTGTCCACTTCAGACAGGCTCTGCAGGGCCTGCAGGTGGCGCACCAACACCCCGCTGCGCGCCAGGGCGCCAGCCGCAGCCAGCATGGCCGCCGGCGTGGCCAGCGACAAGGCACAGGGACAGGTCACCACCAGCACCGCCACAGCTACCATCACGGCATGACCGGGGCCTTGCGGCCACCAGGCGATGGCAGCACCTGCCGAGGCCAGCAGCACCCCCATCAAAAAGGGTTTGGCCAGGCGATCGGCCAGTTCGGCCATGGCCGGTTTGTGCACCGATGCACTCTCCATCAGGGCCACGATCTGGGCATAACGCGTGGCCGCGCCCACCTGCTCCACCCGCAACTCGACACGGCCACTGAGGTTGTGGCTGCCTGCAATCACGGCATCGCCCGCCTGACGGGTGAGCGGCCGGGATTCGCCCGTCAACAGGGCCTCGTCCACCTGGGTCTGCCCGGCCAGCAAGGTGCCGTCGCCGGCAAAGGCTTCCCCCGGCAAGACCTCGAGCACGTCGCCCACCGCCAGACGACGGATGGATACCCGCTCCCAGTGGCCATCCGCCGTGCGCCGGTTCACGCTGTCAGGCAAGCGGTTGAGCACAGCCTCCAGCGCGCCCGCAGTGCGCTCGCGCATGCGCAACTCCATCCAGCGGCCCATGAGCAAAAAGAAGACAAACATGCTCAGCGAGTCGAAATACACCTCGGCGCCAAAAGGGCCGTCGGGTTCAAACGTGCCCAGACTGCTGACCACAAACGTACCGATCATGCCGATGGCCACCGGCAAGTCCATGCCAATGCGCCTTTGCCGCAAGTCTTTCCAGGCAGCAGCAAAGAATGGCGTACACGAAAACAGGATCACGGGCAAAGACAACACCCAGCTGGCCCAGCGCAACAGCTGCAGCATGTCGGGCGTGATGTCCCCCGCCTCGGCCACATACGCTGGCGTGGCATACATCATCACCTGCATCATGCACAGCCCGGCCACCGCCACACGCCAGACCATGCGGCGCGCTTCCTGGCGACGGCGTTCGTGCGCATGGGCATCATTCGCGGGCACGGCCTTGTAGCCTGCGGCGGCACTGGCCTGCATCCACACAGAAGGTTGGGTCTGCCGCGCCGACCAGACCACACGGCCCCGGTGGCTGGCCGCACTGACCTGCACCGACTTCACCCCAGGAACTTGCCGCAAAGCGTCTTCGATCGAGATGGCACAGGCGGCGCAGTGCATGCCCTCGAACACCACACTGCTGGTCCAGCATCCCTCCTGCGTCGGATCGGCTTGACTGAATTGGGGCCACTCCTCGGGGTCGTCCAGCAAGCGCAGGTGTTCATCGACCACCACCTGCGCGGAAGGGCTGGACAAAACGTCCTCGGCAAGGTGGGCAGAAGTCATGGTTCGAAGATAAGTGATTCTTTGTCGCCGCAACTTGACTTGCATCAAGTCGTCAGAATTCGAGCAGGATAGGCTAATATGCATTCATCAACCAACCAAGGAAAACGCGATGTACAAACGAATTCTTGTGGCTACCGACGGTTCCAGCCTGTCCAAAAAGGCCGTTGCCAACGCCATTCAATTGGCCGCCACCTGTGGCGCAGAGCTGGTGGCCATCAAGGTGGTGCCTCGCTATCCCCAGACCTATTTTGAAGGCAGCATCCCCTTGACTGCGGCCGAAGTGGGCCGCATCGAGAAACAGTGGACCGACGCCGCTGCCGACAACCTGGCCACCGTGCAAAAAGCCGCCACAGCAAAAGGCGTGAGCTGCAAGACCGTGACCGTGAAATCCGATGTGGTGTCGGACGCCATCATCAATGCGGCCAAAAAACAAAAAGTTGACCTGGTGGTCATGGCTTCCCACGGTCGCAAGGGCATCAAGCGCTTGCTGCTGGGCAGCGAAACCCAGCAGGTGCTGACCCACTGCCACACCCCGGTGCTGGTCCTGCGCTGAGCGCACCCTCACCCCACAAAAAAACCGCCGGAAGGCGGTTTTTTTGTGGGCGGATCAGCCACAGCGGCTACAAGCCGCTTTATTGCACTTCAGGCAAACAGGCCCTTGTACTGCTCACGCAACAGGTTCTTCTGAACCTTGCCCATGGTGTTGCGCGGCAACTCTGCCACCACGTAACATTTTTTGGGGATCTTGAAGTTCGCCAGTTTTGACTTGAGCTCGGCCACGATGACCTCGGGGGTCAGCGTGGCACCGGACTTGGCAATCACCACAGCCACGCCCACTTCACCAAAGTCGGGGTGCGGCACACCGATCAGCGCACTTTCAGCCACACCCTTCATTTCGTTGATGTAGCCCTCGATCTCGGCCGGGTACACGTTGTACCCCCCGCTGATGATCAGATCCTTGCTGCGGCCCACAATGGTCACGTAGCCGCGCTCGTCCACCTTGCCCACATCCCCGGTCTTGAAGAAGCTGTCAACGGTGAACTCCTCCGCGGTTTTTTCGGGCATGCGCCAGTAACCCTTGAACACATTCGGGCCTTTGACCTGAATACCGCCAATCTCACCCACAGGCAGATCCTGCCCGTCGTCGCCACGCACACGCAATTGCACACCCGGCAGTGGAAAACCCACGGTACCCCCGCGGCGCTCGGTTTGGCCGCCGTAACGCGGGTCGGCGCTGTAGGGGTTGGAGGTCAGCATCACGGTTTCGCTCATGCCGTAGCGTTCCAGAATGGTGTGACCTGTGCGGGTGGTCCAGTCATTGAACGTTTCAATCAGCAACGGGGCTGATCCGGCAATGAACAGGCGCATGTTTCGACAGGCCTCGCGCGTGAGTGCGGGCTCGGCCAGCATGCGCACGTACAACGTGGGAACACCCATGAACACCGTGGCCTCCGGCAAGCGGGCAATCACCCGCTTGGGATCGAACTTGGCCATCCAGATCATCTTGGAGCCATTGATCAGCGCACCATGGATGGCCACAAACAAGCCGTGCACATGGAAGATGGGCAGCGCATGGACCAGCACATCCCCTGGCTTCCAGCCCCAGTAGTCCTTGAGCATGGTCGCGTTGGAAAGCATGTTGCCGTGCGTGAGCATGGCCCCCTTGCTGCGGCCTGTGGTGCCACTGGTGTAGAGGATGGCAGCCAGATCGTCGGCCTGCTTGGTTGCGGCCTGATGCTGGTCACTGTGGTGTGCGGCGCGCTCGAGCAGGCTGCCCGTGCGGTCATCACCCAGGGTGAACACATGTTTCGTGCCCGCCTTGAAAGCGATCTTGCTGATCCAACCGAAGTTGCTTGGGCTGCACACCACCACGGCGGGCTCGGCATTGCCGACAAAGTATTCGATCTCGGCGCTCTGGTAAGCGGTGTTGAGCGGCAAGAACACATAACCGGCGCGCAATGTCGCCAAGTACAGCACCATGGCTTCGACCGACTTTTCGACTTGCACCGCCACACGGCTGCCTGCGGGCAGATCCAGGGCGTCGAGCAAATTGGCCATCATGGCCGTGGCACGGTCCAGGTCACGCCAGCTGTACTTCAGACCTTCATCGGTCTCCACCGCAGTGGCATCCAGGTCAGACGGGAAGGCGGCACGCAGCGCCGAGAACAGGTTTTGGGATTTCATAAATCAATACAGCGTCAATCGAGTTTGGCACCGGAGGCCTTGACGACCTGGGACCATTTGGCCAGTTCCTTCTTGATGAAGGCGTCAAACTGGGCGCCGGTCAGGTTGGGAAATTCGGCCCCCTGCCCTGCCCACACCGCCCGGGCTTCATCGGTCAGACAGGCTCGGCGGATGTCTTCAACGGCGCGCGCCTGTGCTTCAGCCGGTGTGCCCTTGGGCGCCCACACGCCATACCAGGTGGACACGGTGTAGTCGGGCAAACCCAGTTCGGCCGAGCAAGGCACATCGGGAAAAGCCGCACTGCGCTTGGCGCCAGACACCATCAGGGCCTTGACGCGCCCCGATTTGATGTGTTGCGCCGACGAGCCCAGGCCATCGAACATCATGTCCACATTGCCGGCCACCAGGTCTTGCAAGGCTGGGCCAGCCCCCCGGTACGGGATGTGGGTGATGAAAGTCTGGGTTTGCAGCTTGAACAGTTCACCCGCCAGATGGTGCGATGTGCCCCCGCCTGCAGAGCCGTAGTTCAGGCGTGCCGGATTTTTCTTGACGTAGTCCAGAAAGGTCTTGAAATCCGGTGCCGTCACTTTTTTGGGGTTGACCACCAGCACCTGCGGCACGTTGGCCACGAGAATCAAGGGCACCAGGTCTCGTTCCAGGTCATAGTCCAGCTTGGGGTACATGAAGGGCGCGATCGTGTGGTGCACCGCGCCCATGAAAAGGGTGTACCCGTCGGGCGCGGCCTTGGCCGCAATGCCAGCGCCCAGCGTGCCACCTGCGCCGCCCCGGTTGTCCACAATCAGCTGCTTGCCGGTCAATCGGGAAAACTGGGCCGACAGCGGCCGGGCAAACGCATCGGTGCCCCCACCGGCCGGAAACGGCACGATCATGGTCACAGGCTTGGTCGGCCATTGGCTCTGAGCAAAGGACCACAAAGGCGACGCCGCACCGATGGCGGCCAGGGTCTGCAGGGCCTGGCGGCGCGAGAAATTGCTCTTCGAATCGATCATGGGGTCTGTCTCCTGTTGTTCGAATGTGCGCGGATCATAAGGACAGATTGGCGACCTCGCCAGAAAGCGGTATTTTTCCTTCACGCATCATCCGACGGTGGCGGTCGAGTTTTTTGAGGTCATACAGGTAGTTCACCATCAACCCCCAGGACTGTTGGATACCCTTGGCCGAAGGATCGGCCATCCAGTGGATGTGTTCGACCCTTGCGCCGTTGCCCAGATGAAAGCGTGCCACAGGGTCCACCGGTCGACCTTGCTCCAGTTCGTGCCCCAGGTAGCGACTGGCGCAATGCAGCAGCCAACGGGCGCCTGGACATTTGGCATCCAGATGCGGCCCCAGTTCCAACCAGGCCTGGATGTGCTCGGGCGTGACCGGCTCGAAACCGATGAACCGCCCCAAGGTGCGACGGTGCTTGTCGGGCAGTTCTTCGAGCAAGCGCGGTGCATGCTTGCGGTACCAACTCCGAAACCCCGGGATCGGCGACAGTGTTGCAAAGGTCTTGAGTTGCGGGAAATCGGCCTTGAGCGTTTCGACCACGCGCTTGATCAGCGAGTCGCCAAAGCTGATGCCCTTGAGGCCAGATTGCGTGTTGCTGATCGAATAGAAGATGGCTGTGGTGGCCTTGCTCAAGTCCACCGCCTCGGCCGTTTCGTCCAGCAAGGGCACGATGTTGGAGGCAATCTCGCGGGTGAACGCCACCTCCACAAAAATCAGTGGGTCATCGGGCAAGCGCGCGTGAAAAAAACCATAGCAGCGCCGGTCCGAATCAAGGCGGTTTTTCACATCCGCCCAGCTCTTGATGTCGTGCACCGCTTCGTACTGGATCAACTTTTCCACCAGCGAAGCTGGCGAATCCCAGCTGATGCGGCGCAACTCCAGAAAAGCGACATCGAACCAGGTGCCAAACAGGGTCTCCAGTTCCGCCTCCAGTGCCAACAGGCGCTTTTCGCCTTTGAGCTGGGGCAGCAGTTCGGCACGCAGATCCACCAGAAAACGCATGCCCTGCGGGAAAACGGCAAACCGCTGCAGCAAGCGGGTGCGGTCCGAGTACAGCGCCTTGCGCAAACGGATTTCAGCCACCCCTTCTTCCGCGGTGCCGACAGCCGACTCATAGGCTTCACGCGCCTGACGGATGCGCTGGGGGTCAGGGGCAAAACGTTCGCTCATCAAGATGCAGGCCTGGCGTCGCTCCTGCGCACTGGCCGCCGCATACCACTGTGCAAACGCGCGGGCACGGCGCCCGCCCTCAACCTCGCTGACGGTGCTGTCGGCCACCAGCTGCAAAGGCCTGAGCACCTTGCGGACCACCGTGGCATCCAACGCCTCGAGCACGCGTTCAGCCTTCGCAGTCCCCACGCCGCTGGCAGCCGCAGCCGCCGAAACAGGCATGGCCTTGCCCTTGGGCAACCAACCCGAAACCGTCTGTTCCCACCAAGATGCCGGATTCATCAGACCTCCAGGAGTTTCATCGACTTGTACCAAGCACACGGCATGCTTCACGCGGCCATGCGCCTCAACCACAGCGTAACGCACATTCGGGGCGCCAACAGGCATGGGAAGGGCTGACACGCCTGTGACAAACCCCAACAAGACGCGCCCACGTTTTCATGCCACCATGAAGCCTGCCCCATCTCCCTGCAAGCGATGACCACTGACCTCACCTCCCTGTCTGCCAGCGAACTCTCTGACAGCATCCATGCCCGCCAGGTTGCCTGCACCGAGGTCATGCAAGCCTGCCTGGAACGCATCGACCGCCTGAACCCGACCTACAACGCCATCGTCAACCTTGCGCCCCGCGATGCTTTGCAGACCCAGGCACGTGAATGCGAT
>Ga0228703_1001308_pt1 | contig 15443 bp, 25 predicted proteins | sample McNCre217_Aug_MG_3_FD_178020 | JGI IMG/M metagenome (GOLD analysis project Ga0228703, IMG submission 178020) | Freshwater microbial communities from McNutts Creek, Athens, Georgia, United States - 29-17_Aug_MG | ecosystem: Environmental > Aquatic > Freshwater > Creek | place: USA: Georgia... | reverse complement strand
AGTCGGGGTTGCCCTGGAGGATGATGGCTCGGTTGCGTCGGTATTCGGCTGTGGCGTACGGGTTGGACATGGTGGTGATGCTACTCCCGCGCCCTTCGGGCTTGGGCTGCCGCCCTCGCTTCGCTCGGTTGCCCTTGGTTGCTGTGGTCGGGTGCTCGGGTCGCAGCCCCCTCGCGCTTCAGGTATGTCTCCTCGGTGGCCAGATGTTTGCTCGTAGCGGACAGTCACCGTTCGCATTTGTGTCGTTTGGACGCTGCACCCCGGCCCTTGGGCATGGGGCTCTACCCACGTTCCCGTGTGTTCCACCACTCCCCTGCAAACGGGGTTAGGTCATGCGTGTGATCAGTTGTTCGGGGTCGTGAATGTAGCACTCGCCCGCTTGGCAATGGTCAGAATGTCGCGGGGCCGCCACAGGTAGTACTCAATGTGCGGTTCGAGAGCTTCAGCCCAACGCTTCTGAAATTGGGACAGCTTCCCCTTCTCGGTCTTGAGCTCTGCGAACAGGACGCCGCGCTCCGGGTGAGCACAAACGAGATCGGGAAAACCAGTGCCATCGGATCGCCATACTGTCCCGCGGACAAGGTGCGGGGTTGGGTGAAATACCCACCAGCCGTTCATGCGAAAGATTTGCACTACCTGGTCTTGAAACAGGCGCTCGCTTGCGTCGTTTACGCGCTCATGCACGACGGTTTACCGCCGCTTGATCTATGGCGTTCCACAAATGGCCGTTCGGTTGGGAGTACTTGCCGGTCTTGTCGAGCTCGCGTAACCATTCCCGCATCACGTCAATGATGTCGAGCAGTTCCTGGACGGTCATGGACCGACCTGCGACGTAAACATATTCTTCAGCCACGGTCCCGCCTGTTGGTTGCGCCCAGCCAATAACCAAACGCCCAAACGGCGTAGGAATAGCTCAGGAAGGTCAGCAATTCAAACATCAGAACGGGTCCTCTTCTTGCACCTGTGATTGCATTTCACGGTTGATGGCCTGAGCCGGCGTCCCGTTCTTGTGTTTCTCAATCCATTCGGATGCTTGCTGTTTGGTCAGGCCGTTGATCCACACTGGGGCTGGTATCCCGTCGCGTTTGCATGCGCCTTTGATGTAGCCAAGTTGTCGTTCGGATGCTTCACCGTTCATTGGGCCGCGCACGGTGGTCGGCGTCGATGGGTTGCTCGAGGATTGGCTCGGGCCGGCGTAACGCTGCACCTTGGTCATTTCTTCGCGGGTTGGTCTGCCGTTGAGTGTGGCGTGGCTGATCTGGTTCCAGTTAGCCAGGGCGCGTCCGATGGCGCTGGTTTCGCAGTTCTCGACATGGCTGGTGCGGTTCACGTTGCCCTGTCCACGGATCTCTTCGGCGTGTCCTGAGGCCAGCAGCGTTGAGCGTTCCCCTGCGCCGTCTGCGAGCTGCGTGATGCGCCAGAGCTCGGCTCTGAACATGCAGACGTCGGCACCGGGTGCTGACAGGAGCGTGGTGAGGATGCGGGGGATGTGGCCGGCGTCGGTTTCGGTCTTGAACCAGCGGTCGAGGCGTACGGCTACTGGCTCGTAGTCATCAAGGCTCATTCGACGTCTCCAACACTTCACATCGGATGCATTTGGGCTTGTTGACAAAACAAGTACACGGGAAACACAACACATAAGCGCGCAAACGCTCGATTTCATCGGCCGCTTCCCGTGATTCGGCACACGATTCGCAAAAGCACCCGGTGTAGCTGCTATCGCGTAATTTCTTTACGATGTCATCCAACATGGGCGCGGATTTCCAGTCGGCGGATCTCGGCGTTCAAGTGCTCGAGCGCGGGCAGGAGCTCGGACTCGAACTTGGTGAGGACTGCTGCGATGAGGCGCAGTTTGTCTCCTGCCGGCGTCGGGCCCATTGCGTCGACAATGTCGGCTTCGTGTTGTGCCCAGGCGGCGAGGTCTTTGAGACTAGGCGTTTGCATCGGCGGCCTTCTTTGCTGCTCGACGGGCCTGTGCTTCGATGCGCTTCTGTGCCTGAATCCATGACAGGTGCAGGGCGCGTCCGTCGTCGGTGATCAGTTGACGCAGGTAGGCGGTGGCGTTTGCATGGCCGTCGCGTTCCATTGCGTAGAGGATGAGCTTCCATTCCTCGGCGGTGACGCGGACCGCGATGGTTCGCGTGTACTTCTTTTCCCTCGGCATGTTTGCCCCTTTGTTTGTGTTAGCGGCACCAACGCCGCACTTGGTGTTTGCGATTATTGCACACGGCTGTGCGAAGTTTGGAACTCACCAGCCAATAATGCTTGAAGCAGCCGTGGCCCCACGGCCCTACCGCATACTGTTTGCCGTAGCCAAACCAGAACGCTCGATCCAGGACGCGGGCTTGCTGGCCGTAGGTGAGCCGGTAGGCGCGGGTTGGCGGTGTGTCTGAGAACATGCGCCAGGTGTTTTTGTAGAACCCGAAAGCGCCGACGTAGGACCTGGTCAGGTGCGCCGTGTTGGAACTCGTCTCACAGTCCGACAACTGCCGGTACAGCTCGTAAGGGAGCGGGTGGTTCCAGTCGGCGTGGACCGGGCTGGTTTGCAGGGTCAGGATGAGCGCAACAGCTGCACATACTCGTCTAATCAACCTTCTGAACTTCCGTCGGCGGCCCCCAAGCCCCCCACGGCGTAAGCCGGGTGCACACCTGTGCGTGGAGCAGTTGGCCTGTTTCCAAATCCCAAAAGATCTGGACCATCGTTGTCTTGTCCTGTGAGCGTAGAACTTGGTAGCCCCAGATGGGGAGGTTCATGCTCTCGTTATCCACATGATCCACAGGTAACCCCCAATCAGTAGCAATCCGATACTCATTTGCGGCCTGCTTGGTTGGCGCGGTGCTGTGCCAGCCCGGTCTTGGTGATTTCGCAGACCCGCTGCTCGAGGCCTGACGATGCTGGGCGGGTCATCATGGTGGCTTGGATCCAGCCGGCGCGGCGCAAGTCTGAGCAGCGTTTCCAGCCGCCCCGCTCGAGGCCGACGAGGGTGCAGGCTTCTTCGTCTGTGAGGCCGTTCACAGCGTCTGTGGAGGCGTATGCGGCGAGCAAACGCGCCATGTGGGTGTTCCACGCCTTCGGCATCGCTACGGCCGCCTGACGGCTTGTAGCGGGGTCGGTGCGACGAAACGATGGTTGCGGGTTGTTGGGCTTCCACCAGAACGGGTCTTTGCCGAGGGCGAGCTCTGAGCAGGCCATGCACATGGGTCCGGGCATTGCGCCGGGTTTTCCACAGTTGCGGCAGGGCGGGAAAGTCATTGCTACTTCCACCTGTTTTCGTGACGTGAACGGCCCACTGACGGATCGTTTTTCCCCATTCGCAGAAATAGGGCTTTGATGGCCTCAGTGCTTCGATCCAGCACAGTACCAATCGTGGCGTACGTTGCGCCCTGTTCCCTCAACAACGTCGCCAAGGCAATTTCGTCGGCCGTATACACGCGACCGGTGTTGTTCTTGCCTTTTGGTGTTTGTTCCAGTTTCCCGGACATTTGTGGCTTTGTTGACCGCGCCAGTGTCTTTTCCAACTTGGCAACTTGTGCTTCGAGTTCGCTGATTTTTGCAATCAGCGCCTTTTTCCTACGCAATTTCATTGTTTGCTCCTTTTGTCACTTGGTTGACAAAGTCACAATAGCAAACCGTAAACATGAAGGCAAGCATTGCAGCGCAGGGCCGGGCCTGATCCGCGCAAGGGGCAACGCGGGAGGCCCGACCCAGGCCTAACCCTGAACCGTGTCCAAGCGCCTCAGGGCTTCGGGAGCGCCCGCCACGCGGCCTCGAGCGCCACATCATCGTCACACAGGCCGCCGTTGTCGTGCGGGGCCAGTTCTACATGAATCCATTTGGCTCCGGCTGAGCCGCCGTTGTCGTCGGCGGTCCAGTCCTTCCAGCCAGGCTTTCCACCAGTGCGGGCGCAACGCCAGCCGCGGCCCCAAGTTTCGGTGCCCTTCTTAGTCAGCCCGGAGTAATCATGGACTTCCTCAATCCCGAGCTCTTTGTAGTACTTGATAAACCAGTTCATGGCCTGGACGGCGTCGGCGTGGCCTTCGGCGGTGTCCGGGAATCCGATGTCGGCGGCGCGGCCCGTTGCGTGGACGGACATGCCGGAGCCGTTCCGCATCTTGCGGACCACCAGGGTGCCGAGGTTGTTGAAACCCCAACGCTTGCGGCACAGCTCGACAAAGCGTTCGGTGCCTTTCTTTTTGTCGGTGGCGGTCACGTCGTAGCCGGTGTATTTCATTGTGCTGTGGGCTCCATGATTCGGAGATCTTCGGTGCCGGACGCGGTCACGGCATACAGGGATTCGTTTGCGGGAAGGATGAACTGGAACGGGACGGCGTTCTTTTCGGTCAGGAGGCCGTTTGCGGTGGTGACGTTTGAGCCGCCGATGTACACGATGCCGTTGCCGACGACGTGCAGGTAGATCGTGCGCCATGCCCCGGCGGCGTCAACGACCTTTGAGGCGGTGGTAGTGACGGTTTTACTGTTGCTGACCATTGTTGCGGCTTCCTGGCTTGATGCCGAACGCGGCATCGACCTCATCCTTGGTGAGGTTGCCGTCAAGGCTGGCGCTGGCGAGCTTCTGGAGTACGACGATGCAGGCCGACACGCCGGCGATGGCGCAGCTCTTGGCAATGGTCAGTTCTGGGGCGAGAGCGGCCGCCCCGGTCACGACGCCGGCAGCGGACGTCAGGAACAGGGCGACCATGCGCCCAAGGACGTCTTTGAGGATGGATAGGTTCATTCGTCGTCTCCTATGAGGGCGGTCAGCAGTAAGTGTACGGCAAGCCCGATGACGGTGCCGTAGATCGCGGCGGTCTTGGTGCCGCCTCCGAGGGTGATGATCACATACCACGACCCGAGCAGGGTCAGCGGTAAGGCTTTGAGTTCATTCTTCATTGCGCCTCCTAGCGCGTGTTGCTGTGGACACGGCTGTCATGGCGACATTCACTATTAGAACAGATTCCGCCTGAAGCGGGGTGACGCCCGGCGCGAGCTGTGCGCCGATCACTTTGGCGGCGTGGGCCTCGGCAGTATCCGTTTGCACGATGGTTGTGCTCAATATTGTCTCGGGCAATGGATCAAGAGGGAGGGTTGTCGTGGACGAGGATGTCGAGGTTGTGCTCGCGTTGGTGGCGGTTGTTTGCGTCGTTTTGTCTTGGGTGGTGCTTGTCGCGTCGTGGTAGGCGGGCGTTGTCGAGGTGGTGGTGGTCACCGGGGAGTTCGTCGTGGTCACCTCGAGAGCTGTTGTTTTCGGCGGTGTTTCGGGCACGGTTGTCGTGGTCGTTGTCGTCGTACTGGTGGACGTTGTCGAGGTCGTCGTCGTGGAAGTGGTTGTCGTTGAGGTTTCGGTGGTTGTCGTGGCGGGTTCGGAAGTGGTGGTGGTCACGGATGGCCCGTATGACCAGACGTATTCGGGGCCTGGGTTCCCGTTGCGCCACGCTTCGCAGTCGGTCCAGGTAGGCCATTTGCCGGCGTTGGCGTCGGCGTCTGGTTGTTCCATCGGCCAGTTAGCGGTGTTGGATTGCCAGCAGGTAAAGGTGCGGGCGTGGGCGTTGCCGGGCCAGATCAGGGCGGCGGACACGGTTGCGGCGGGAATTACCCACCGCGTTTTCATTCGGGGAGTGTCAGCGGTTCGCCCGATTCGGGCAACGCGGCAATCTCTTCAGCGGTTAGTTCACGCGTCACGGTCTCACCCGTTTCAGCGTCGTGGAATGTTCCGAGAATAGGGTCGCTCATGGTCATGCCTTTCGGTATCCGTATACGGTGATGGTGCCGCCTGTAAATGTTCCTGCGCCGTCAATGGTGATTGTGAAGCCTGTATAGGCGGTGCTTGCAGCGCGGGTACCACCGAAATTGCAGTAAAACCCGCGCCCATAACTTTGACCAAAAATCACGGTTGGTTGCGCCAAATTAGGGCTGAGAATGTCACACGAAAATTGGGCAGTTTTGTTTCCAGCCTCATTTAGAACGGCGTAAATTGACGGGCCGTTATTGACGCGCAAAACGCCCGACACTGTTCCGTAATACGCGTCATAGTTCATTGTTCCGTAATGGTCATTTGTAGCACCTGAACCAATCATTAGACGAAACGAATCGGTGGCGGTCGGTTGGGAACCAGCGAACGTAATGCGATAGTTGTCGTAGGTGCTGGAAAAACAGTTGCTGACTGTCACGGTTGTTACTGCCGACCCAACCGTCGTACTCGTCACGTACACAAGGCCGCCGTTGTTCAAGTAGGTGTTCGTGTCTGACGCGGTCAGCACCTCACCCACAGCAAACGTTTTCACAGCCATGTCAGAATCCTAACTTGTTCGTGTTCAGGACGCCGCTAGTCGTGCTGTTCAGGATGAACTGGCTGAAAAACGACGAGGACGCCAAAAAATAAGTGCACCGGATGTCCTGGGGTGTGCCCGAGATCTGCCAGCCCAAAATGTAGGTGTTGTAAGTCGAGCCGCGGAAAACGACGGTGACCAGATACGGGTTGCCCAGGCAATAGAACATGTCCGGGATGGACTGTTCCTTGATTGTTCCGCTGATCTGAAGCGGGGACGCCGTGTTTGCGGACAGGTTTCCGGCCGTGAATTGGGCGACAGCTGTGGCGTCGGACGCCGAGGACGAATAGGTGTCAAAGCTGTACGAAAGGTTTCCGGTGCCCGATGTCGAATCGCCGAGGCCTGCGGCCGTGACCACTACTTTGGTTGCGTAGTTGTCGACAAGGCTGCCGAACGTCAGGTTGTCGTATCTGAGGGTTCCGGCGGTGCCGGCGTCTGAAAACGCCACTGATCCAGCGGTGTAGGGCCAGTCGCTGTTGTACCAGTTGATTTGGGTGTCAAGGGCGTACAGGTAGGCCTGAGATGTGTTTGCAACTGTTTGGGCTAATTGAAGCGCGTTTGCGTTTGTGAATGATTGCGCCGAAACTGTTTTGGATGATGCCGATCCAAATGACCCGCAATTTGCGGCTGTGCAGATGTTTGCAAACACGGTGTAAGCGTTGTCGCCAGCGGACCACGATTGTGTGACTTGTGCGCGGCCGAGGATGGCAAAGGCGTCCTCAAGGTCAATTGTCCAGGTATCCATGCTGGACACGATTCCGTAGTCGATTTGCAGGTTTGAGATTCGGTACAGAAGGGCGGCGTATTTGACGCCGTCCACGCCGATGTCGAGTTGCACGGTGTCGCCTACCGCCAAAGAAGGCAACAGGTCTGGCCGTCGTCCGGTCAGGGTTCCAGCGCCTGATCGGTAGTTGTCGGTGACGTAACGGCGTCCTTTGCCAAACGTCATGGTTTGGATGTTTGGGATTTCGGTGGAAGTCCCGACGCCTTTGTAGGCCTTGAAGTACGGGGTGCTGTAGGTCATCAGTACGCCACACCGACCGGCAAGGGCCCGTTCTGGCGGTAGAACCGGCGGAGGGCGTCAACGATGGCTTGAGGGTCGCCGCCGTTGACGTTGATGTTGACACCGCCGCCAGCCATGCCACCAGCGCGGGACAGCGGGATAACGGCTTCGGGACCTGCCTCGCCGATCATGGCAAGCGTGGGCCCGGTGACGATTCCGCCGTTTGCCAGCATCGGAATGTCAGGCACGTCAAAGCCTTTGCCGCCGATTCCAGGCACCCAAGACGGGATTGAAAAGTGCAGTTTGCCGATGGTGTTGTTCCACATGCTGGCGATGCCGTTGAACAGGAACTTGAACACGGCGTAAACCGCGTCAATTTCTGTTTTCACGAAACCGATTGCCATGAGGAACCCGGTCTTAAGTGCGCCGGCCACCGTGTCAACAACGTCGCGGAATCCTTGGAAATGCTTATACGCCAGGACAAGGCCGGCGACAAGAGCTGCAATGCCGACAACGATCAGGCCGATGGGGTTGGCAGTCATAGCCGCGTTCCACGCCCATTGGAGCGCCGTCCAAATCTTGGTGCCCGCTTCCCAAATCTTCATCGCGGTGTTTACCGCAAGGACTGCCGTGGCAATGCCGCCGATTACGCCGGCGATGACCAAGAAAACGGTGGTGTGTTCCTGGGCCCAAGTGCCAAGCGCGGACAACGGAACCATCAGCTTCTCGACGGCCGGAAGCAGCGCGGCCCCAATGTTTTCCTTTGCCTCGGACATGGCAATCGAAAACTTCTTCATGCCGCCTTCGGCCGTGTTTGCCATGACCTGCGACGACCCGCCAAACGTGGCTTGGAGGTTGATCATGGCCCCATCGAGGTCCATGCCGTCCTTGATCATTCCCTTGAGTTCGGGCGACAGTTTTTGCAAAGCTTTCATCTGCCCGCCCGCAGCTCGTGCCATTGCATCGGTGACTTCGGAGACGCTTTTTCCCGTTCCCGCGCTTACATCAAGGGCAACCGCCATAATCTCTTGTGCGCGGCTCACGCTCTTTGTTTGCGTAATCAGTTTGCCAAGCGCCGGGCGCAGCTCGTCGTCGGCGACGGCAGCCGACATCGAGGTTTTGGAAATCCACGTTTCCACCGACTTGATGTCCCACGTGCGGGCATCGGTGTTGTTCTTGATGGTTTGCACCAGACGTTCCTGGGCGGCCTGATCCTCCATTGCGCCCTTGACCGCGTCGCCCAGGACGGCGGACAGACCGGCCATTGCGGCTGCGGCCGGGACAGCAGCCTTCTTAATTGCAAACTGGGCTTTAGCGCCAGCACCCTCAAGTTCCTTGAACTGGTTGATGGCTTTGTCGATGCCGTCCGACTTCAGTTCGGTGAGAATGGGGACGATGATGCTCATTTGGTCAGCAACCTCCTGTTGATGTCCCCTAGGGCCTCGTCAATGGTGGCTGTAATCGCTTCTGTGACCGCTGGCAGGGCTTTTTCGGCTGCGGGCCACATGGAGCGCGAAGGACGCCCGTAGCGGGCTGACAATGCCGCTATGAAGGCCTCGCCCTGTTTAGACGAACCGCCCTTCTTGCCGGCCATGTCAAAAATTTGCCCGACGCCGTTGTTCTGACGCAAGGACAGGATGGTGAACTCGTTCCCGCGGGACCGGCCGCCCATCTTGATACCGATGCCGGACCGAGCTTTGGCGGACCATGCAAACTTGCCGGTACGCATCCCGGACAGCGGTGCCCCGGTGGGGACCAGTTCGCGGGCCGCGTTTACGAGCGGGGCTGCGTCGCCCTTGATGGATCGCGTGAGCTCTTTCCGCAGCTGCGGCTCGATGCGCTTCAACTCTGCCAGCGCCTCCTTGAGACCAATCACCTGGATGCTGGTTTCTGGAGTCATTTGCGGCTTTCGTTCAGGACTTCGATCACGGTGTTGAGATCTTGTACGTCGAAGTCTATTCCAGCGGGCCACCACCCGCAGGCGACCAGAACTTCTGCTAGAGCGCGGCGGTAGGTGCCGCGTCGGTAGGGAAAGTGGGTTCCTCGTCGGTGACTACTTCAAGCAGCTCAAGGCGCTTGATGAACGAGTCCAGTTCCACCGGGGTGCTGATGTTTGCGACGATGGATGCCTGCTGCGCCAGATAGGCAAGGTCCTCGACGCCGATACCGGCAGCCAGGTCGGATGCTTTGCGCTTGAACTTGCGTTCCCATTGGGTGATGACCCAGAGGGTGGTTGAGACTTCGTAGGGGCCTTCGCCCTGGTCTACGCGGAGTGTCAGTTTCATGTTTGCCCCTTATGGTTGGTTTAGGACTCGGACCAGGCGAAGGTGCCGCCCTTGAAGGTGATGCTGACCTTGGCGAGTTCTCCGACCTTGTACTCCACCGGGATCTCCTCGAGGTAGCCGCCGGTGAGGGTGCCGAGCGGGTTGGTGGCGCTGGTGGCGGCCGACGAGCCCTGAACGGTGACGTTCACGCTGGTGCCGATGAGGCTCTTGAGCGTCGCGTAGGTCTCGGATGCGGCGGTGCTCCAGTAGAGCTCGAGGTCGATGCTGTTGTCCTGGAGGCCAGCCACGTTCTTCATCGCCGTGTCGCCGAACGCCGTCGAGTCGAGGGCGGTGGTCTTCTGGTTGATGGTTGCGCCGGTGCACTGGTCGCTGATGTCCACGGCCCCAATCTTGACGACGGGGTTAGACAGGTATGTGGATGTGGCCATTGGGGTTTACTCCTCGGTCGGTTCGGTTTCCATTTTGGCAGATTTTCCGTCTGCCTGTGTGATGAATCCGCCAGCCAGAAGCGCGGCGGCTTCCTCGGGGCTTGCGGGCTCAAACTTGTCGCCGGGTGTCCCGACTCGATCTGAAACGATGACGTACTTCATGCTGTTTGTCCTTGCATACTCAGGTTGAGGTCATAAGTAGCGTACTCCTGCCCGCCCACGGTGACATAGGACGGGCGGCCGTCAAGGACCGCGATGTTTTTGTTGAGCAGTTGCGCCGCGAGGCTCATCAGCAGGCGCAGGGTGTTGAGGTCGCCGGGGCCGTTGCCCACAATCCTGATCGGGAACTTCATCTTGACGATGTTGCCGTTCCACGCGTCGAAGGACGGTGCGTCGACAAAGACGCAGGGCGGGTTGATGAAACGCGGGTCTGCCGTTGTCCGTAAACCTGTGATGGTGCCGAGCGTTGCCAGCAGGTCATCGAGGGTTTCGTTGAACAGGTCGGTGTAGGCCATTACGCAACCGCGTGAGCGCCGATTTCGAGCAGCTGCTTGATAAGGGGCGACAGTCCCGGCACCGGGGCGGTGCCCATCTCGCTGAACGAGGCGAACTGGTCAATGGAGCCGCGCTGGCGGTACAGGCTGCCGCCGTACATGATGGTGCCGAGCTTGACGTCCCCGCTGGGCACCGTCGTGAGCGAGTCTTGAAGTTTGTTGGATTCCTGTCGGCGTCGCCAGCAGAACTGGTTGGCGGCCGACGCGCACTGGTCAAAGAATGTCGCGTCGGAGGCGTATGTCAGGCCGACCCAGTCGGCGATGTCGGTGCCGCTGATCCATGTGCAAACGGGCGTGTATGTGACCGTGCCGGACGCCGCCACCAGATCCACGTTTGACCCGGTGCACGGGTACAGGATTTGGTTGGGCATCGGGTTTGCGCCGTTGAACAGCAGCTCGCCCTGATCGCTGACTCCGATGAACTCGTACTCGGGCAGGTCGTACACCGTGAAGGTCCCGTTGAACGGTGCGCCGACGCTGGCCACGGTGATGGTGCTTCCGACTTCGCCGTCGAAGGGCACCAGCACCGTCAGCACGGCGTAGTTGTCCAACAGGAACTTGTTGGTGACTGTGTAAACCGCCATTGGCGGCCTCCCTTATGCCTGGGTGATCTTGCGGATCATCGTTGCGTTCGCCTTGAAGGTGGCGAAGTAGCCGAAGATCGAGATCAGGCGGGACAGCGTGGACGGCTGCTCGACGGAGAGCATGCCGCGCATCTGCTCGTACACCTCGAAGGCGGTGTTGTGCAGGATGATCATCGACTTGGCTGCGAGCTTCGACGAGACGACGAGCTCGAGGCCGAGCGGGTTGACGCCTGCCCAGGTGCCGAGGTTTGCGTTGCCGAGGCCGTTGAAGCCCTGGAGGCCGGTGCCGCCGGTGTAGGCGAACAGCGGGCGGTTGCTGGAGTCGACGAGCTGGCCGATCTGGGCCCACACGTCCGGGCTGACCATGATGTGGGTCGGCATGCGGTTCGTGGTGGTCGAGATGTCGACGGCTGCGTCGTACAGCGACTTCATGAAGTCGGTGACCGTGAGGTCCCACACGCCGGACGAGGTGGCTGCGGCAAGCAGGTTCGTGGCGGTGACGCCTTCGGTGGCGAGCAGGTACTCGCCGGCGAGGTCGTTGATGACCGTGGTGAGGCCGTTCGGATCTGTGAAGTCGATTGACTGGTACGAGATGTCCAGCGAACCGCCGAGCGTCAGCTTCGTGACGGTGTTTGCAGCGACGTTCATCGACTGGGTGCCGACTGCTGCAAGCTCGTTTGCCTGCTGCGTAACGGTGGAGTGCTGCGAAATCGTCGGGCGGACGAACGAGTTGCCACCGGGGTTCGGCATGGCGCGCGGTCCGAGCGCGTTCACAATCGGGCGGATGAACGCCAGTTCCTGGTACACCGGGCCGAGGACCGGCACCGAGAGCAGACCGGGGAGGTTGGTGGCGATGGTCTCGTCACCGGCAGCGGCCTCGATGGGCGACTGGTTCTCGCGCTTCCAGTCGAGGATCTGGCGCTCGACGCCAGCCTTGACTTCGCCACCGATGTGGAACGCAGCCAGGTACTCGGCAGCGGACGGAAGACGCGAAGCCTTCGGTGCCGATGCAAACAGCGGGGTGGGGATGATCGTCTCCGGCTTTGCAGCGGCTTCGGTCACGGGGGCTTCGGTTTCCACGGTTTCAGTCTCCTCGACTACTTGTTCTGTGGGTTCTTTTGTTTCGTCGGGATCTGATTCCGCGCTAGCGGTCACACTGCTGATGGTAGCACCATCAAACGCCGGCGTGGGAACAAGTGACAGCTCGTTCCACTTGGCGGCCTTGACGTGCATGACGCCGTCCTTCATCGTCCACTTCGTCGGGGTAATGCCGACGCTGACGGAGTCCAAGACGCCTTCGGATGCAAGCACCATTGCGTCATTTCCAAGGCTGGAACGCGCGATTCGTGCCGTAAACATCATGCCGGAGCCGTCAGCGGCCTCGACGCGCTTGGTGACGGTGCCGATGGCCTGCTCGGGCTGGTGGTTCATGAACAGTTTCGGGTTCTTGCCGTCGACCGGAAGCGCTCCGGCCTCTATGACGACACGCCTGCCGTCTGACACCTGAGCCTCAACGCCATACGGGACTGCCACCCCGTGGACGGTGCGTGACTCCGTGTCTCCTTCCGCGGCTTCAATCTGGATGCCGCCGGTGGCAATCATGTTGAGTGGCTTCATTGTGCTGATGTGTCCATTGCTTCCTGGGCCAGATCGGCTGGCGTGTCTTGCTGTGACTTTACAGTATCTGACTCGATCTCTTCGACGATGTCGGAAAGATACGCGTCGATGTCGAACTCGACGTTTGTGCCGTTCGGCAGGTTGTTGTTCATGCTGAGCGTTTGCGCGATGCAGTCCATGTACAGGCGGGCAGCGAACAGGTACAGATCTTCACGGGATTGTTTGCCAGACGTGTACTGGTACGAGCCAATGTCAATGCCGGCGAGGTATGGCGGAATGTTTGTAATGCGGGTCATCTCGAGCGCCTGGAAGTTTGCTGCTTCCATCAGCAGCATGTTTGCGGGGTTGGCGCTGGTTTCCTTGTACTCAAGATCTTGCGACAGACCGGCGGTTTGGTTGTTTTCGCGGGCCGAGTTAAACGACGCAACGAGGTCCTGCATTTCCTGTTGGGTAAGCGGTTCGCCGCCGATGACGCGCAGGACGCCGGCGGGGATGGTGCTGGTGGCGTTGCGGAAACGGGCGCGCTCAAGGCGGAGCGCGGTCTGGACGGCCTGTTCGGACTGGTAAATGATGCCTTGGATGGGGCTGATGAACTGGATTAGGTTTTCGGGGTCGATGCGGCCGCCCTGGAAGTACGGTTCCTGCGACGGGGCGAAGAACACTGGGCCTGCTTGGTCGCGGAAGCTGACCATTGAAGCGGGGAGGCGCTGGTACGAGTTCGGGAAACCGTCTGCGGTTCTTGAGTTGATGAACCAGATGGCTTTGCCGTAGAAGAACAGGTCGTCCAGCGTCCAGCTCATCAGCGTGGAGTATGGGATGGTCGGGTCCGGGGCTTTCAGCCAGGTGCGCGGGGCCAAGTATTGCTTGACCATTTCGCCTTCCTGTTCGTCCCATACGTCCTTGTACATGCGGAGCGGGGTTGCGCCGATGACGCTGGCAATCAGGTCGCGGGCGCGGGCAATCGTGGGCACGGACATGGCGTTGTTGCGGAGGACGCCTTCTGAGTAGCTGTAGAAGTTGCCGACTGACCCGGCACCGAGGTTTCCTGCGCCGTCCGTGTAGATCGTCGGGCCTGACGCGGCCGCTACCGGCGGGGCGGGCTCGGTGGCAATCATTGCCTTCGTTTGCTGTCTGCCGAAAAGTGCCATTTCAGTCCTCGAGTAGTGGCACGACGAGATCCCGACGATGCCGTCGTGCCTGTCGGAATCTTAGCCCGAGACGACGAGCATGGGTTTGTTTCGTGTCATGGGGCGGGAAACCTCGGCGATGGCCCACACGGCGCACCGCGCGAGCTCGATTGGACCGGGTGATTTCTGTGATGACAGCACCGCGCCCTGAGCGGTCTTGACCATCGTGGCGCGGGTCATGTGTTCGTGTAATGCGGTCGAGCCGTCGTGCAGGACGCGGCCCTCGAGAATCATTTTCTGCACCAGGCTGGTGTAGCGGAGCAGCTCTGCGTACCCGGTGAGTTTGTAGCGGCGCTGAAGGTTTACGGGAATGTGGATCTCAAGGGACGGCGTCACCAGCAGCTGCACCTTGGGGTCCATTAGGACGCCGGCAACGTGTTCCCAAAGTTCTTCTTCGGAGTCGGCCACAAACGCGACCTGCACCATGACCTGTTTGTCAATCTGGGCGGCGCGAATCCCGACATACCTGGACTCGTCGATGCTGGAGTCAATGGCCAACCAGCCTCCCGGCGGCATCTCCACCTTCGTCTTGCAAGCCTCCCATTCGTTTGCTTTCAGCCATGCGCCTCGAGCAGTCACCCACTGGTTTAAGTGGGCGCGAAGAAAGTAGTCCTTGCGGCTTGCCGCCTCAAGAGCCTTGATGGTGATGGTCCGCCCCAATGCGGGGTTTGCCATGCCCCAAGTTTCCCGGCCGATTTGCCCCGGCTCGGCTGACCATTCAGCGAAGTACAGGCCGCGGTTCTCGCCGGCGTCGATTGCGGTCAGGGCTTCCTCGCGCATGGTAATCATGGCGTCGCTCGAGGCGTCACCGGCTGTGCTCCACGCCGAGAACAGCGGCGATTGCCGGGCAATCATCGTGGGCCTGATGGCGGTGTCAAGAACCTCGCTTGAGATGTCAAAGATTTCGTCCGCCACGACAAGGTCATAGGAGCCGCCGTGCAGGTTGATGTTTGCGGCGCGGACGTGCCATTCGGAGCTGCCAATTTTTGCGCCTTTGCGGCCTGGCACCTGGGTGAGTTTCGCCCCAAAGATTTCTTTGAGGATGGGCGACAGGGTGAGGTAGATCGCTTCGGCGCGGTCAAGCCTGTTTGCCGTGGACAGGATGTTGACGGGACGGCCCCAGATCTTGGGCAGTTCTGTCAGCGCCCAACCGATGAGCGCGGACAGGGCCACCGACTTGCCGTTCTGACGGGCCGTCGACACCAGGGCCTCTCGGTGCACAAAGTTCCCGTCGTCGTCAATCATCAAGGTGCCGGCGAGAGCGTGAACTTGCCACGGGAACAATTCAGTTTGCAAATAAGTGCGCGCCCATTGCGCGACAAGGTCCGCCCAGGGGGAAACCCCAACACCGCACGTCTCCAATCTCGGCAGCTCTGAACCAGTCTCGACCGGTCGGCCCTGATCGCGGCCAGTCCTGGCCAGTTCGGGCTGGTCAACCAAAAATGTTTGCGAATTGAG
>Ga0228703_1001304_pt1 | contig 15463 bp, 25 predicted proteins | sample McNCre217_Aug_MG_3_FD_178020 | JGI IMG/M metagenome (GOLD analysis project Ga0228703, IMG submission 178020) | Freshwater microbial communities from McNutts Creek, Athens, Georgia, United States - 29-17_Aug_MG | ecosystem: Environmental > Aquatic > Freshwater > Creek | place: USA: Georgia... | reverse complement strand
CATCGCTTGATGCAAGTTTTGTTGGGCCCAGTGATTTCTGAAAAAGCAACATTTGTTGCTGACAAGAATGAGCAAGTTGTATTCCAAGTGGCTCGCGATGCAAACAAGTTAGAAATTAAAGCTGCTGTTGAATTGTTATTCAAGGTGCAGGTTGAGTCAGTGCAGGTTGTAAATCAAAAAGGTAAAGCAAAGCGCTTTGGCCGTTTTGAAGGTCGTCGCAACCACACTAAGAAGGCTTATGTTTCTTTGAAACCAGGTCAAGAAATCAATTTTGAAGCGGAGGCAAATTAATTATGCCGCTAATGAAAACCAAACCAACATCACCTGGACGTCGTTCCATGGTGAAGGTGGTCAATCCAGATTTGCATAAGGGTAAGCCTTTTGCAGGATTGATTGAGCCACAACATCAAAAATCTGGTCGTAACAATAACGGTCATATCACTACACGCCATAAGGGCGGTGGTCATAAGCATCACTATCGTGTTGTTGACTTCAAACGTAACGACAAAGATGGTATTCCAGCAAAAATTGAACGTCTTGAATACGACCCTAACCGTAGCGCAAACTTGGCATTGCTAGTTTTTGCTGATGGTGAGCGTCGTTACATCATCGCTCCTAAGGGTGCGGTAGTTGGTCAAGCGATTATGAGTGGTTCAGAAGCGCCAATTAAAGTTGGTAATAACTTGCCACTACGTAACATTCCAGTTGGTAGCACAATCCACTGCGTGGAAATGTTGCCAGGTAAAGGTGCACAAATGGTTCGTTCTGCTGGCGCATCAGCAGTTCTTTTGGCTCGTGAAGGTGTTTACGGTCAAGTACGTTTGCGCTCTGGTGAAGTTCGTCGTGTACATATCGAGTGCCGTGCAACGATTGGTGAAGTAGGTAATGAAGAGCATAGCCTACGTCAAATCGGTAAAGCTGGTGCAACTCGCTGGCGCGGTATTCGTCCAACAGTTCGCGGTGTTGCTATGAACCCAGTCGATCACCCACATGGTGGTGGTGAAGGTCGTACAGGTGAAGGTCGTGTTCCAGTATCTCCATGGGGCACACCAACTAAGGGTTATAGAACACGTCGCAATAAGCGTACGACAAGCATGATTGCTCAACGTCGTCAAAAGCGCTAATAGAATAAGGAAATAGACATGACGCGCTCAGCTAAAAAAGGCCCATTCTGCGAAGTTAGCCTAGTTAAAAAGGTTGAAACTGCAGTAGCCAACAAAGATAAGAAGCCTATCAAGACATGGTCACGCCGTTCGACCATTCTCCCTGACTTCATTGGTCTCACAATCGCCGTTCACAATGGTCGTCAGCATGTACCTGTGTACATCACTGAAAACATGGTTGGACATAAGCTTGGTGAGTTTGCGCTAACGCGCACCTTCAAAGGTCATGCGGCCGACAAGAAAGCTAAGAAGTAAGAGGACGATATGGAATCTAAAGCTATTCACCGCAGCGCCCGCATTTCTGCGCAAAAAACACGTTTGGTTGCTGACCAAATTCGTGGATTGCCAATTGCTCGCGCTTTAAACATCTTAACTTTCAGCCCTAAAAAAGCTGCTTTCATCATGAAAAAAGTAGTTGAGTCTGCTGTTGCTAACGCAGAGCACAACTCAGGTGCTGATATTGATGAGCTCAAAGTTAAAGCTGTCACAGTAGATAAAGCAACTTCACTTAAGCGTTTCACTGCTCGTGCTAAGGGCCGTGGTAACAAAATTGAAAAGCAAACTTGTCACATTACTGTGACTTTGAGCAACTAAGGAAGAGACATGGGTCAGAAAATACATCCAACCGGATTTCGTCTCTCGGTAAGCCGTAACTGGACTTCACGCTGGTATGCCAACAGCAACGACTTTGCAAAAATGTTGCAAGAAGACGTTGAAGTACGTAGCTACCTTAAGAAGAAATTAAAAAATGCATCAGTTAGCAAAGTGGTTATCGAGCGTCCTGCAAAGAACGCAAAGATCACTATCTATAGCTCACGCCCTGGTGTTGTTATTGGTAAAAAAGGCGAAGACATCGAAGTATTGCGCAAAGAATTGCAAAAGCGCATGGGTGTGCCTGTACATGTGAATATTGAAGAAATTCGCAAGCCTGAAGTAGATGCTCAGTTAATTGCTGACTCTATTACTCAACAGCTTGAGAAGCGTATCATGTTCCGTCGTGCGATGAAGCGTGCTATGCAAAGCGCGATGCGCTTAGGCGCTCAAGGTATCAAGATTATGAGCGCAGGCCGTTTAAATGGTGCTGAAATTGCTCGTACAGAATGGTACCGTGAAGGTCGAGTGCCTCTTCATACATTGAAGGCTGATATTGAGTATGCAACTTCAGAAGCTGAAACAACATACGGCATCATCGGTGTAAAAGTTTGGGTTTACAAAGGCGACACATTGGGTCGTACTGATGTAAACGCAGTAGCGCCTGCTTCACCAGAAGTAGACCAAGAGAAAAAAGCTCGTCGACCAGCAACACGTGCACCACGTAAAGCTAAAGAAGACGGCGATAAGCCAGCAGCTGATGCTAAGCCAGCAGTAAAACGCGTGCGCAAAGTAACTAAGCCTGCTGAGAAGGCTGGAGAATAATTATGTTGCAACCAAAACGTCGTAAGTACCGTAAGGAACAAAAAGGTCGCAACACAGGTGTTGCGACTCGCGGAAGTAGCGTGTCTTTTGGAGACTTTGGTTTGAAAGCTGTTGGTCGTGGTCGATTAACTGCTCGTCAAATTGAGGCTGCTCGTCGCGCAATGACTCGTCACATTAAACGTGGTGGTCGTATTTGGATCCGAATTTTCCCGGACAAGCCGATTTCACAAAAGCCTGCAGAAGTTCGTATGGGTAACGGTAAAGGTAACCCAGAGTACTACGTAGCTGAAATCCAACCGGGTAAAGTTTTGTATGAGATGGATGGTGTAGACGAAGTATTGGCGCGTGAGGCATTTAGACTTGCTGCCGCTAAGTTGCCTATTCAAACTACATTTGTTGTGCGCCAAATCGGCGCCTAATCTGGACGGGACAAAATGAAAGCTTCTGATTTAAACGCTAAAGACGTTAAATCTTTAAACCAAGAGCTATCTGAGTTGCTTAAGGCGCAATTTAAGTTGCGTATGCAAAAAGCGACTCAGCAGCTTCAAGATAGTAGCCAATTAGGCAAAGTAAAGCGCGATATCGCTCGTGTTAAGACTGTTATTGCTCAGAAAGCGAGCCAAAAATGACTGAAACAAAAAAATCTTTGCGCCGCACTTTGATCGGTCGCGTAGTTAGCGACAAGATGCAAAAGACTGTAACTGTGTTGGTTGAGCGTCGTGTAAAGCATCCTTTGTATGGCAAATATGTTGCTAAATCAAAGAAATACCATGCGCATGACGAAACAAATCAGTTCAAAGCTGGTGATACGGTTGAGATTGCAGAATCTAAGCCTATTTCACGTAGCAAGTCTTGGGTTGTTACACGTTTAGTGCAAGCAGCTAAAGGCATTTAAAAAGTGAAAAAACGGGCTTGCAAATCACTTGCAGGCCTGTTATAGTAGTGGGCTCTCCGCGGTTGATTGCGGCGAGAAATTTATTCAGTAGTACAAATCCGGGGTTTTAGCTGCAAAGCGACGGGCCCCTCAACGGAACCAAGACTGAATGCCTATGGCGCTCAAGTTGGGGATAAAAAGATGATTCAAACTGAAAGCAGACTAGAGGTTGCCGATAATACCGGTGCCCGCGAAGTGTTGTGCATCAAGGTGCTCGGTGGTTCAAAACGCCGTTATGCAAGCATTGGTGACATCATTAAAGTGACGGTAAAAGATGCCGCGCCGCGTGGACGTGTTAAAAAAGGCGATATTTATAACGCAGTCGTAGTACGTACTGCTAAGGGTGTACGCCGTCCTGATGGCTCACTTATTAAATTTGATTCTAATGCGGCCGTTTTGCTAAATGCAAAACTAGAGCCAATTGGAACACGTATTTTCGGGCCAGTAACGCGTGAATTGCGTACTGAGCGCTTCATGAAAATCGTTTCTCTCGCTCCAGAAGTTATTTAAGAGGTCGATATGAATAAGATTCGTAAAGGCGACCAAGTAATTGTAATTACTGGCCGCGATAAAGGAAAAAAAGGCACAGTTACACAGATTCTTGACGGCAAATTGCTAGTTGAGGGTGTAAATGTGTACAAGAAAAACGTTAAGCCAAATCCAGCGACTGGCGCTACAGGCGGTGTAGTTGATAAAACTATGCCAATCGAAGTGTCTAACGTTGCATTGGTTGACGCAAACGGCAAACCTTCTCGCGTTGGCATTAAAGAAGCTGACGGCAAGAAAGTTCGTTACCTCAAGACAACTGGCGCTGTATTAGCCGCCTAAGCCGAGGATAAATAAATATGTCAGCACGTTTACAAAGCTTCTATAAAGAAAAAGTTGCAGCAGACTTGATGAAAAAGTTTGGCTACAAATCTGTTATGGAAGTTCCACGTATCACTAAGATCACATTAAACATGGGTTTGGGTGAAGCGATTAATGATAAAAAAGTTATTGAGCATGCAGTTGGCGACTTAACAAAGATTGCCGGCCAAAAGCCAGTTGTAACTAAAGCGCGTAAAGCGATTGCGGGTTTCAAGATCCGTCAAGGTTACCCAATTGGCGCGATGGTTACATTGCGTGGTCAGACTATGTATGAATTCCTAGATCGTTTTATTACGGTTGCATTGCCACGTGTTCGCGACTTCCGCGGTATCTCTGGTAAAGCATTCGACGGTCGTGGCAATTACAACATCGGTGTTAAAGAGCAGATTATTTTCCCTGAGATCGAGTACGACAAAATCGACGCGCTCCGTGGTTTAAATATCAGCATTACAACAACAGCTAAATCTGACGACGAAGCAAAAGCTTTGTTATCAGCATTTAAATTCCCATTCCGCAATTAAGAGGTCATCGTGGCTAAATTAGCATTGATTGAACGCGAAAAGAAGCGCACAAAGACAGTCGCTAAGTACGCAGCAAAGCGTGCAGAGTTGAAGGCGATTATTGATGACGTCTCAAAAAGCGAAGAAGAACGTTATGAAGCTCGTTTGAAATTACAACAGCTTCCACGTAACGCAAGTCCAACTCGTCAGCGTAATCGCTGCGCATTAACTGGCCGTCCACGCGGCACGTTCCGCAAGTTCGGCTTGGCCCGTAGCAAAATCCGTGAAATCGCCTTCCGTGGCGAGATCCCTGGTGTAACCAAGGCCAGCTGGTAAGCGGCGAAAGATTAGGAGAGAACATGAGTATCAGCGATCCAATCGCCGACATGCTGACGAGAATTCGTAACGCGCAAGCGGTACAGAAGACAAACGTCGCCATGCCTTCTTCCAAGCTCAAAGTAGCAATTGCTAACGTCTTGAAAGACGAAGGCTACATTGACAGCTTTGAAATTGCTGGAGAAGCGGCAAAACCTGTATTAAATATCAGCCTGAAGTATTACGCAGGTCGTCCAGTTATTGAGCGCATTCAACGCGTATCAACACCTGGTTTGCGTATCTACAAAGGTCGCCATGACATTCCTAAGGTATTGGACGGTCTTGGTGTGGCAATCATTTCTACGCCACAAGGCGTGATGACTGATCGTAAAGCTCGCGCTATTGGCGTGGGTGGCGAAGTTATCTGCTACGTAGCTTAATAGGGGAGAACGAAGATGTCACGAGTCGGTAAAAGCCCTATTGAGTTGCCAAAAGGCGCAGACGTTCAAATTGCTGCAGACCAAGTTACTGTAAAAGGACCTTTGGGTACTTTGTCTCACACTTTGCATCCGCTAGTTGGTTTGGAGCAAAAAGAAGGTGTGTTGCAAGTTATTTGCAAAGACGAATCTGCAGAATCAAATGCACTATCAGGTACTACACGCGCATTAGTTAGCAATATGGTTAAAGGCGTTACAACAGGCTTTGAGCGCAAGCTTAGCTTGGTTGGCGTTGGATACCGTGCGTCAGTTCAAGGTAACGCATTGAAATTGCAATTAGGTTTCTCACATGATGTGATTCATGATTTGCCAGCAGGTGTTAAGGCAGAGACTCCATCACAAACTGAGATCATTATTAAGGGTGCCAACAAGCAACAGGTTGGCCAGGTAGCTGCTGAAGTTCGCGCATACCGTCCACCAGAGCCTTATAAAGGTAAGGGTGTTCGTTATGTGGATGAAGTGGTTCGCCTCAAAGAAACCAAGAAGAAGTAATCGGGGTTAGATATGAACAAAAAAGAAACACGAGTTCGCCGCGCCCGCCAAACACGCATCAGAATTGCGGAACAATTGGCGCATCGTTTGTCGATTCATCGCTCGAACCAGCATATCTTTGCTCAGCTTTACAGCCCTTGTGGCACCAAAGTTCTTGCTTCAGCTTCTACTATGGAAGCGGATATCAGCAAAGCATTGAACGGCAATGGTGGCAACAGTGCTGCAGCCCAGCAAATTGGCAAAATCATCGCCGAGCGCGCTATCAAGGCGGGTGTTACAGAAGTAGCATTCGACCGCTCAGGCTTCCGTTATCACGGCCGCGTGAAAGCGCTGGCAGAGGCTGCGCGTGAAGCCGGCCTCAAGTTCTGATCGCATAGGGTCAAGGAAATAACATGGCAAAGATGCAAAATAAGGTTCAATCTGAAGAGCGTGACGATGGTCTACGCGAGAAGATGATTGCTGTTAACCGCGTAACTAAAGTGGTTAAAGGTGGTCGTATTCTTGGTTTCGCTGCACTTACTGTAGTAGGTGATGGTGATGGTGGCATCGGTATGGGTAAAGGTAAATCAAAAGAAGTGCCTGTAGCTGTACAGAAAGCAATGGACGAAGCACGTCGCAAGATGTTCAAAGTTTCTTTACGTAGTGGCACATTGCAACATACAGTAGTTGGTGAGCATGGCGCGTCACGCGTTTTGATTTCTCCAGCTAAAGAAGGTACTGGCGTTATTGCAGGTGGCCCAATGCGTGCTGTATTTGATGTGATGGGTATTACGAACGTGGTTGCAAAATCACTTGGTTCAACAAACCCATACAACATGGTTCGTGCAACTTTAGACGGTTTACGTAAGATGAGCACTCCTTCAGAAATCGCTGCTAAACGTGGCAAAACTGTAGAGGAGATTCTAGGTTAATCGCCTGGAGGATGAATATGAGCACAGTAAAAATTCAACTTGTACGTAGCCTTATTGCTACACGTGAAGATCATCGCGCAACAGTTCGTGGCTTAGGTTTGCGTCGCGTGAACTCTGTTTCTGAATTGCAAGACACGCCAGCTGTACGCGGCATGATTAATAAAGTGTCTTACTTGGTAAAAGTAATCAAGTAATACTTAGGATAGGTTATGGAACTTAATAAAATTAAACCAGCAGAAGGTGCTAAGCACGCTAAGCGTCGCGTAGGTCGTGGCATCGGTTCTGGCTTGGGTAAAACAGCTGGCCGTGGTCACAAAGGTCAAAAGTCACGTTCAGGCGGCTTCCATAAAGTTGGTTTCGAGGGCGGTCAAATGCCTTTGTACCGTCGTTTGCCAAAGCGTGGTTTTATTTCTCTAAGCAAGCAATTTGATGGTCAAGTAACTTTGGCTGATTTACAAAAGCTTGGTTTAGCTGAAGTTGACTTGGTTGCTTTGAAGCAAAATGGTCTTGTTTCTGGTTTGACAAAATCTGTAAAGATTATCAAAACAGGTGAGCTTTCAATCGCTGTTACTGTTCGTGGTCTACAAGCAACTGCTGGTGCAAAAGCAGCTGTTGAAGCCGCTGGCGGTAAATTTGTTGAAGCTGCTTAATAAGGTCTATTAGTACAAATGGCCATTGCTACTCCAAACGCATCTAGCTTGAAATCAGGAAGCAAGTTCGCCGACTTACGTCGTCGCTTAATGTTCTTGGTTTTGGCTTTGATCGTTTATCGCATTGGCGCGCATATTCCGGTTCCTGGTATTGATCCAGACCAGTTGGCGCAATTATTTAATACCCAAAGTGGCGGTATTCTAGGTATGTTTAACCTGTTTTCAGGTGGCGCATTATCAAGATTTACTGTATTCGCTTTGGGAATCATGCCTTACATTTCTGCATCGATCATCATGCAGTTGTTAACAATTGTTTTGCCAACACTTGAAGCACTCAAAAAAGAAGGTGCTGGCGGACAGAAAAAAATTACGCAATACACACGCTATGGCACTGTTGTTCTAGCAACATTCCAAGCTTTGGGTATCGCAATTGCATTAGAAGCTCAGCCAGGTTTGGTTATTGATCCAGGTTTTGCTTTCCGTATCAACACAGTGATTACTTTAGTGACTGGCACGATGTTCTTAATGTGGCTTGGTGAGCAAATTACAGAGCGTGGTTTAGGTAACGGTATTTCAATCATTATTTTTGGCGGTATCGCTGCAGGTTTACCTAATGCATTAGGTGGCTTATTTGAGCTAGTAAGAACTGGTTCTATGAGCGTTGTTTCTGCAATGTTGATTGTTGTGATCGTTGCAGCAGTAACTTATTTCGTAGTATTTGTTGAGCGTGGCCAACGCCGTGTATTGGTTAACTACGCTAAGCGTCAAGTTGGTAATAAGGTATATGGCGGTCAGTCTTCTCACTTGCCATTGAAGTTAAATATGGCTGGTGTTATTCCTCCAATTTTTGCTTCTTCAATTATTTTGTTCCCAGCAACTATTGCTGGTTGGTTTACAGCGGGTGACACAACAAACCCAGTAACTTTATTTATTAAAAACTTGGCAGCGACATTGTCGCCAGGTCAGCCTGTATATATTTTGATGTATGCATTGGCAATTGTTTTCTTCTGTTTTTTCTATACTGCCATGGTTTTCAATAGCAGAGAAACTGCAGATAACTTGAAAAAGAGTGGCGCTTTTGTTCCTGGGATTCGTCCAGGTGATCAAACAGCGCGCTATATCGACAGAATTTTGACTCGTCTGACTTTAGCGGGCGCAGCATATATGGTTTTGGTTTGTTTATTGCCAGAGTTTTTAGTGTTACGTTGGAATGTGCCTTTCTATTTCGGCGGAACATCGCTCCTCATCATCGTAGTGGTAACAATGGACTTCATGGCTCAAGTTCAGTCTTACATGATGCAGCAGCAATACGATTCACTATTGAAGAAAGCCAACTTCAAAATGGGTAACTCATAAGCTATATGGCAAAAGATGATGTCATTCAAATGGCTGGTGAGGTTGTAGAAAACTTGCCTAACGCAATGTTCCGCGTGAAGTTAGAAAACGGACACGTTGTTTTGGGTCATATCTCAGGAAAAATGCGCATGCACTATATACGTATTCTTCCTGGCGACAAAGTTACTGTGGAGTTAACTCCATATGACTTGTCAAAAGCGCGAATTGTGTTCCGCGCGAAGTAGTAACTAATTGTATAGAAGAGGTTAATTATGAAAGTTTTGGCATCCGTAAAGTGTATCTGCCGCAACTGCAAGATTATTAAACGCAAGCGCGTGGTTCGAGTGATCTGTTCATCAGATGCTCGTCATAAGCAGCGTCAAGGTTAATAAAAAGGAACGTTACACATGGCACGTATTGCTGGGGTAAATATCCCTAATCACCAACACACCGTTATTGGTTTAACTGCTATTTTTGGCATTGGTAACTCACTTGCTCGCAAAATTTGCGTAGCATCAGGTGTTGCTATCGATAAAAAAGTTAAAGATCTTAACGATGCTGACTTAGAAAAGCTTCGTGAAGAAGTAGGCAAATTCACTGTAGAAGGTGATTTGCGTCGTGAAGTGACAATGAACATTAAGCGCCTAATGGATTTGGGTTGCTACCGTGGTCTACGTCATCGCAAAGGCTTGCCGATGCGCGGTCAACGTACTCGTACGAACGCTCGTACGCGTAAAGGCCCGCGTAAAGCCGGTATCGCACTTAAGAAATAATTAGGAAAAGCTGAACATGGCAAAACCACAACAAAATAACGCGGCTCGCGCCCGTAAAAAAGTTAAAAAGAATATTGCGGACGGCATTGCGCACGTACACGCATCATTCAATAACACTATCGTGACTATCACTGATCGCCAAGGCAATGCGTTGTCATGGGCTACATCTGGTGGTCAAGGTTTTAAAGGCTCACGTAAATCTACACCGTTTGCTGCTCAGGTTGCTGCTGAAGTTGCTGGCCGTGCTGCGATTGAGTGTGGCATCAAGAATTTGGCAGTTGAGATCAAGGGCCCAGGTCCTGGTCGTGAATCAGCTGTTCGTGCCTTGAATGCTCTTGGCATCAAGATCACGGAAATTCAGGACGTAACACCGGTTCCACATAACGGTTGCCGTCCTCCAAAGCGTCGTCGTATCTAATTTATTAATCAAGACCACTGTCCATCGCTAGTACAGGGTGGACTCACCATCAGTTCTCGGACTGAAGGCAAAGAAAGGAAAAATCGTGGCACGTTACATAGGCCCTAAAGCCAAACTATCTCGTCGGGAAGGTACCGACCTTTTTCTAAAGAGCACACGTCGTTCTTTAGCTGACAAATGCAAGCTTGACACTAAGCCAGGTCAACATGGCCGCACATCTGGTGCGCGTACATCTGACTACGGCAATCAATTGCGTGAAAAGCAAAAAGTTAAACGTATTTATGGCGTTTTAGAGCGTCAATTCCGTCGTTATTTCGCGGAAGCTGAGCGTCGCAAAGGTAATACAGGCGAAAACTTGCTTGCATTGCTTGAGTCACGTTTAGATAACGTTGTATATCGTATGGGTTTTGGTTCTACTCGTGCTGAAGCACGTCAATTAGTGTCACACAAGGCTATCTTGTTAAACGGTAATGTTGCAAACATTCCTTCTATGCAAGTTCGTCCTGGTGATGTGATTGCGATTCGTGAAAAAGCCAAGAAGCAAACTCGTATTCAAGAATCATTAGGTCTAGTTGCTCAGTCTGGTCAAATCAGTTGGGTATCTGTAGATGCAACTAAATTAGAAGGCACATTCAAGCAAGCCCCTGATCGTGAAGACATCGGTGGCGATATCAATGAAAGCTTGATCGTCGAACTTTACTCACGTTAATGCGTCGCCCTTTTAAGGAAAAAATATGCAAAACACACTGCTGAAGCCGAAAATTATTTCTGTTGAAGCGCTTGCAGAGAACCAAGCGAAAGTAGTTATGGAACCGTTTGAACGCGGTTATGGTCATACTTTGGGTAATGCCTTGCGCCGTGTGCTTTTGTCGTCCATGGTAGGTTGTGCTCCAACTGAAGTTAGCATTGCTGGCGTCGTTCACGAGTACTCAACAATTGACGGCGTTCAAGAAGACGTTGTTAACCTATTATTGAACCTCAAAGGTATTGTTTTTAAATTACAACAACGTGATGAAGTAACAATCAACTTGCGCAAAGAAGGCGCTGGTGTTGTTACTGCTAAAGATATTGAATTACCACACGATGTGGAAATCATTAATCCTGATCACGTGATTGCTCATTTGTCTGCAAATGGCAAATTGGATATCCAAATCAAGGTTGAAAAGGGACGTGGTTATGTTCCAGGTAACGTGCGTAAATACCAAGATGAGTCTTCAAAGACTATTGGCAGCATCGTTCTTGACGCATCATTTAGCCCAGTAAGCCGTGTTAGCTACGCAGTTGAGTCAGCTCGTGTTGAACAGCGCACAGACTTAGACCGTTTGGTTATGACAATTGAAACTAATGGTGTTTTGACTCCAGAAGAAGCAATTCGTCAATCTGCAAGCATTTTGGTTGATCAATTAGTTGTATTTGCACAACTTGAGGGTACTCAAGCTGCTGGTGATGCTACTCCTAGCCGTTCACCTGCTGTTGACCCAATGTTGATGCGCCCAGTTGATGATCTAGAGTTAACAGTTCGTTCTGCTAACTGCTTGAAAGCTGAAAATATTTACTACATCGGCGATCTCATTCAACGTACTGAGAACGAGTTGCTTAAGACTCCAAACCTTGGTCGCAAGTCATTGAATGAAATTAAAGACGTTTTGGCCGCTCGCGGTCTGACCTTAGGCATGAAGCTAGACAACTGGCCGCCTGCTGGTCTTGAGAAATAATAGAAAGGAAGCGCCACCATGCGTCACGGAAACGGACTTCGTAAATTAAATCGTACATCCTCACATCGTTTAGCGATGTTGCGCAACATGTCTAATTCATTGTTGCAGCACGAGGTTATTAAAACAACTCTACCAAAAGCAAAAGAATTGCGTCGTGTAGTTGAGCCATTGATCACTTTGGGCAAAAAAGACAATTTGGCAAATCGCCGTTTGGCTTTTGACCGTCTACGTGATCGCGAAATGGTCACTAAGCTTTTCACTGAGCTTGGCCCACGTTATGCAGCACGCCCAGGTGGTTACTTGCGTATCCTTAAGTTTGGCTTCCGCGTTGGTGATAACGCACCGATGGCTTTAGTTGAGCTTGTTGATCGCCCAGAGATCGCTGAAGAAGCGGCCGCTGAGTAAGAGTTAGAGATGTACTCTGTTAAAAAAGCCTGGTGATGCCAGGCTTTTTTATTTGGAAGATAATCGCAGCATGACTCAAGTTTTTTTAGTAATCACTACGGTACCAACTCACGATGAAGCAATGGCTTTGTCTCGACAAGCTGTTGTTGAAGGTTTTGCAGTATGTGCCCAGATTCAGGCGCCATGCCAATCTGTTTATCAGTGGCATGGCAGCATCGAGGAAGCAAAAGAGTATCCGATTCACTTTAAAACCAATCAACGGATGCATCAAGATTTAAGAGACTTTATTGCTAGAAAACATTCTTATGATGTTCCTGAGATTATTAGCATTCAGGTGGACACAGTTAATGAGTCTTATGCAGCATGGCTAGATGCGAGTTTAGATAAGCAAGGTCAGTAATGGTATGCGCTCGATAATTAAAAATACGTTCCTATTAATTCTATTTCTTGTTACATCGTCTGCATTTGCAGAAGATTTTTTATCACCTGAAGAAGCATTTAAGGTGGTTGCAACATGGAATGTTGAGAGTAAAGAATCAGGTTCAAAGATTGCCATTACTGTTGCGCCAGCGACAGGCTATTACGTATATAAAGAGTCGCTTAAGGTTCGATTAGATAAAAATACCAATAACGATCCGCTTGCCTATCAGCTGCCTCAAGGAAAGATTAAGTTTGATGAAAACTTTGGCAAGAAGTTAGAAACTTATCCAAGCCCATTTCAGATAACAGCCACGCTTGCACAAGCAAATTTGGCCAATGCTGTTTTGGAAATGGAGTTGCAGGGTTGTGCTGAGAAGGGTATTTGTTATCCGCCAATGAAGTTTCGGTTTAAATTGACTACTGCTAATGAGTTAATTGATGGTGTTGTGGTTGATGAGTTAGCCAATGCTAATGAAGCAGCTTCTGTTGGGATATCAGATTTATGGGGTGCAAGGGATGATGCAGGTTTGCTTGCAACATTATTAAGAACCATCTCCCCAATTGTTTTAATTGCCGCTTTTTTTGTTTTAGGTTTGGCCATGGCGTTGACTCCTTGTGTGTTGCCCATGTTGCCCATTATGTCTAGCGTGGTGTTTGGTGCGAAAACAGAGCAACATAAAAATATATCGAGAGTAAGGGCGTCAGTTTTAGCTCTTGGCTACATCTTGGGCATGGCGTTGATGTATAGCTTAGCTGGAATGTTAACTGCTGCATTAGGATCTAATGTGCAAGTTTGGTTGCAAAACACTTGGGTGTTAGTCGCATTCTCATTATTGTTATTGGCATTATCAGCAAGCCTATTTGGTTTTTATGAGCTGCGCCTTCCTCATGCGTGGCATAACAAGATTGATCAGATTGCGGGTAAGCAAGAGGGCGGCAGTGTTGTTGGCGCATTCTTGTTGGGAGCTATATCCACTTTAATTGCTAGCCCTTGTGTGACAGCTCCTTTAGCTGGAGTGTTGGCATTTATTGCGCAAACGGGATCTATTCCTCTGGGAGGTTTACTTTTGTTTGTTATGGCCATCGGCATGGGGTTACCTTTATTCCTGTTTGCCATTGGTGCTAAAAAATTATTACCCAAAGCTGGCGCTTGGATGACTTTAATACAGCGCGCTTTTGGTGTTTTACTAGTAGCGTTGGCGGTATGGGTTGTTTGGCCTGTTTTTAATAAGGCCCAAGATTTAAATCAGCCAACACATCAGCTTTCATCTGGATTAATTTTTCAACGGGTCAATAATTTAAAAGAATTAAATGCATTAATTGCATCCGCCAATCAAAAAAATAAACCTGTGTTGGTAGATTTTTATGCTGATTGGTGTATTACTTGCAAAGAGATGGAGCTTTTAACTTTTAATAATCCTAAGGTGTCTGAAGTTTTGACATCGTATCAATTGATTCAGATGGACGTCACAAAAAACACCTTAGAACACCAACAAGTTTTGAAGCAGTACGGTCTATTTGGACCGCCTGCCATATTGCTAATAGGTGTTGATGGGCAAGAGCAGGTTTCTAAGAGAGTGATCGGCTTTATGAATGCCGAACGTTTCTTGGAGCGCTTGCGTTAATTGCTATTAGTTTGTAGTAAGCGGGCGGCATCTCTGGCAAAGTAGGTCAGAATGCCATCAGCGCCAGCGCGTTTAAACGCTAACAATGATTCCATCATCACCGCATCGCCATCAAGCCAGCCATTTGCAACAGCTGCTTTAATCATTGCGTATTCACCGCTTACTTGATAAGCAAACGTTGGATACTCTAATTCGTGTTTGACGCGTCTCACAATATCTAAATAAGGCATGCCTGGCTTAACCATCACCATATCGGCACCCTCTTCAATATCTAGTGATACTTCTCTGATGGCTTCATCAGAGTTGGCAGGATCCATTTGATAGGTTTTTTTATTGCCTTTACCTAAGTTGCCAGAAGAGCCAACGGCATCTCTAAATGGACCATAGAAAGAAGAGGCATATTTTGCGGAGTAGGCCATGATGAGCGTATGGATGTGGCCATTATTTTCTAGTGCTTCACGAACGGCACCAATACGACCATCCATCATGTCAGATGGTGCAACCATATCCACGCCTGCTTCAGCATGAGAAAGGGCTTGTTTAACTAGGATATCTACCGTGATGTCATTTAGAACATAACCATTTTCATCAATCACGCCATCTTGCCCATGGCTTGTGTATGGATCTAATGCAATATCGGTCATGATGCCAAGATTGGGGAAGGCTTTTTTAAGTTCTTTTACCGCCACCTGAATCAGGCCGTTAGGGTTATAGGCTTCCTTACCGTCTAAAGACTTCAGCTCATCGCGAATTACTGGAAATAAAGCCATCACTGGAATGCCTAATTTCACGCAATCTTCCGCCACTGGCAATAGTAAATCTAAAGAAAGGCGATTAACGCCGGGCATTGATTTAACTTCTTCCTGGCGATTGCTGCCCTCTAATAAAAATACTGGATAAATAAAATCGTTCGGGCTTAGCGCGTTTTCTTGCACTAAGCGGCGAGACCAGTCTGTGCGGCGTAATCTTCTTGGGCGGTGTGGAAGTTGCATATAAAACCTTATTAAGAAAGTTGGGGTTTTAGATT
>Ga0228703_1001300_pt1 | contig 15493 bp, 12 predicted proteins | sample McNCre217_Aug_MG_3_FD_178020 | JGI IMG/M metagenome (GOLD analysis project Ga0228703, IMG submission 178020) | Freshwater microbial communities from McNutts Creek, Athens, Georgia, United States - 29-17_Aug_MG | ecosystem: Environmental > Aquatic > Freshwater > Creek | place: USA: Georgia... | reverse complement strand
GCAAGACATTCTGCGCCTGCTGGGCATGGAAGAGTTGGCCCGCTACATCGTGGACGAAGTGCAGGACGTGTACCGACTCCAGGGCGTGAAGATCAACGACAAGCACATCGAAGTGATCGTGCGCCAGATGCTGCGCCGTGTGGTCGTCGAGAACTCTGGCGATACCCACTACATCGCCGGCGAGCAAGTCGAGCGCTCGGAGATGCTCAACACCAACGAAGCGCTGATGGCCGAGGGCAAGTTGCCCGCGACCTACAGCAACCTGTTGCTGGGCATCACCAAGGCGTCTTTGTCCACCGACAGCTTCATCAGTGCCGCGTCCTTCCAGGAAACCACGCGCGTGCTGACCGAGGCGGCCATCATGGGCAAGCGCGACGAGCTGCGCGGCTTGAAGGAAAACGTCATCGTCGGCCGCCTGATTCCTGCAGGCACTGGCATGGCCTACCACCAAGCGCGCAAGGCCAAGGACCAGATGGACGAGGCCGAGCGCCGCGCCATCGCCGAAGCCGAAGCGCAAGAGCTGGCGGAAGCCACGGCAGGCGACGGTGAAGCACCGGCGCCGGCTGACGGCGAGAACGCTGCTGCCGAGTAAGCACAAGGGCCCGCAAGGGCCTTTGTCGTTTCAAGGAGGTGCGGGTGCTCGAAGCGGGTTGGTTTTGGGCAGCGCTGGCGCTGCTGGTGTTCTGGTCCTTGGGGGCTTACAACCGCCTGGTGCGCTTGCGCGCCCAGGTGGCTCAGCGCTTTGCCGAGCTGCAAAAGGCGCTTTTGCGTTACCAGGACCTGGTGCAAGATGCGGTGACTGCCGCCGCTTCGGATCCCGAGCACTGGCGCAGCACCGCCTCGTTGGCCACCATTGCCTCACAGTGGGGGCGCTTGCAGGTGGCCGCGAGCCAGGCCGCCATGGCTCTGGCGCGCATGAACGAACACCCTTTGTTGCCGCCCTCCGCACAAGAGGTGGATGCCGCTTGCGCGGAGCTCGACGCTGCCTGGCTGGCCTTGGTGCACCCGGACATCTATGCCGTGGGGATCACCGAGTCTTTGTGCCTGCGGTGGCAAGAGCTGGGCGTCCTGATCCAGCCTGACCGGCAACGTTTCAATGACGCCATCGCGGCCTACAACGAAGCCATCGCCGAGTTCCCGGCGGTGTTGATCGCACGCAGCTTCAAGTTTTTGCCCGCGCAAGGCTTGCAATGAAGCCGGCTGTCCCTGCTTCGGCCGGTCCGGCTTTGTGGCAACTTCTGCAAGCGACCGCGCAAGGCGTGGCCGCTGTGCGCCAAGGACAATCTGCCACCAGAATCATTCTGGAAGTGCGCGCTGACTTGCGTCCAGGCGTTCAGGCGCTGTTGTACCAAAGCCTGCGCTATCTCGGAAGGGCCATGGCCTTGCGCGCACAGTTGGCACGCCGGGCACCGCCGGCCGCCGCCGATGCCCTGCTGTGCACCGCCCTGGCGCTGGCCTGGCACGATGACCTGGCGCCGTATGCGCCCCACACCCTGGTCAATCAGGCGGTGGAGGCGGCCAAGCGGCACCGTGCGACACAAGCCCAGGCCTCATTCCTGAATGCCTGCCTTCGTCGCTTTCTGCGTGAGCGTGAAGCCCTGGTGGCACAGACCGAGGCCGACCCGGTCGCACGCTGGAACCACCCCCGCTGGTGGATAGAACAACTTCAACACGACCACCCTGACCAATGGCAGGCCATTCTTCAAGCCAACCAGCAGGCGGCTCCCATGACTTTGCGGGTGCAAACGCAACGCATCACACGTGAGGCTTTGCAGGGGCGTTGGGCGCAAGCGGGCTTGCCCTCGCAAGTGGTGGGTGAGCACGGGCTGGTGTTGGCATCGCCTCGCGCGGTTCATGACATTCCGGGCTTCGATGAGGGCTTATGTTCAGTGCAAGACGCTGCCGCACAACGGGCGGCCCCCTTGCTGGCCGCTGGTTTGGGGCCAACGCCGGGACGCGCTTGGCGCCTGCTGGATGCTTGTGCTGCCCCGGGTGGCAAGACGGCGCACCTGTTGGAGTTGTTGAATGCCGAGCTGGTGGCGCTGGACGTGGACGCCGAGCGTTGCCGGCGCATTCGCGAGACCCTGGACCGCTTGGGCCTGAAGGCCGACATTCGCTGCGCCGATGCCGCGACCCCTGAAGCTTGGTGGGATGGCCAAGCCTTTGATGGCATCTTGTTGGATGCCCCTTGCACAGCTTCTGGCATTGTGCGCCGCCACCCCGATGTGCGCTGGCTGCGCCGCGCCAGCGATGTGGGCCAACTGGCGGCCCAGCAAGCCCGCTTGCTGTCGGCGCTGTGGCCCTTGCTTCGGCCGGGTGGGGTTTTGCTGTACTGCACCTGCTCTGTTTTCAAGCAAGAAGGGGAAGCGCAGGTCCAAGCGTTTCTTGCGCACAACACTGGGGCGATTTTGCGCGAGGCTCCCGGGCATTTAATGCCGGCTCTCACGGACAATCGGTCTCGTGACCAAGACGGCTTCTATTACGCACTGCTCGAAAAATCCGGCCCGTGAACCACTGCCCCAGTGGCTGGCGCGTGGACTGTCGTCTTGGGTGGCGGTCTGTTTGCTCTGGCTGGCCAGTGGCATGGCTTGGGCGCAGCCACCCGCACAAGTCGAGCCGCTGACCTTCCAACGCCAGGAGGATGGCTGGTTTTTGGCCACCCAACTCACTTTTGAGCTGCCGCAAGCGGTCGAAGAAGCCCTGGGGCGCGGCATCCCCTTCTTTTTCATGGCCGAAGTCGAGGTCCTGAAAGAGCGCTGGTATTGGGCCGACAAATTGGTCACACGCCAGGAACGCTACTGGCGCCTGAGCTACCACCCTTTGACGCGGCGCTGGCGTTTGTTGGCCTCGGCCAACCCGATTGGCAACTCTGGCCTGGGCGTCAACTTGGGGCAAAACTTTGACAGCCTGGGCGAAGCCTTGGCGGCCATCCAGCGGGTGAACCGCTGGCGCATTGCCGATCTGGCAGAGATCGATATGGAGGCCAAGCACCGTGCCGATTTCCGTTTTCGGCTGGACCTCACGCAATTGCCCCGGCCTTTGCAAATTGGCGCCCTGGGAGAGGCCGACTGGGCCCTGAGCCTCAGCCGCAGCCAGCGCATGACGCCTGAACTGCCGCCCGTCAAATGAGCGTCACGCCCACCTCGCCCGACACCCGAAAGGCCTTGCGCTGGCTGTTGTTGGTCGGGGTGTCGATCATGCTCGCCATGGGCCTGGTCTTGCTGTTCCTGTTGATGCAAGCTACCCAGAAGTGGGATGTCTATGCCCAGTACTTCACCTTGCTGTTTGGCTTGAACGCCGTGGTGGCCGGCTTGCTGCTGACCATCATCGTCTGGATTGCCGTTCGCTTGGCCGTGCGTTGGCGCCAGGGCAAATTTGGCAGCCGCTTGCTGGTCAAGTTGGCCGCCATATTTGCGGTGGTAGGCTTTTTGCCTGGCTTGTTGATTTATGGCGTTTCTTATCAATTTGTGTCGCGATCCATCGAGGCCTGGTTTGACGTGAAGGTCGAAGGCGCGCTGGATGCGGGCCTGAACTTGGGCCGCGCCACCCTGGACACCCTGGCCTTGGACCTGGGCAACAAGACCCGGGCAGCCGCCTTGCAGTTGAACGAGGTCTCGGAAACTTCTGCCGTTTTGTCCCTCGAGCGCGTGCGCGCGCAACTGGATGCAGAGGACGTCGTTCTCTGGGCCAGCAATGGCAGCCCGTTGGCGACCGCTGGAAACTCACGCTTTCAACTGAACCCGGAGCGCCCCTCCAGCGGCCTGATGCGACAGTTGCGTAACCAGGCGGTGGTCACCACCATTGAAGGCCTGGAGGAAGCCTTGACACAGCCAGAGGTCAAGCCCCGCATCAAGGCCGTGGCCACCGTCCAACCCACGGGGTTTGGCCTGGCCACCGAGCCGCGCTTGCTGCAGGTCACTGTGATGCTGCCCCCGACCTTGGTGGCCAATGCCTTGGCCGTTCAGGCCGCCAACCAGGAATACCAGGAGCGTGCCCTGGCGCGAGACGGCCTGCGGCGGATGTACATCGGCACCTTGACCCTGAGCCTGTTTTTGTCCGTCTTTGGGGCGGTCCTGTTGGCGGTTTTACTCGGCAACCAACTTGCCCGCCCATTGCTGTGGCTGGTCTCGGGGGTGCGCGATGTGGCTTCAGGAGACCTTAGCCCCAAGCCGGTTTTGTCGGGCCGAGATGAGCTGGAGGGCTTGACCCGCTCGTTTGCAGACATGACCCAGCAACTGGCGGACGCGCGCTCGACGGTAGAGCGAAGCATGGAGCAAGTCGATCTGGCACGTGCCAACCTGCAAACCATCCTGGACAACTTGACCGCAGGTGTGATGGTGCTCGACAGTGCGGGGTGCATCGTCTCGTCCAACCCGGGGGCCACGCGGATTTTGCGTGTCCCGCTGGCGGCGCGCGAGGGGCAGCCCCTGGCCTCCATTGAAGGCCTGGGCGATTTTGCCCGCCAAGTTCTGGAGCAATTTGACAGTTTTGTCGGTGAGCGCAGCCAGCATGGGCTGGACCACTGGCAGCAATCTTTCGAGCTTCAGTCGGCCTCCAGCCAGCGCGCCAGCGCCTTGCTGGACATATCCAACAACAGCACCACCCTGGTGGCGCGCGGCGCTGTGCTGCCCAACCAGGCGCGCTTGCTGGTGTTTGACGACATCTCTGAAATTGTCTCGGCCCAGCGCGCCCAGGCTTGGGGCGAGGTGGCACGCCGGCTGGCCCATGAAATCAAGAACCCCCTGACCCCAATACAGCTCTCGGCGGAACGTCTTGAGATGAAGCTCTCGGGCAAGGTCGCAGAGCCTGAGCAGGCCATCCTGACCAAGTCGGTCAAAACCATTGTGGACCAGGTAGACGCCATGAAGCGGCTGGTCAACGAGTTTCGCGACTACGCCCGCTTGCCGCAAGCGGAGCTCTCGGCGTTGGACTTGAATGCGCTGCTCAGCGATGTGCTTCAGCTTTACCAGAGCGAGGCAGGCAGTGTGCCCATCCAAGCCGAGCTGGACCCGAGCTGCCCCCTTATCCTGGGAGACGCCCAGCAGCTGCGCCAAGTGACTCACAACCTGCTGCAAAACGCCCAAGATGCCACCGAAGGCCATGCCGTGAGAGAGGTGGTGTTGTCCACCCGCTGGAACGCCACCTCGCAGCGCGTGCGACTGAGCGTGCGCGACAGCGGCGGCGGCTTTCCCGAGGCCATCCTCAAACGCGCCTTCGAACCCTATGTCACCACCAAGGCCCGTGGCACCGGCCTGGGCCTGGCCGTGGTGAAGAAAATTGCCGATGACCACGGTGCTCGCATCGACCTGAAAAACCTCGAAAAAGACGGCCAGGTTCAAGGGGCCCAAGTGTCGCTATCATTCCAAGTGGCAGATTCACAAAACTTCAAGGCCTGATCGTTCAACATGGCAAATATATTGGTGGTCGACGACGAACTGGGAATTCGGGATTTGTTATTTGAAATCCTGAACGATGAGGGGCACAACGTCGAGTTGGCGGAGAACGCGGCACAGGCGCGCGCAGCACGCCAACACAGTCGCCCTGACCTGGTGTTGCTGGACATCTGGATGCCTGACACCGATGGCGTCACCTTGCTCAAAGAGTGGGCCGCCAGTGGCTTGCTCAACATGCCCGTGATCATGATGAGTGGCCATGCCACCATTGACACCGCCGTCGAGGCCACGCGCATTGGCGCCCAAGCCTTCCTGGAGAAGCCCATCACCCTGCAAAAGTTGCTCAAAGCGGTCGAGCAAGGCTTGGTGCGCAAGACGGCCCCGCCGGCAGCCCTCGCTGCAGCGGCCACCATGGCTGCCGCGCAAACTTCGCAGCCGCATTTGGCGTTGCCAGCCGCGGTGGGCATGCCGATGACTAACTCTGTCCCTGCATTGCCTGCGTCGCATCAAAGCTTTGAGTTGAACCAGCCTTTGCGTGAGGCCCGCGATGCTTTCGAGAAAGCCTATTTCGAATACCACCTGAACCAAGAGGGTGGCTCCATGACCCGCGTGGCCGAGAAAACGGGCCTGGAGCGAACCCACCTTTATCGCAAGCTGAGGCAGCTGGGGGTCGACCTGTCGCGCGCCAAGAAATCGGCAGCCTGACACGGCGTTGCTGAAAACTTGTTCATGCGCTGGCGTCCTTCCGTTGAGCAAGTGGTGGTGGGGGCAACGGCGGCTGCCCTGTTCCCGGCGGTGCACCTTTTCAACGCTTGGGCGTTTCAGTCGGTGGAATTTTCGCCGCACATCAGCCTGATCTATTTGCCGGCTTTTTTACGCTTGGCCAATGTGCTGGTTCTGGGGCTTGCCTGGGGCACGCTGACGACGGCAATGGGCGGCTTTTTACTGGCCGTTTGGAACCACAACGTGACTTGGGTGGAGGCCATGAATGTGTTGGCATCGTCCACCAGTGGCCTCATTTCTATCTGGTTGTTTCAGGTTTTCAAGGAGCGCCCTGTGCGCTTGCTGGTGCTGAAAGACTTGTTGCAACTGGTCCTGCTCTACGCCTTGATAAACGCCTTGCTGAATCACGTGGCCTGGACGCTGGTGGAGCAGGACGCACTGATCACTGTGCACCAATTGCCCCTGATGGTTCTCGGTGACTTCTTGGGCGCGATGCTGGGCGCCCTGCTTTTCAACTGGGGCGCCCGAAAATTGAAGCTCGATCAGTTGGCGCGCAACCGCGCGCAGGCCCTGGACGACTAGCTCACATGTTGCGGCGGTACTGGCCGCCCACCTCGAACAAGGCGTTGGTGATCTGGCCCAGCGAGCAGTAGCGCACGGCGTCCATCAGCACTTCGAACACATTGGTGTCGTCCAGCACCGCTTGCTGCAAGCGCTTGAGCTGGCGCGGCGACTCTTTGGCATGCGCGGCCTGGAAGGCGCGCAAGCGCGTCAACTGGCTCTGCTTCTCGTCGTCGGTGCTGCGCGCCAACTCCAGTGACTCCAGCACCGGGTCGCCCTTGGGGTTGCGGAAGGTGTTGACGCCAATGATGGGGTACTCCCCGGTGTGCTTGAGCATCTCGTAGTGCATGCTCTCGTCTTGGATGCGGCCGCGCTGGTAGCCGGTTTCCATGGCGCCCAGCACGCCGCCGCGCTCGGCAATGCGGTCAAACTCGGCCAGCACGGCTTCTTCCACCAGCTCGGTCAATTCGTCGATGATGAAGGCGCCCTGGTTCGGGTTTTCGTTCTTTGCCAAGCCCCACTCGCGGTTGATGATCAGCTGAATCGCCATGGCGCGGCGCACGCTGTCTTCGGTGGGCGTGGTGATGGCCTCGTCAAACGCATTGGTGTGCAAGCTGTTGCAGTTGTCGTAGATGGCAATCAGCGCTTGCAGCGTGGTGCGGATGTCGTTGAACTGAATTTCCTGGGCATGCAGGCTGCGGCCCGAAGTTTGAATGTGGTACTTGAGCTTTTGCGAGCGCTCGTTGGCGCCGTATTTCTCTTGCATCGCCACCGCCCAGATGCGGCGCGCCACGCGGCCCAGCACGGTGTACTCGGGGTCCATGCCGTTGCTGAAGAAGAAGCTCAGGTTGGGCGCAAAGTCGTCGATGTGCATGCCGCGTGCCAGATAGGCCTCGACAAAGGTGAAGCCATTGGACAAGGTGAATGCCAGTTGCGAAATCGGGTTCGCGCCTGCCTCGGCAATGTGGTAGCCGCTGATGGACACGCTGTAGAAATTGCGCACCTTGTGGTGCACGAAATACTCGGCGATGTCGCCCATCACCTTCAGGCTGAATTCGGTCGAGAACAGGCAGGTGTTCTGGCCCTGGTCTTCTTTCAGAATGTCGGCTTGCACCGTGCCGCGCACGTTCTCGAGCACCCAGGCGCGAATTTTGGCGATCTCGGTGTCGGTGGGTTGGCGGCCGTTTTCTTTTTCGAACTTCTCAATGTTCTGGTCCAGCGCGGTGTTCATGAACATCGCCAGGATGGTTGGTGCCGGGCCGTTGATGGTCATGGACACGCTGGTGGCCGGGTCGCACAAGTCAAAGCCGCTGTACAGCACCTTCATGTCGTCCAGCGTGGCGATGCTCACGCCCGAGTTGCCCACCTTGCCGTAAATGTCGGGGCGCTCATCGGGTTCGTGGCCATAAAGCGTGACCGAGTCAAAGGCCGTGGACAAGCGCTTGGCCGGCATGCCTTCGGACAACAGCTTGAAGCGGCGGTTGGTTCGGAAGGCATCGCCTTCCCCTGCGAACATGCGGGTCGGGTCTTCGTTTTCGCGCTTGAAGGCGAAGGTGCCAGCGGTGAAGGGGTAGCTGCCGGGCACGTTTTCCAGCATCAGCCATTTGAGGCGCTCGCCATCGTCTTCGTACTGCGGCAAGGCCACTTTGCGAATCTTGGTGCCACTCAAGGTGACGGTGGTCAGGGCGGTGCGAATTTCCTTGTCGCGAATCTTCACCACATACTCGTCGCCTGCGTAGGCTTTTTGCATGTCGTTCCATTGGGCCAGCAGCTTGCGTTCCACCGCGCCCAAATACTGCTCGCGCGACACGGCCAGGTCGATGGCCGCTTCGGCTGCGCGTGCGCGGTCCGGCTTGGAGACTTGCAGCATCTGCGCTGCCGCGCGCAATTGTTGAATCTCGCGCGCCAGCTGGGCTTGCTCACGCACCCGCTTTTTGTAGCCACGCACGGTGTCGCTGATTTCGGCCAGGTAGCGCGTGCGGCTGGCCGGAACGATGGAGGATTGATGGGTGCTGTGGCGCACCTTCAGCTCGGGCAGTTGGCCCGGCTTGAGCTTCAGGCCCAGCGCAGCCAGGCGCGGCTTGAGCGATTGGTAAAGGGCGGTCACGCCATCGTCGTTGAAGCGCGAGGCCATGGTGCCAAACACCGGCATTTGCTCGGTGGGCACGCTCCAGGCTTCTTTGTTGCGTTGCACTTGCTTGGCCACATCGCGCAGCGCGTCACTGGCGCCCTTGCGGTCGAATTTGTTGATGGCCACAAATTCGGCGAAATCCAGCATGTCGATTTTTTCCAACTGGCTGGCAGCGCCGAACTCGGGCGTCATCACATACATGGGAACGTCCACATGCGGCACGATGGCCGCATCGCCTTGGCCAATGCCGGAGGTTTCCACGATGACCAGGTCAAAGCCCGCACATTTCGCGGCGGCCACCACGTCGGGCAGGGCGGCGCTGATCTCGCTGCCAAAGTCACGCGTGGCCAGCGAGCGCATGAATACCCGCGCGCCATGGCGCCAGGGGCCGATGGCATTCATCCGGATGCGGTCGCCCAACAACGCGCCGCCACTCTTGCGGCGCGACGGGTCGATGGAAATCACCGCCACGCGCAAAGCGTCTTCCTGGTCCAAGCGCAGACGCCGCACCAGCTCGTCGGTGAGCGACGATTTGCCCGCGCCGCCGGTGCCGGTGATGCCAAGCACGGGCACCTCGGTCTTGGCCGCTTGTTCGCGCACCGATTTCACCAGGCCGGCATCGGCCTCGCCGTTTTCCAAAGCGGTGATTAGCTGGGCCAGGGCACGCCAGGCCAGCTCTTCATGGCCTTGAATGGCTTTCAGGCTGGTCGGGGCATGCGCGCTCAGGTTCTGGTCGCAGCGCATGATCATTTCGCCGATCATGCCTTGCAGGCCCATGCGCTGGCCATCTTCGGGGCTGTAAATGCGGGCCACGCCGTAATCGTGCAGTTCCCGAATTTCGGCTGGCACGATCACGCCGCCGCCGCCGCCAAACACCTGGATGTGGCTGCCGCCGCGTGCGCGCAGCAAGTCCACCATGTATTTGAAGTACTCTACGTGGCCGCCCTGGTAGGAGCTGATGGCGATGCCTTGCACGTCTTCTTGCAGGGCCGCGGTCACCACATCGTCCACCGAGCGGTTGTGCCCCAGGTGAATCACCTCCGCGCCCATGCTTTGCAGAATGCGTCGCATGATGTTGATGGCCGCATCGTGGCCATCGAACAGGCTGGCGGCGGTCACAAAGCGCACCTTGTTCGTCGGGCGGTAGTTGGCCAAGGCTTGGTATTCTGCGGACAAGTCGGTCATCTCAAGGTCTCCTGCGTCGTCGTCGTGCGGGCGCCTGTCCTCATTAGACAGGCATTGGTTTGGTTGACGTTTACGTAAACGTCAATTCTAGGGCAATATCGATCACGCTGCCATTCCCCGCGGCGCGCAGGCAAGACATTGCTGCACGAATTGGGCTTTGCAGGCGTGGTGTCCGTCATTTTGATTTTCACCATCGAAAAATTCAGTCGTGAGCGTCACAAACTGGCTGCAGAGACCTTGCTGGATCGCATCAATCAAGACCTGTTTCGCGCCATCTACAAGCGGTACATCCCAGAGGCGGTGTTTGAAGAGGTCGAGAAGTGCATCATGATGGGTTCGGTTTACCGTGAGTCGCATGAACTGGACTACACCATCGATGCCTTTGCAGAGGACGTCGATGCCGAACTGAGCGCCTCGAGTTTCCATTGCACCGCACAGACGAGCTACAAGCTGCGAAACCTCCTGGATCAGGATGTGAGGCACACGGTCACCATCTTGCTGGAGCGGCCCTTGGAGACTCGGTTCGATGCGTGGTGTACTGTGAACGAAGTGTGCATCAACGGGGCGCCTTTGGCAGAAGACTTGCTGATCAAGGGCATGTCGCGCACAGACCAGCATGTCATTTTTCGGCATGACGTTGACATTCCCGCTGGCGCCAAGGTGGATATTCGAACCCGTTCCGTTTTGATCAAGAAAAAAACCGATGCCGAAATTTGGTGCTCGCGATTGCCCTCGGATGGCTTGACCCTGACCGTGAGCACGCCTACAAAGGGCTTGACTGTGAAAGCCTCCGCGAACCATTCGGAAGCATTGCAGCAAAAGCTTGACAACCCCGTCACCCGAAAGTGGGTGCTGGATTTTGGAATCTTCCCCTACCAGTCCATCATCTTTTTTTGGCAGCCTGCCACCACCACGACCCTGGCGGATGCAAAGTAATCATTGACAGTCGATACCTGAAGGGTTACTGTGCAGGTATATCCATTTCCATCACTTTCATCAGGAGCAACCATGACAGCCGATTTTCAAGCCCGCATTGGTGGCGGTTCTGGCGACTGAGCTTCTCCACTTGCCACAAAAAAGCCCGCATCGGCATCCGATGCGGGCTTTTTTGTTTGGCGAAGAGGCCGCTTACTTGCCGTAAAGGTAGTTGGGCAGCCACAAGGTCAGTTGCGGCCAGATGTACATCAGGACCATGCAGATGATCACGATGAACATGTAAGGCATCATGCCCGCGAAGATCTGGTTGATCGTCACATGCGGTGGCGACACGCCCTTGAGGTAGAAGGCCGACATGGCCACCGGCGGCGACAGGAAGGCGGCTTGCAAGTTCACGAAGACCAGCACGCCCCACAACATGGGGTCGATCTGGAAGTGTGACAGCAAGGGCAGGAAGATGGGCACAAAGATCACGATGATCTCGGTCCACTCCAGCGGCCAACCCAGCACGAAAATGATGGCTTGCGACAGCAGCAGGAACTGAATGGGCGAGAGGTTCATTGCCATCACCCACTCTTCCACCAGGCGCTGGCCACCCAGAATGGCAAACACCGCCGAGAACAAGGCCGAGCCCACAAACAGCCAGCACACCATGGAGGTGGTCTTGGCGGTCAGGAACACCGCTTCCTTGATGCGCTCAAAATTCAGCGTGCCCGCAGACCAGGCCATCAGGAAGGCACCGGCGGCCCCCACCGCTGCAGATTCCGTGGCCGTGGTGATGCCGAACAAGATGACGCCGAGCACCACCAGGGTCAGCACGCCCAAGGGCATCACCGACTTCACCAGCATGTCCAGAATTTCAAACTGTTCGGCGTCAAAATTGCGGTAGTACCAGAGCAACAGCAGCAGCATCGCGCCACAGGTCACGGCAAAGCCAGTGTAGAAGCTATCTGGCACAGGCTCGGTTTTGGGGGCGTCGGAGGTATCACCATCGCCCATGGCCTGCAAGGGCTCGTCTTCGCCCGAGCCAGGGGGCGCCTGGACGCTTTCCGCGCCGGGCGGTAATTGCACGCCGCCAGCACCCGGGGGTTCTTGCACACCACCCGCTCCTGGGGGCTCCTGCAAGCCACCAGCGCCCGGGGGCTCTTTCACGCCTTCCGCGCTGGGTGGCTCTTGCACGCCCCCAGCCACTTTTTCGGTGGTGGTGCTGCCCGCCGCCGCTTGTGCCGGCTGCGACACCGTGGCGGGCGCATTGGCCGCTGCGGCAGCCGCATTGTTGTCGGCTTGCGAGTAAATCACCACGTACCACCAAACCGCGCCCAGGCAGATCACCGTCATGAAGAGGGGAATCAAGCTGGTGAACAGGCTCTTGACCATCAGGGTCCAGCCCACGCGGATCTCTGCAGTGCTGGCCCGCAGGGCCCGGGCGGGCGACAAAACGGCCGCGGCAAATGCGGGCAACATGCGCGAGGTGTACTGATCGGACACGTGCTGAACCCAGGGCCGCACCTCCGCTTTCAGTTGCTCAGGCGGCAACTTGGGCGCAATCTTGGGATTGATCATGACCCAGCCAATCACATAGACCAGGTACAGGAAGGCCAGGAAAAAGCCCGGGAACATGGCGGCAGCGTAGAGCTTCACCACCGACTGCCCGGCCACGGCCGCGTACACAATGATCATCACCGACGGCGGGATCAAAATGCCAAGCGTGCCCCCGGCGGTGATCACGCCAGCGGCCAAACGGGTGTCGTAGCCGGCGTTCAACATGGGACGCATGGCAATCACGCCCATCAGCACTACCACGGCGCCCACCAAGCCACTGGCGATGCCCCAGAAGGTGCAAATCACCAGGGTGGTCACGGCCAAGGAGCCGGGCAGGCGACGGAAAGCCAACTGCACACTGTGGAACATTTTGTCCACCAGCGCGCCGCGTTCCATGATGTAGCCCATCAGCACAAAGAGCGGAATCGACAGCAAGGTGTCGTTGGTCATCGCGCCAAAGGTGCGTTGCACCATCAGGTTGAACACGCGGTTGTCCATCCACGGCTGGGATGGGTCATAGAAGGCGGTAAAGCCAAACACCATGCCCAGACCCATCAGGGTGAAGGCGGTGGGGAAACCCATCATGATGACCACCACGATGAGCCCCAGCATCAAGAGGCCGAGTGCGGGATCGCTCATAGCTGGCCTCCGGATGCGCGCTGGTGCGCCGATTCTTCAATTTGTTTGGCGTTGGCGATGGCTTGCTTTCGGGCTTCATCGTCCACATACACGCTGCTGGAAAGTTGCTGCTCGACCACATCGATTTCGTCGGCGTCTTTCAGGCGCGGCGTCCACTCACCGGTGCGGATGCACACAATGCAGCGCAGAATTTCTGCCAGGCCTTGTACCAGCACAATCAGGCCGGCCAGGGGAATGATGGCCTTGAAGGGATACAAGGGCAACGGGTCGGCATTGAAGGTCTGCTCCTTGATGATCCAGGAGTCTGCCGCATAGGTCCAGCCTGCATAAGTCAGGGCGACCACGCCAGGAATAAAGAACAAGATGTACAAAACCATGTCCAGCGTGGCTTGGGTGCGGGGGTTGGCACTGCCATAAAAGAAGTCGCCGCGCACATGGCCGTCTTGGCACAAGGTGTAAGCGCCACCCATCATGAACAGGGTGCCATACATCATGTTGCTGGCATCAAAAATCCAGGCTGTAGGCGCGTTCAAGGCATAGCGCTTGAACACTTCGACCACCACCAGCAGCATCAGGGCCACGATCAGCCAGGCAAACGCCTTGCCAAACCATGTGCTGATCCTGTCTACCGTGTGTAGCAGGGTTTGGATACTCATGGGAACTCTCGAAAAATCACGTCTACTCAAAAAAATACCCATCCAGGCGGGCCTGGATGGGGTTGCTCAGAAGGCAGGAAAAAAATCAGGCCTTCTTCTTGCCGAAGTAATGGTTGTAAGCCATTTTGAAATCGACCATGTAATCATTTTGCCATTGGCCAGCACGGGCTGCAAAAGCGCGCTGCGAGTCCAGCACCTTCTTGAACAGCGCGTTTTCGCCAGCCTTCTTGTTGATCACTTTGTCCCAGGCGGCCAGCTGCGCGCGCAGGATAGCGTCGGGCGTCTTGTAGAACTTGATGCCCTGCTTCTTCATCTCTTCGTAGTCTTTGGCGTTGCGGTCAATGGCTTTCCAGCTCATTTCGGCAGAGGCCGCCTGAACGGCGTAGTCGATGATGGACTTCAGTTCGCCAGGCAGCGCGTTCAGCTTGCCCTTGTTGAACAGAATTTCAAACTGCTCGCCGCTTTGGTGGAAGCTTTGCAACATGCAGTTCTTCACCACGTCCGGGAAGCCCAAGACGCGGTCAGAGGAAGCGTTGTTGAACTCGGCCGCATCGATCAGGCCGCGGTCCAGCGCGGGAACGATTTCGCCGCCGGGCAACGGGTTGACGGCGGTTCCGAGCTCGGTGAACACATCCACGGCCAGGCCGACGGTGCGGAACTTCAGGCCTTTCATGTCTTCCACTTTGGCCACCGGCTTTTTGAACCAGCCCAGCGGTTGGGTAGGCATGGGGCCATACAGGTAGGACACCACATCCATGTTGATGGAAGCGTAAATTTCGTCCAGCAGGGCCTTGCCGCCGCCGTATTGGTGCCAGGCCAGAACCATGTTGGGGTCCATGCCGAAGGCCGGGCCGGATCCCCACAGGGCCAGCGCCGAGTTTTTGCCGTAGTGGTAAGCCACCACGCCATGGCCACCGTCCAGGGTGCCCTTGTTCACGGCGTCCAGCAATTGGAAGGCCGGCACCACGGCACCCGCGGGCAGCACTTCAATTTTCAGGCGGCCACCGGCCATGTCATTGACTTTCTTGGCGAAGTCGTTGGCGTACTCATGGAAGATGTCCTTGGCAGGCCAGGTGCTTTGAAAGCGCAGGGACGTGGTCTGGGCCATTGACACCATGGGTGCGCTGACGGCACCGGCGGCAACAGCTGCGCCCTTCAATAGATTGCGGCGGCGGGGGGACTTGTTTTCGGACATGGATGAGGCTCCTCAGTGATTTGTCGCATACAAAGATTGGACATTGCATTTTTGGTGTTTTATGGCCATCGACCAGAGGGTTTCTACCAATGTGGGGTTATTTGTAAGCCGTTTGGATTGCAAATAGACTTTGTTGTAGAAATAATCAAACGATCAACCCGCAAAGGACCCCATGCAAAGAAGAGACTTTTTCCAAAAAACCGCCGCTGCGGGATCGGTGGCTGTCGCCTCTGGTTTGACGGGGTGCGCGACAGCTGGCGCTGGTGGGGCATCCGCTGCCATGCCTTTTACGGTTCCCCAGGTCACGCTGCCCGTGGTCGGCTCCGAGCAACGTTATCCGGTGCGCCGCATTTACTGTATTGGCCGCAACTATGCAGCCCATGCCCGTGAAATGGGGTCTGACCCGACCCGCGAACCCCCGTTCTTCTTCCAAAAGCCGACCGATGCCATTCAATATGTGGCCGCCGGAACTGTGCCCAACCATCCGTATCCGCCGCTCACCAAGAACTACCACTACGAAGCTGAGCTCGTG